>LIDZ01012892.1_pt12 | contig 29348 bp, 20 predicted proteins | sample 644651 | NCBI WGS metagenome assembly LIDZ01 (sample SAMN03856242, study PRJNA289617) | food metagenome | isolation source: wine grapes on drying loft during traditional withering process | host: Vitis vinifera cv. Corvina | place: Italy: Gargagnago di S. Ambrogio di Valpolicella | collected 2014-01 | reverse complement strand
TACCCGAACGTCGATGACGTGGTGGCGCTGACCCACAGCTACGGCTGCGGCGTCGCCATCACCGCCAAGGACGCGTACATCCCGATCCGCACCGTGCGCAATCTGGCGCGCAACCCGAACCTGGGTGGCGAGGCGCTGGTGATCAGCCTGGGCTGCGAGAAGTTGCAGGCCGATCAGGTCATGCACAGTGACGACGCCTCGGTCGATCTGAGCGAGCCGTGGCTGTATCGCTTGCAGGATTCCAAACACGGCTTCAACGAAATGATCGAGCAGATCATGGAATTGGCCGAAACCCGCTTGAAGAAGCTCGACCAGCGTCGTCGCGAAACCGTGCCGGCGTCGGAATTGATCCTGGGCATGCAGTGCGGCGGCAGCGATGCGTTCTCTGGCATCACCGCCAACCCCGCATTGGGTTATGCCTCGGACTTGCTGCTGCGCGCAGGCGCGACCGTAATGTTCTCGGAAGTGACCGAGGTGCGTGACGCGATCTACCTGCTGACCTCCCGTGCGGAAAACATGGAAGTCGCTGAAGGCCTGGTTCGCGAGATGGACTGGTACGACCGTTATCTGGCCAAGGGCGAAGCGGACCGCAGCGCCAACACCACGCCCGGGAACAAGAAGGGCGGGTTGTCGAACATCGTCGAGAAGTCGCTGGGGTCGATCGTCAAATCCGGCAGCAGCGCGATCAACGGGGTGCTTGGCCCTGGCGAACGGGCGACGCGCAAAGGCCTGATCTTCTGCGCAACGCCGGCGAGCGATTTTGTCTGTGGGACGTTGCAACTGGCGGCCGGGATGAACCTGCACGTGTTCACCACCGGGCGCGGCACGCCGTACGGTCTGGCGATGTCACCGGTGGTGAAAGTGTCGACCCGTACCGAGCTGGCCCAGCGCTGGCCGGACCTGATCGACATCGATGCCGGGCGCATTGCGACCGGGCGTGCAAGCATCGAGGATCTGGGTTGGGAGCTGTTTCACTTCTATCTGGACGTAGCCAGTGGCAAGAAGACGACCTGGACCGAGAAGTATCGTCTGCACAACGACATCACCCTGTTCAACCCGGCGCCGATTACCTAAGCCGGCATTCAGCCCTTTACCAGCCGGGCATCTGAGCCCGGCTGGATCACGGTTCATGTGGCAGTGAGCGTGCTCACGAAGAAGTCACTGCAGCCGCTGAAGATTTAGCGGATGTACCGGCCTCCTCACCCGCCTCAGGCTCCGGCTCCGGAAACGCCTCGGCGTGATCAAACTCAATGCCTTTGCCCATCGCCTTGTACTTCTTGCGCAGCGCGTGCAGTTCCTTCTGGTTGAGATTATCCAGGCTCAGTACGGCGTTCTGTGCATCTTTGGTCACGCGCAGCAGTTCGTCGATTTTGATATGCAACTCATCGGTATCGCGGTTCTGGGTGTTCTGGATCAGGAAAACCATCAGGAAGGTGATGATCGTCGTGGACGTGTTGATGATCAGTTGCCAAGTGTCGTTGTAGTGGAAGAGCGGCCCGGTCGCGGCCCACACGCAAATCAGCGCGATTGCCACCAGGAAGGTTCGTGGGCTGCCGGACCATCGCGACAAGGCCTGCGCGAACTTCGAGAATTTCATTAACGGGTTTCCTTTGTGAGCCTAGAGAGGTACCCAAGGGACCACGCTGCGTCTTTGAAATTTCTTCTTACAACATGAAATCGGCGACAGACTTCAGACCCAGCCGAACACTTCGCACGCGTTGGCGGTGCTCGCTGCGGCCAGCGTGTCGGCAGGGATTTTCATCAGCTCGGCGATGGCGGCGCAAATGTCGGGGAGATGCTCGGGGCTGTTGCGCATGCCCGGAAACATCGCCGGCGCCATGTCCGGCGAGTCGGTTTCCAGCACGACGCTGTCCAGCGGTAACTCGGCGATCACCCGATGCATGCGCAAGGCCTGCGGCCACGTCGCCGCACCGCCCAGCCCCAGCTTGTAACCCAGCTTGATGTATTCCCGCGCTTCTTCGCGGCTGCCGGCGAAGGCGTGAACGATACCGCAGCGCTTGAGCCTGAAACGCTTGAGCGCGGCGAGGGTGTCGGCATGGCTGCGGCGCACGTGGAGCAGGGCGGGGAGGTTGAAGTCCGCTGCCATCTGCAACTGCTGGTCGAACAAAGTCTGCTGGCGCGGGCGGTCTAGGGATTCGATGTAGTAATCCAGACCGATCTCGCCCACGGCGCACAGTTTGGGATGCCCGGCCAGACGCGTCAGCCAGTCGCGCAGTTGCTGCACATGCTCGGGCTGATGCTCTTTCAGGAACACCGGGTGCAAGCCCAGCGCGGCGTACACCGACGGCTCACTGAGCGCCAGATCCCACACTCGCTGCAGATTGCGCTGATACACGCCCAACACCACGAGGCGCTCCACACCCAGCTGCCGGCTGTTGGCGAGTACGTCGTTGCGGTCGGCATCGAAATCGTCGAAATCCAGGTGTGTATGGGTGTCGATCAGTCGCACGTTGCTTACGCCTCGTGAATCCGCTGCTTGAACGTCCGCACAATGGCATGCACGCCCGGTTCGTACTGGTCCTGCTCAATGGCCGACAGGGCCAGGGCCAGGGCTTTTTCGGCGATCAAGTGGTGCTGTTGGGCCATGGCATTGACCGGCAGCGGCAGGAAATCCAGCAGTTGCGTGTCACCGAACGTGCCCAGGTGAAGTTGGTCCGGGTTCAGGCGCCGCTGGTGCAGCAGGTCGAACACCCCTTGCAGCAGGACGTAGGACGTCGTGATCAGCGCGTCCGGGAAATAACCCAGCCGATCGAACATATCGCTGGCCAGTTGCAGGCCGCAGTCACGGCTGAACGCGTCGCCGTGCTCGCTGATGACCGAGCCTTCGAAACCCTCCAGCGCGTCTTCGAAGCCCTTGGCCCGCGCCTTACTGACGCTCAGCTCCGGCTGCGCGCCAAGCAAGGCGATGTGTCGGGGTTTGATCTCCAGCAGGCTGCGGGTCAGTTGCTGGCTGGCGTCGTGGTCGTCGCTGACCACCGAGCAGAAGTGTGCCGGGTCCATCTCCCGGTCGATGGCGATGACCGGCGTTCCTTGCTGCTGCAGCGCGCGATAGCTGTCATCGCTGGCCGGCAGGCAACTGGCGACGAACAGCGCATCGCAGCGTCTCGCACGAAACAGCTGCAACAACTGCAACTCGCTGATGGGATCGTCGTCTGAACTGGCGATCAGCAATTGGTAGCCGCGCGCGCGAGCGCCCTGTTCCAGTTGCTTGGCGATGCGCGCGTAGCTGGGGTTTTCCAGGTCCGGCAGGATGAAGCCCAGTGTGCGGGTATGCCGGCTGCGCAGCCCGGCCGCCTGCGGGTTGGGCCTGAAGCCATGGGCGTCGACCACCGCGCGCACGCGCTCGACCGTTGCACTGCTGATGCGTTGCTGTTCGGCCTTTCCGTTGATCACGTAGCTGGCCGTGGTCACAGAAACACCGGCCAGACGCGCAATATCACTGAGTTTCAAGCCGGGCATCCTTTCGTGATGAGAAGCAAAAGTGGGAGCTGAACTACCGTGGCAGGGATTTTCACCGATTAACAGCCATCATGACAGCAGACCGTCGCCTCGTAGGACGCTTGCGACCCGCACGGGATGTTTCCTACACGATTCGACCGGATGAGCTTCAAACCGCCGGAATTATCAAGTAACGTGCGCGGCACTTCAGATTAAACGATTCAGCAGGCCTGTTTATGGCACTTTTTGCCCAATCGGACCTCTGAATGCCGCATTCAATATTCGCAAACCGTCAGTCATCGGTGTGTACGACCGGTCCTACAACAAGAATCTGGCGCGACCCCGCGCAGCACAGGAGAACGCAATGCTCGAGCTGACCATAGAGCAAATTTCCATGGACCAGTCGGCGGTGGACAAGCCCGCCGCGTTGCAACTGCTGGCTGACTTGCTCGTCGCTGACGGCCTGGTCGCTGCCGGCTACCTTGCAGGCTTGCAGGCGCGCGAGCAACAAGGCTCGACCTTTTTGGGGCAGGGCATTGCCATTCCCCACGGCACGCCAGAGACCCGCGACCAGGTGTTCGCCACCGGCGTGCGCCTTATGCAATTCCCCGAAGGGGTGGACTGGGGCGACGGGCAAATGGTCTACCTGGCCATCGGCATCGCCGCCAAGTCCGACGAGCATCTGCGCTTGCTCCAGTTGCTGACCCGCGCACTCGGTGAAAACGACCTGGGCGAAGCGTTGCGTCAGGCGAAGGACCCCGAGTCGCTGCTCAAACTGCTGCAGGGTGCGCCACAAGAACTGGCCCTCGATGCGCAGATGATCAGCCTGGGCGTCATGGTCGATGATTTCGAAGAACTGGTCTGGCGCGGCGCGCGTCTGCTGCGCAAGGCCGAGTGTGTGAACAACGGCTTCGCAGCGGTGCTGCAGCAGGTCGAGCCACTGCCGTTGGGCGAAGGCCTCTGGTGGCTGCACAGCGAACAGATGGTCAACAAGCCCGGCCTGGCGTTCGTCACCCCGGACAAACCCATGCGTCATCTGGGCCAGTCGCTGACCGGCCTGTTCTGCCTGGCGAGCTTGGGTGAGTCCCACCAGGCGTTGCTCGAACGTCTATGCGCGTTGCTGATCGAAGGTCGCGGCCACGTACTGGGCGAGGCGACCAGCAGCCGCGCCGTGCTTCAGGCATTGGGCGGCGAAGTGCCGCCGGACTGGCCGAGCGAGCGCGTGACCCTGGCCAATGCCCACGGTCTGCACGCGCGTCCGGCGAAAATCCTTGCGCAGTTGGCCAAGGGTTTTGAGGGCGACATCCGCGTGCGCATCGTCGATGGCACCGAGAATCCGGTGTCGGCCAAGAGCTTGAGCAAGCTGCTGAGCCTCGGCGTGCAGCGCGGTCAGTCCCTTGAGTTCATTGCCGAGCCGACCATTGCCGCCGATGCCTTGCCTGCGTTGATCGCCGCAGTGCTCGAAGGTCTGGGCGAAGAAATCGAACCGTTGCCGGCCCACAGTGAGCCCGCACCCGCCCCGACGATTGTTGAGAAAACCCTCAGCGCGCCGGCTGCGGGCACTCACATCCAGGCCGTTCCTGCGGCGCCCGGCATCGCCGTCGGCCCGGCCCACGTGCATGTTCTGCCAGTGTTCGATTACCCGGCCCAGGGCGAATCGCAAAGCGTTGAGCACGAACGTCTGCACAGCGCGCTGGCGCAGGTGCGCCTCGACATCGAGCAATTGATTCAACGCAGCACGGCGAAGGCCATTCGCGAGATTTTCGTCACTCACCAGGAAATGCTCGCCGACCCCGAACTGGTCGACGAAGTGGCGCAGCGCTTGAAACAAGGCGAAAGCGCCGCTGCGGCATGGACGAACGTGATCGAGGCCGCCGCCCGTCAGCAGGAACAGCTCAAAGATGCGCTGCTGGCGGAACGTGCCGCTGACCTGCGGGATGTCGGTCGCCGCGTATTGGCGCAGATCTGTGGCGTCGAGGACCTGGTTGAGCCGGAAGAACCGTACATTTTGGTGATGGATGAAGTCGGCCCGTCCGACGTCGCACGTCTTGACCCTGCCCGTGTCGCCGGCATTCTCACCGCGCGCGGCGGCGCTACGGCCCACAGCGCCATCGTTGCCCGGGCGTTGGGCATCCCCGCGCTGGTCGGTGCGGGCGATGCAGTATTGCTGATCAAGTCCGGCACGCAACTGTTGATCGACGGCCAGCGCGGGCGTCTCGACGTCGCGCCGGACGACGCGACCCTGAAGCGCGCCTTGCAGGACCGTGACACCCGCGAGCAACGGCTCAAGGCTGCCGCTGCCCTGCGCATGGAGCCTGCGATCACCCAGGATGGCCACGCCGTTGAGGTCTTCGCCAACATCGGTGACAGCGCCGGTACGCCGGCAGCGGTGGAGCAGGGCGCCGAAGGGATTGGCCTGCTGCGCACCGAGTTGCTGTTCATGGCCCACAGCTCCGCGCCGGATGAAGCGACCCAGGAAGCGGAATACCGTCGCGTGCTCAAAGACCTCGACGGTCGCCCGCTGGTGGTTCGCACCCTGGACGTCGGCGGCGACAAACCGCTGCCGTACTGGCCCATCGATAAAGAAGAAAACCCGTTTCTCGGCGTGCGCGGCATTCGCCTGACCTTGCAGCGCCCGGACATCATGGAAATCCAGCTGCGCGCATTGCTGCGTGCGGCAGACAATCGCCCGCTGCGCATCATGTTTCCGATGGTGGGCACCGTCGAAGAGTGGCGTCAGGCCCGCGACATGACCGAGCGTCTGCGTCTGGAAATCCCGGTGGCCGACCTGCAACTGGGCATCATGATTGAAGTGCCATCGGCGGCGTTGCTGGCGCCGGTGCTGGCGAAGGAAGTGGACTTCTTTAGCGTCGGCACCAACGACCTGACCCAGTACACAATGGCCATCGACCGCGGTCACCCGACCCTGTCTGCCCAGGCCGATGGCCTGCACCCGGCGGTGTTGCAACTGATCGACATCACCGTGCGCGCGGCCCATGCCAATGGCAAATGGGTGGGGGTCTGCGGCGAATTGGCCGCCGACCCGCTGGCCGTGCCGGTGCTGGTCGGTCTGGGTGTGGATGAATTGAGCGTCTCGGCGCGGAGCATCGGCGAAGTCAAAGCCTGCGTCCGTGAATTGAATCTGATCGAAGCCCGGAAACTTGCGCAGGCGGCTCTGGCCGTTGGCAGCGCGGCGGACGTGCGTGCCCTCGTGGAGGGGCTGTAATGGCGAAAATACTGACATTGACCATGAACCCGGCGCTGGACCTGACCGTGCAGTTGGGCCCCTTGCAGATCGGCCAGGTCAACCGCAGCGACGCCATGCTCAGCCACGCGGCGGGCAAGGGCATCAACGTCGCCCAGGTGCTGGCTGATCTGGGCCACGAGCTGACCGTTGCCGGTTTCCTCGGCGTGGATAACCAGCAGCCGTTCGAAACTCTGTTTGCGAAGCGCGGCTTCGTCGATGAATTCGTGCGGGTGCCGGGCGAGACGCGCAGCAACATCAAGCTGGCGGAAAGCAGCGGGCGCATTACTGACCTCAACGGCCCGGGCCCGGAAGTCAGCCCGCAGGCGCAACAAGCGCTGGCCGCTCGGGTCGAGCAGATCGCGTCGGGTTTTGATGCGGTGGTCGTGGCCGGCAGTCTGCCCCGTGGCGTCAGCCCCCAGTGGCTGAAAACCCTGTTGCTGCGCCTCAACGAGATGGGCCTGAAAGTGGCCCTGGACACCAGCGGCGAAGCCTTGCGCGCTGGACTGGAAGCGTCGCCGTGGATGATCAAACCCAACACCGAAGAGCTGGCCGACGCCCTTGATGCGCCGATCATTTCCATCGCCGCGCAAGCAGAGGCCGCAGCCGACCTGCGCCAGCGCGGCATCGAGCACGTGGTGATTTCCCAGGGCTCGGAAGGCGTTCATTGGTTCAGTTCCAACGTGGCCTTGCAGGCATTGCCGCCCAAAGTCACCGTCGCCAGCACCGTCGGCGCGGGTGATTCGCTGCTGGCCGGGATGGTTCACGGCTTGCTGTCTGGGCACAAACCCGAGCAAACCTTGCGGACTGCCACGGCCATTGCGGCCATGGCCGTCACTCAGATCGGCTTCGGCATCAATGATCCGGCGCAATTGAAACGTCTGGAAAGCGGTGTCAATGTCCGCGTCCTGACGGCATAACAAGAGAGGAAGTGTGATGAAGTTAGCCATCGTTACGGCCTGTCCGAACGGCAAAATCAGCAGCGTCCTCAGTGCCCGTCTGCTGGATGCGGCGGCCCAACGCCAGGGTTGGAGCACCAGCGTCGAGATCCACGATCCGCGTCATCCGGAAAAGCAACTGTCGCCGGGCGACATCGAAGCGGCGGACTGGGTGTTGGTGGTCAACACCGGCGCGCTGGACCTGACGCGTTTTTCCGGCAAGCGCCTGTATCAGGCCACGCCCGCACAGGCGTTGCAGGATGCCGACGGCTTTCTGCGTTCAGCGTCGGCGCTGGCGACCGAGCACACCGCGACTTCCGCCCCGCCTGCCACGTCCAGCGCGCAGCCGCGTCTGGTGGCGGTGACGGCGTGCCCGACCGGCGTTGCCCACACTTTCATGGCCGCCGAGGCGATTCAGCAGGCGGCGAAAAAGCTTGGCTATGACCTGCAGGTGGAGACGCAGGGCTCGGTCGGTGCACGCAATCCGCTCAGCGCCCAGGCCATTGCCGACGCCGACGTGGTGCTGCTGGCGTGTGATATCGAAGTCGCTACCGAGCGTTTCGCCGGAAAGCGCATCTATCGCTGCGGCACCGGTATTGCGCTCAAGCAGGCCGACGCGACGCTGAAAAAAGCGCTGGCGGAGGCGGAGGTTGAGTCCACGGCTTCAACGTCCAAGGCGTCCTCCAAAAAAGAGAAGACCGGTGTCTACAAACACCTGCTCACCGGCGTGTCGTTCATGCTGCCGATGGTGGTGGCGGGCGGTTTGCTGATCGCGCTGTCGTTCGTGTTCGGCATTCACGCGGCCGAGGAACCGGGGACATTGGCGGCTGCGCTGAAACAGATCGGCGCGGGCGCGGCGTTCCAGTTGATGGTGCCGTTGCTGGCCGGGTACATCGCGTATTCCATTGCCGACCGTCCGGGCCTAGCGCCGGGGATGATCGGCGGGCTGCTGGCGAGCACCCTGGGCGCCGGCTTCATTGGCGGGATCATCGCGGGCTTCCTCGCGGGCTATAGCGCCTGGGCGGTGAATCGTTACGCGAAGCTGCCGGCGAGTGTCGAAGCCTTGAAGCCGATTCTGATCATTCCGCTGCTGGCGAGCCTGTTCACCGGGCTGGTCATGATTTACGTGGTGGGCAAGCCGGTCGCCGGCATGCTCGAAGGGCTGACCCACTTCCTCGACACCATGGGCACGGCGAACGCGGTGCTGCTCGGCGTCCTGCTGGGCGCGATGATGTGCGTGGATCTGGGCGGGCCGATCAACAAGGCGTCCTATGCGTTTTCGGTGGGCTTGCTGGCCTCGAGCAGCGGCGCGCCGATGGCGGCCACGATGGCGGCCGGCATGGTGCCGCCAATTGGTATGGGCATCGCGGCCTTGATCGCCCGGCGCAAGTTTGCCCAGAGCGAGCGTGAAGCGGGGAAAGCGGCCTTCGTGCTGGGGCTGTGCTTCATCTCCGAAGGCGCGATTCCGTTTGCCGCGAAAGACCCGCTTCGGGTGATTCCGGCGAGCATCGCGGGCGGCGCGCTGACCGGTGCGCTGTCGATGTTCTTCGGCTGCAAACTGATGGCGCCCCACGGTGGGTTGTTCGTGCTGCTCATTCCGAACGCAATCAACCATGCGCTGCTGTACCTGCTGGCGATCGTGGCGGGCAGCGTCGTGACCGGCGTGCTGTACGCGCTGCTGAAACGACCTGAACCGGCAGAACTGGACGCGGTGCCCGCCAACGCCTAACCGCTGGCGCTTCCCGGCTATAACCGGTTCCACGGGATGCGCGCGATGCTTTTAGTGGGACCGGCTTCAGCCGGGAAGAGGCCGGTGTGCCCGCCATCAGAACTTTGGTGTGACTACCGACGCCTTCCCGGCTAAAGCCAGTCCTACAAGTGTGCGGTCCGGCTTCCGGAGATGTGTCGGATGTTCGGGCCTCTTCGCGAGCAAGCTCGCTCCTACAGAAGGCTGAGTGCGCCCCGGATTTCCGCGGCGGAACACGATCAATTGTAGGAGTGAGCTTGCTCGCGAAAGCGATATCCCAGGCGCTGAATGTGTGTCGGATGTTCGGGCCTCTTCGCGAGCAAGCTCACTCCCACAGGGACCGGGCTTGGCACTGGATCTTGTGCCAGAACAGACAACACTCGGCACTGGATCTTGTGCCAGACACAGACAACACTCGGCCTGTTCACTGCCCTGTCATCTCCCGCAAACAATCCGCTGCTAGCTTCCTCCTTTTGGCATTCCCTTGAGGAGGATAAACATGTCCCGGTTCGACCTGACTCGCCGCCGTATCATCCAGGCCGCTGGCGCCGGATTGTTGTTGCCGGGGCTCGCGCCTGCGGTCATTGCGTCGGTGAAGGGTCGCCCGCAGATGACCGACGGCGTGCAGTCCGGCGATGTGCTCGGCGACCGTGCCATGGTCTGGAGCCGCAGCGACCGGCCTGCGCGCATGGTGGTCGAATGGGACACCCGCAGCATGTTCAGCAACCCCCGCCGCACGGTCTCGCTGCTCGCCGACCCACGCACTGACTTCACCGCGCGCGTCGAACTGACCGGCCTGCCGGCGGATCAAGCCATCTTCTACCGCGTGTTCTTCGAGGACGCGCAAACCGGCGTCGCCAGCGAACCCTGGTTCGGCCATCTGCGCAGCGTGCCGGTCAATCGCCGCAACATCCGCTTCGTCTGGAGCGGCGACACCGTCGGCCAGGGCTTCGGCATCAACCCCGAGATCGGCGGCATGCGCATTTACGAAGCCATGCGTCTGCGCCTGCCGGATTTCTTCATCCACAGCGGCGACACCATTTACGCCGACGGCCCGGTGCCTGCCGAAGTGGTCACCGAGGGTGGGCGTGTCTGGCGCAACATCACCACGGAAGAGAAGAGCAAGGTCGCCGAAACCCTCGACGAATACCGCGGTGCCTATCGCTACAACCTGATGGACGAAAACCTGCGGCGCTTCAACGCCGAGGTCCCGCAGATCTGGCAGTGGGACGACCACGAAGTGACCAACAACTGGTCACCGAGCAAGCAGCTCGACGACCGCTACAAGGTCAAGGACATCCAGCTGTTGGCGGCGCGCGGGCGACAGGCGTTCCTCGAATATGCGCCGATGCGCCTGCAGAGCGCCGACAACGGCGGGCGGGTCTATCGCAAGATCGCTTACGGCCCGATGCTGGACGTGTTCGTGCTCGACATGCGCAGCTATCGCGACGGCAACGACGCCAATCTGGCCGACAAGCCCGGGCCGACCACTGCCTTTCTGGGCCGCGAGCAACTGGATTGGCTCAAGCGCGAACTTCAAGCCTCTGGGGCTCAGTGGAAAGTCATTGCCGCTGACATGCCCATCGGCCTGGGCGTGCCCGACGGCGAGATCAGCCCCGGCGTGATGCGTTGGGAGGCCATCGCCAACGGCGACGACGGCGCGCCGAAAGGCCGCGAACAAGAAGTTGCCGAACTGCTGGGCTTCCTGCGCCAGCAGAAGGTCCGCGACACCGTCTGGTTGACGGCTGATGTGCATTACTGCGCGGCGCACCACTACCACCCCGATCAGGCGGTGTTTCAGGATTTCGACCCGTTCTGGGAGTTTGTGGCCGGGCCTTTGAATGCGGGCAGTTACGGGCCTAATACCCTGGACAAGACCTTCGGGCCCGAGTTGGTATTCCAGAAGGCTCCGCCAGCGCAGAACACTTCACCCTTCGCCGGCTACCAGTTTTTTGGTGAGGTGAACATTGACGGCCAAAGCGGGGAAATGACCGTGACACTGCGGGATCTGGACGGGGTTTCGGTGTTTGAGAAGAGGCTGCAACCTGCCAGCCAGGCCTGACGCCCCGACAGGCAACGCGGTCCGGCTTATTGATCAGTCGTACGATAACCAGGTAATTGCCGGTAACACTTCCCGCGCCGCTGGCCTATCATTAGGCACCTAACGACGGCTCAGGGTTGGCGTGCATGCTGGCAATCTTTCTGGAAACCCTGAACATCACCGCGCCGGTCTTCGCGATGCTGTTTCTCGGCGTGTTGCTCAAGCGCGTGGGCTGGATCAACGACAGCTTTATCCACACCGCCTCGTCGCTGGTGTTCAACTGCACCATGCCGGCGCTGCTGTTTCTGGGGATCATTCACGCTGACCTCCACGCGGCGTTTCAGCCGGGCGTGCTGATCTACTTCATCGTCGCCACGCTGGCGGGTTTCGCGTTGTCGTGGGGGTGGGCCATTTACCGCGTGCCGTTCGCCGAGCGTGGGACTTACACCCAAGGGGCGTTTCGCGGCAACAACGGCGTGATCGGCCTCGCCCTGGCCGCGAGCATGTATGGCGACTACGGCATTTCCCTCGGTGCGATCCTCGCGGCGCTGGTCATTCTTTTCTACAACACCCTGTCCACCGTCGTGCTGGCGGTCTACAGCCCGGTGATCAAGTCCGACCCGTGGAGCATCACAAAAAGCGTCATGGCCAATCCGCTGATCATCAGCATTGTCGTCGCGGCGCCGTTCGCCTACTTCCAGATCCCGCTCCCCAAATGGCTCGATACCTCCGGCAGCTACCTGGCGCAGATGACCCTGCCGCTGGCGCTGATGTGCATCGGTGGCACGCTGTCATTGAAGTCGTTGCGAGAGAGCGGCACCTTGGCGATCAGCGCGAGCCTGATGAAGATGGTCTGGCTGCCGCTGATCTGCACGCTGGGCGCGTGGCTGCTGGGTTTCCGTCACGCGGAGCTTGGGATTCTGTTTCTGTACTTCGGCGCCCCGACGGCATCGGCCAGTTTCGTCATGGTCCGCGCGGCCAATGGCAACCACGAACTGGCGGCGTCGATCATCGTCATGACCACCCTGGCAGCAGCGGTCACGACCAACGTCGGGATATTCATTCTGCAATGGGGCGGGTGGATTTAGTCTTAGTAGGCCTGTCGCCCATCAATGCTGACGCCGCCACGCCCGCACCGTACCCACGACGATACACAGCGCAATCACCGGCAGCGCGTAGTGAATCATCAAACGCTCCAGCCGCTCGGCCAGGGGCATGCCCGTGGTAAACGACACGATGTGCAGCCCGTACACCGCGTAAAGCCCGAGCAACAACAGCCCCTCCAGCCGGGTGATCCGATACCCCGAATAGAACAGCGGCACGCACAGCGCCGCGACGCCCAGCATCACCGGCAAATCGAAATCCAGCGCATTGGGCGAGATCGACAACGGCCCGGTGGAGATCAACGCCGTGATGCCGAGCACGCCCAGCAGGTTGAACAGGTTGCTGCCGATGATGTTGCCCACCGCGATATCCCGCTCGCCGCGCAATGCCGCGACCAGCGAGGTCATCAACGCCGGCAGCGAGGTCGCGACAGCGATCACGGTCAGGCCGATCACCCGTTCCGACAGGCCCAGGTCCAGGGCTACCGAAACCGCCGCGCCGACGAGAAGGTGACTGCCGAACGTCAGCAGCGCCAGGCCGCAGGCCATCAGCGCCAGTCGGCCGAGTAATGGCCAGATCCGCCGCCGCGGCTCAAGGTCCGTTCTCGCCACATGCCGCGCGCCGTGAGCGAACTGACGGACCACGACGAACAGATACGCCGCCATGCCCATCAACAGCACGACGCCATCCAGCGCGCTCAGCTCGCCATTCCACGCCAGCGCTGCGACCAGGGCGGTGGCCGCAATCATCAATGGCAAATCGACGCGCACCAGTTGTCGGGCCACGCGCAGCGGGATGATCAGGGCGGACAGCCCGAGCGTGACCAGCACGTTGAAAATATTGCTGCCAATGACGCTGCCGACCGCAATGTCGGTGCTGTCAGTGAACGCCGCTTGCAGCCCGACCGCGAGTTGCGGGGCACTGCTGCCCAGCGCCACGACGGTCAGGCCGAGGAACAGCGGGCGGGTTTTGAGCAGGGCGGCCAGGGCCACAGCGGCGCGCACCGACAGTTGTGCGCCGATGATCATCAACAGCAGGCCGCAGGCCAGCTCGATCAGCGTGGGCAGGGGCAGATTCGTTAGGGCAAGAATTCAGGGCACCAGTCAGTCGTCGAGGGCTTGTACCCGCACTTGGGCGGTTCCGCTGCGCAGCATACCCAATTGCGCGGCGGCTGCACGTGACACATCGATCAGCCGCCCCCGGGTGTGCGGGCCGCGGTCGTTGATGCGGACGATGACCCTGCGGTCGTTGTCCAGATTGGTGACTTGCACGCGCGTGCCGAACGGCAATTGCCGGTGCGCGGCGGTCAGTGAATTGGCGTCGAAGCGTTCACCGCTGGCGGTGCGCTGACCTTGATGTTGCGAGCCGTAATACGAGGCGCCGCCGGTGGCGTTGTAGCCGTGCGGGTCGATGATGCCGTCACTGGCGCAGCCGGCCAGCAGAGAGAGCAGGGCGCAAGCGCCGAGGATTCGCCGCATGGGGCAGGGTCTCTACAGAAAGTGTTGATCGTTCCCGCGCCAGGCGCGGGAACAACCGCTAGCGTGAACGCACTCAGCCTTCCAGCTTGCGCTTCAGCAGTTCGTTGACCTGGCCCGGGTTGGCCTTGCCTTTGGATGCCTTCATCGCTTGCCCGACGAAGAAGCCGAACATCTTGCCGCGTTTGGCCTCATCGGCCGCGCGGTATTGCTCGACCTGTTCGGCGTTGGCAGCCAGGACGTCGTCCAGCATCGACTCGATGGCGCCGCTGTCGGTGACTTGCTTCAGGCCGCGCTGATCGATGATCTCGTCGGCGCTGCCTTCGCCATTAGCCATGCCTTCAAACACCATCTTGGCGATCTTGCCGGAAATGGTGTTGTCCTTGATTCGCAGCAGCATGCCGCCCAACTGTTCAGCGCTGACCGGCGACTCGTCGATCTCGACGCCTTGCTTGTTCAGCAACGAACCCAACTCGACCATCACCCAGTTGGCCGCAAGCTTTGCGTCTCCGGAAATGCTCACCACCTTCTCGAAGAAGTCTGCCTGTTCGCGGCTCGAAGCCAACACGCTGGCGTCGTACAGCGACAAGCCGAACTGCGACTGGAAACGCTCGCGTTTCTGCGGCGGCAGTTCCGGCAGGGTCGCGCGGGTCTGCTCCAGGAACGCGTCTTCGATGATCACCGGCAACAGGTCGGGATCGGGGAAGTAACGGTAGTCGTTGGCTTCCTCTTTGCTGCGCATGGCGCGGGTTTCGTTGGTGTTCGGGTCGTACAGGCGGGTCTGCTGAATGACCTTGCCGCCGTCTTCGATCAGGTCGATCTGGCGCTGGATCTCGCTGTTGATCGCCTTCTCGATGAAGCGGAACGAGTTGACGTTCTTGATCTCGCAGCGCGTCCCGTACTCAACCTGGCCTTTCGGGCGAATCGACACGTTGCAGTCGCAGCGCAGCGAGCCTTCGGCCATGTTGCCGTCGCAGATGCCAAGGTAGCGAACCAGCGCGTGCATCGCCTTGACGTAGGCAACCGCTTCTTTGGCCGAACGCATGTCCGGCTCGGAAACGATCTCCAGCAACGGCGTACCGGCGCGGTTCAGGTCGATGCCGGTCATGCCGCTGTAGTCTTCGTGCAGGCTCTTGCCGGCATCTTCTTCAAGGTGGGCGCGGGTCACGCCGATGCGCTTGATGGTGCCGTCTTCCAGGGTGATATCCAGATGGCCTTTACCAACGATCGGCAATTCCATCTGGCTGATCTGATAGCCCTTCGGCAGGTCCGGGTAGAAGTAGTTCTTGCGGGCGAACACGTTGTGCTGACCGATCTCGGCGTCGATGGCCAGGCCGAACTTGACCGCCATCTGCACGGCTTCCTTGTTCAGCACCGGCAACGTGCCGGGCATGCCCAGATCGACGAGGCTGGCCTGAGTGTTCGGCTCGGAGCCGAACGTGGTGGCGCTACCGGAGAAAATCTTCGATTGGGTGGTGAGCTGGGTGTGAATCTCCAGCCCGATGACGACTTCCCATTGCATGTGTTTTCTCCTTAGAAGCCAGCCGGCGAGCGGGTGTGCCAATCGGTTACTTGCTGATATTGATGGGCAACGTTCAGCAAGCGGCCTTCCTGGAAATACGGCGCCAGCAATTGCACGCCCACCGGCAGGCCGTCGGCGAAACCGGCAGGCATCGACAGGCCGGGCAGGCCCGCGAGGTTGGCGGTGATGGTGTAGAAGTCTTCCAGGTACTCAGCGATCGGGTCGGCATTCTTGGCGCCGATTTTCCAGGCCGGGTTCGGCGTGGTCGGGCCGAGGATCACGTCGACTTCGGCAAACGCGTTCATGAAGTCGTTCTTGATCAGGCGGCGAATCTTCTGCGCCTGCAGGTAGTAAGCGTCGTAGTAACCGGCCGACAGCGCGTAGGCGCCGACCATGATCCGGCGCTGCACTTCAGGGCCGAAGCCTTCGCCACGGGAGCGCTTGTACAGATCGGTGAGGTCTTTCGGGTCTTCGCAGCGATAGCCGAAGCGTACGCCGTCGAAACGCGACAGGTTGGAAGAAGCCTCGGCCGGCGCGATCACGTAGTAAGCCGGAATCGCGTGTTGCAGGTTCGGCAGGCTGATTTCCTTGACCACTGCGCCTAGCTTTTTCAGCGCTTCGACGCTGGCCATGACCAGATCGGCGATGCGCGGGTCGAGACCTGCGCTGAAGTACTCCTTCGGCACGCCAATGCGCAGGCCTTGCAGCGAGGCATTCAGGCCTGCGCTGTAATCCGGGACGGGCTCGTCGATGCTGGTGGAGTCGTTGACGTCGAAGCCGGCCATGCCTTGCAGCAGCAACGCGCAGTCTTCAGCGGTGCGCGCCATCGGGCCAGCCTGATCAAGGCTGGAGGCATAGGCGATCATGCCCCAGCGCGACACGCGACCGTAAGTCGGCTTCAGGCCGGTCAGGTTGGTCAGTGCAGCAGGCTGGCGAATGGAGCCGCCGGTGTCGGTGCCGGTGGCGCCTGGCAGCAGACGCGCGGCAACTGCTGCTGCCGAACCGCCAGAGGAGCCGCCCGGGACGTGATCCAGATTCCACGGGTTTTTCACCGCGCCGTAGTGGCTGGATTGGTTAGCCGACCCCATGGCGAACTCGTCCATGTTGGTCTTGCCCAGGGTCACGGTGCCGGCGGCGGCGAGCCTGGCAACCACGGTGGCGTCGTAGGGCGCCTTGAAGTTGTCGAGCATCTTCGACGCGCAGCTGGTGCGAATGCCCTTGGTGCAGAAGAGGTCCTTGTGCGCCAGGGGAGCCCCCAGCAGCGCGCCGGTTTCACCTGCCGCGCGACGGGCATCGGCAGCCTGCGCCTGGGTAGTCGCCAGGTCTTCGGTGACGGTAATGAAGCTATTGAGCTGCGGATCCAGCTGGGCGATGCGCGCCAGCAGAGTGCGGGTCAATTCTTCGGAAGAAAACTTTTTATCGGCGAGTCCGCGAGCGATCTCTGCCAGAGTCATTTGATGCATTGCAGGCACATTCCCTTAGTCGAGGACTTTCGGAACCAGATAAAGGCCGTCTTGGACCGCTGGTGCGATGGCTTGATAGGTATCGCGATGATTGATCTCGGTAACGGCGTCTACACGCAGACGTTGCGAGGCTTCAAGGGGGTGCGCGAGGGGCTCGATGCCGGTGGTATCGACCGCCTGCATCTGATCAATCAGCCCGAGAATGCTGTTAAGTGCTTCAGTAGTACGCGGGATATCGACGTCATTGAGGCCCAGTCGGGCCAGATGAGCGATTTTTTCCACGTCGGAGCGATCAAGCGCCATGGGGTTCTCCAGTGGAATGCGCACGGGGTGAGCCGTACGTCAGATTGCGGAACACTACGCCCTTTAAACGGTCATAAGGCCGCGATCTTCCAGGGTAGTGCTCGGAAAAACAGCCAATTTAACATATTGGCTCCTTGCCCAAAATCCCTGTCGTTGTTAGAGTTTGCCGCACTTTTTTACCCACGCGTTGCCTAGGGTCCTTTCCCCATGTTCAAGAAACTGCGTGGCATGTTTTCCAGCGATCTTTCCATCGACCTGGGCACTGCCAACACCCTTATTTACGTGCGTGAGCGCGGCATTGTGCTGAATGAACCATCAGTTGTGGCCATTCGGACCCACGGAAATCAGAAGAGCGTTGTTGCTGTCGGGATGGAAGCCAAGCGGATGCTGGGCCGTACCCCGGGCAACATTGCCGCCATTCGCCCGATGAAAGACGGCGTCATCGCCGACTTCAGCGTCTGCGAAAAAATGCTTCAGTACTTCATCAACAAGGTTCACGAGAACAGCTTCCTGCAGCCAAGCCCTCGTGTGCTGATCTGCGTTCCTTGCAAATCCACCCAGGTCGAGCGTCGCGCCATCCGCGAATCCGCTCTGGGCGCCGGTGCACGTGAAGTATTCCTGATCGAAGAGCCGATGGCTGCGGCCATCGGTGCCGGCCTGCCGGTTGAAGAGGCCCGCGGCTCGATGGTTGTCGACATCGGTGGCGGCACCACCGAAATCGCGCTGATCTCCCTGAACGGCGTGGTGTATGCCGAGTCCGTCCGTGTGGGTGGCGACCGTTTCGACGAAGCGATCATCACTTACGTGCGTCGCAACTACGGCAGCCTGATCGGCGAATCCACCGCCGAGCGCATCAAGCAGGAAATCGGCACGGCCTACCCGGGCGGCGAAGTGCGTGAAGTCGACGTACGCGGTCGCAACCTGGCTGAAGGCGTGCCACGTGCCTTCACCCTGAACTCCAACGAAGTGCTGGAAGCGTTGCAGGAATCCCTGGCAACCATCGTTCAGGCCGTGAAGAGCGCTCTGGAACAGTCTCCGCCAGAGCTGGCTTCGGACATCGCCGAGCGCGGTCTGGTGCTGACCGGTGGTGGCGCGTTGCTGCGTGACCTCGACAAGCTGCTGGCCCAGGAAACCGGTCTGCCGGTGATCGTGGCCGAAGACCCGCTGACCTGCGTTGCGCGTGGCGGTGGTCGTGCGCTGGAAATGATGGACAAGCACACCATGGACCTGCTCTCCAGCGAATAAGTCGCCGGTACGCAGCATGTTGCGCTTAACGGGCAGCACCTCACCGTGCTGCCTGTTCGTGTCCGACCTGTTGACGTCGCGCAGCGATGTTGCAAGTCTGACGCCCTGCATTTCCATCAATCCGCATCAGGCCGGTTTCATGTCGCATGAATAAGCACAGCAAAACTCACGCACCTCTGCGCGCATCTCTGGAAGGAGCGGCCCATTAAACCGCTTTTTTCCAAGGGTCCGTCTCTGGGCGTCCGTCTACTGGTGCTGGTCGTGCTGTCTGTGGCCATCATGGTCGTGGACGCGCGTTTCACCCTGCTCAAACCTGTCCGCAGTCAGATGTCACTGGTGCTGATGCAGTCTTACTGGATTGCCGATCTGCCCGAGCGTCTGTACCAGGGCGTTGCCAGCCAGTTTGGCAGCCGCACCGAGCTCGCCGCCGAAAACGAAAAACTCAAGACCGAGAACCTGCTGCTGCAGGGCCGCCTGCAAAAGCTGGCGGCGCTGACCGAGCAGAACGTGCGCCTGCGCGAGTTGCTGAATTCGTCGGCGCTGGTCAACGAGAAAGTCGAAGTCGCCGAGCTGATCGGCATGGACCCCAACCCGTTCACCCACCGGATCATCATCAACAAGGGTGAGCGCGACGGCGTAGTCCTCGGCCAGCCAGTGCTCGATGCGCGCGGCCTGATGGGGCAGGTGGTCGAGTTGATGCCCTACACGTCCCGTGTACTGCTGCTGACCGACACCACTCACAGCATCCCGGTGCAGGTGAACCGTAACGGCCTGCGCGCGATTGCCAGCGGCACCGGCAATCCTGAACGTCTTGAGCTGCGCCATGTGGCGGACACCGCCGACATCAAGGAAGGCGACCTGCTGGTGAGTTCCGGCCTGGGTCAGCGCTTCCCGGCGGGTTATCCGGTGGCGACGGTCAAAGAGGTGATCCACGACTCCGGCCAGCCTTTCGCCATCGTCCGGGCGGTGCCCACCGCCGCACTGAATCGCAGCCGTTATCTGTTGCTGGTGTTCTCGGACGGCCGTTCCCCTGAAGAGCGCGCTGCCGACGCCGCTCAGCAGCAGGAGTCCCTTGATCGCCAGACGGCCGACCCGGCGGCGGTGCCCTCGGCCACTGTGCCGGGTGCCGCCCCTGCTGCCACGCCGAACAAGGCGGTCGTTCCGGCCACCGTGCCCAAGCCTGCCGGACACAGTGCTTCGTCGACGCCGGCCAATGCCAACAGCGCGTCTGCTCCGGCGACCACTGCACCGGCGGCGACCACGCCTGCCAAGCCCGCGACCAGCAAGCCGCCCGCCAAACCTGCGGCGAAACCTGCCGCCACCCGACCGGCGACGCCTGCTGCGACCCCGGCCGCTCCACGCGAGAGGGAAGAATAATGGCGCGTCACGCTCCCGCACGAAACGGCTGGGTGGTCTGGCTGACCTTCGCCATCGGCCTGCTGCTCAGCGTTTCGCCGCTACCGCAGTTCATGGAAATATTTCGCCCGCTGTGGCTGGCCTTGCTGCTGGCCTTCTGGGCATTGGCGTTGCCGCACAAGATCGGCATGGTCACGGCGTGGATGCTGGGGCTGGCCGAGGATGTGCTGTACGGCACGTTGCTGGGGCAGAACGCGTTGATCCTCACGTTGATTACCTTTCTCGTGCTGTCGCTGCAGCAGCGCTTGCGCATGTTCCCGATGTGGCAGCAGTGCCTGGTGATCCTGGTGATTTTCGGCCTCGCGCAGCTGGTGCAGCTGTGGCTCAGCGCGCTGACCGGCAACCGTCAGCCGACCCTGGCGCTGGTCTTGCCGGCACTGGTCAGCGCATTGCTCTGGCCATGGGTCAGCTACGGACTGCGGGGACTGCGTTTGCGTTTGAAGATCAACTAAGTAATTGGGAACGGCATCTGCCAGTTTTTGTAGGACCGGCTTCAGCCGGGAAGAGGCCAGTGTGAGCACCCCAATTCTGCGGCGTGACACCCGACGCTTTCCCGGCTAAAGCCGGTCCTACAGTTTGAACGCGGTGTATCAGTAGGACCGGCTTCAGCCGGGAAGAGGCCGGTATTGGCGCCATCAGTTCTGCGGTGTGACCCCGGCGCTTTCCCGGCTAAAGCCGGTCCTACAGGATGAAGGAACGGAAAGGGGGAACGGAAAGGGGACTGATTTATTTAAAGCGCTTCACCGTAAATTAATCTGTCCCCGGCAGATGAATGTTGCGGCGTTACACCCGGCGCTTTCCCGGCTGAAGCCGGTCCTACAAGGGAAGAGGCCGGCGCGAGCACCCTCCCTTCAGCGGTGTGCACCAAGGCTACGCTTGTGATCAACGACACGGAGACGTCCCATGCCCCACCTTCTTCTTGCCTCCGGCTCCCCGCGCCGTCGTGAGCTGCTCACCCAGATCGGCGTGCCGTTCACGACCCTCAGCGCCGACATCGACGAAACCCCTCTGGCCGACGAAACCCCTGCCGCGTACGTCCTGCGGCTGGCCCGTGGCAAGGCGGACGCCGGACTGCTGCAGCTCGCCAACGATCCCGCCTACCCGACCGCCTGCGTACTGGGCGCCGACACCGCCGTGGTCCTCGACGGCCGCATCCTGGGCAAACCGGCGGACGAAGCCGAGGCGCTGGCGATGCTTGCCGCACTGTCGAACCGGGAACACGAAGTCCTGACCGCCATTGCCGTGGTGCACGAAGAACGCTGCGAAACCCGAACCGTTACCAGCCGTGTCCGCTTCCGCGCGATCCCGGAAGACGAGGCCCGCCGCTACTGGGCCAGCGGCGAGCCCTGCGACAAGGCCGGCGGCTACGGTATCCAGGGGCTGGGCGCGGTGTTCGTGGAAAACCTCAGTGGCAGTTATTCCGCCGTGGTCGGCTTGCCCTTGTGCGAAACCGCAGAAATCCTCCAGCGTTTCGGCATACCCTGTTGGCAACGCCCGGAAGGTGACAAGTCATGAGTGAAGAGATTCTGATCAACATCACGCCGATGGAATCGCGCGTGGCCGTCGTTGAGAACGGGGTGTTGCAAGAGGTGCACGTTGAACGCACCCAGCGTCGCGGGATCGTGGGCAATATCTACAAGGGCAAAGTCGTGCGCGTGCTGCCTGGCATGCAGGCGGCGTTCATCGACATCGGGCTTGACCGCGCGGCGTTCATTCACGCATCTGAAATCTCCATGCGCGAAGGCCCGGCCGTGGAGACCATCAGTTCGCTGGTCCACGACGGACAGAGCCTGGTGGTTCAGGTCACCAAGGACCCGATCGGCAGCAAAGGCGCGCGGTTGACGACGCAACTGTCGATCCCGTCGCGCTACCTCGTGTACATGCCGCGCACCGCCCACGTCGGCATTTCCCTGAAAATCGAGGACGAAGCCGAGCGCGAGCGCCTGAAACAAGTGGTCAGCGATTGCGTCGCCAAGGAAGGGATCAAGGAGAAGGGCGGTTTCATCCTGCGCACGGCGGCCGAAGGTGCGGGCGCCGACGAGATCATGATGGACATCCGCTACCTGCGCAGGCTGTGGGACCAGATTGGCGAGCAGATCAAAACCATCAGCCCGGCCAGCGTGATCTACGAAGACCTGGGCCTGGCGCTGCGCACGTTGCGCGACCTGGTCAGCCCGCGCACCGAGAAGATTCGCATCGACTCCCGCGAGACCTTCCAGAAGACCACCCAGTTTGTCGCTGAGCTGATGCCGGAAATTGCCGATCGCCTTGAGCATTACCCCGGCGAGCGGCCGATTTTCGACCTGTATGGCGTCGAGGATGAAATTCAGCGGGCGCTGGACCGCAAGGTGCCGCTCAAGTCCGGCGGCTATCTGGTCATCGATCCCGCCGAAGCCATGACCACCATCGACGTGAACACCGGTGCGTTTGTCGGTCATCGCAACCTCGAAGAGACCATCTTCAAGACCAATCTTGAAGCGGCGACCGCCATTGCCCGACAGCTGCGGCTGCGCAACATCGGCGGCATCATCATCATTGATTTCATCGACATGGAAGACGCCGAGCATCAGCGCCAGGTGCTACGGACCCTCGAAAAACAGCTCGAGCGCGATCACGCCAAAACCAACATCATCGGCATCACCGAACTGGGTCTGGTGCAGATGACACGCAAGCGCACCCGGGAAAGTCTGGAGCAAGTGCTGTGCGAGCCGTGCAGCAGTTGCCAGGGCCGTGGCAAGCTGAAGACCCCGGAAACCATCTGCTACGAGATATTCCGCGAGATTTTGCGCGAAGCCCGGGCTTATCAGGCGGTGGGCTACCGCGTGCTGGCCAATCAGAAAGTGGTCGACCGGCTGCTCGACGAAGAATCCGGCAACGTGGCCGAGCTGGAAGTGTTCATTGGCAGGACCATTCGCTTTCAGGTCGAGACCATGTACTCCCAGGAACAATATGACGTCGTGCTGCTCTGAGAGTGCGTGATGCGCCGTGCTGCCCAGTGGCGGCGCAGTTGAAAACAGAAAACAGTGCCCTTGAGGCAGACGGAACGGATGCCGTCCAAAGAGAACAACGCGTGGCGATTGAGCACAACCTGGACGTACCCGCACCTGCACCATTGGGCCTGATGCCATGTGCAGGCGGTTTTTGCGGAGGCGCAGCGACATGGAACGTCTGACGCGGTTTCTGGCTGTGCTGACCCGTTGGGGGCTGAGTTTGTGCGCCCTTTTCGTGGTGCTGGTCGCGCTGTACGTGAGCGTCGGCCGTCAGTTGGTGCCGATGGTGGCCGAATACCGCGCCGACGTGGAAGCCAAGGCGCAGACGGCGCTGGGCATGCCGGTGAGCATCGGTCGGCTGGAAGGCAGCTGGAGCGGCTTCGCCCCCATCTTTGTTGGGCGTGATGTGATGATCGGCGAGGGCGGCAACGCCGTTCGGCTCGATCACGTGCGCGCCATGCCCGACCTGCTCGCCAGCCTGCGTACCCGCGAAGTGCGTCTCGAACGCCTTGAGCTGGACGGCCTGCAGATTGGTCTGAAAGAAGACCAGAACGGCCACTGGGCACTGCAGGGCCTGCCCGTACAGCCCGATCAGGTGACCGATCCCGAGCAAATCCTCAATCAGATGCAGATGGTCTCGCACCTGTCGCTATTCGACAGCCAGATCACCTTGCAGCCCTATGATCATTCGCCCCTGACGCTGACCTATGTGAGCCTGACGCTGAAGACCGGCAGTCTGCATCAGCGCCTCGACGCGCGCCTGAACCTGCCCGACGGCCAGCCATTGTCGTTGAACGTGCGCTCCACGGTGCGCGCCCATGAATGGCGCGACGGCGAGGCCCAGGCCTACCTGAGCTTGCCGCAAAGCGAGTGGTCGCAGTGGTTGCCGAAGAGCCTGACCCGCGACTGGAAAATTCAGAAGCTCAAGGCCGGCGGCGAGTTGTGGCTGAACTGGGGCAAGGGCAATCTGCAAAGCGCCGTCGCCCGTTTGAATGCGCCGCAGTTCAAAGGCGCATACGCCGATCGCAAACCCGCGCGCATCGACAATCTGGCCCTCAACGCTTGGTTTAAGCGCGACGAAAAAGGCTTCAGCGCGACGCTCGATTCGTTGGCGATGGACCTGAACAGCAAGCGCTGGGAAAGCCGCGTTGATCTGCAGCAGACTGCTGCGACGGCCGATGCCGAAGAGCTGTGGCACGTGCAGGCCGACCGGCTTGATCTGACACCGATCACGCCGCTGCTCGACTCACTGGCGCCGTTGCCTGACAAGGTGATGGTGGCGGTCGACCGCCTGAAAGTCACCGGCGGGCTGCGCAACGTGCTGGTTGATTATCGACCGCAGGCCGAGCCGCCAAAACGAGTGAGCTTCGCCGCCAATCTGGACAAGGTCGGTTTCGACGCCTACCACGGCGCGCCGGCGGCGGGGAACGTCAGCGGCGCGATCAGCGGTGATCTGGGTCAGGGCGAACTGCGCCTCGACACCGATGATTTCATGCTGCATCTGGACCCGATCTTCCGGAACGAATGGAAGTACCGTCACGCCAATGCAAAGCTGACCTGGTCGCTGGACGATCAGGGCTTCACGCTGATTGCGCCGTACATCAAGGTTCAGGGGGAGGAGGGCAATATTGCCAGCGACTTCCTGATTCGCCTGCACTTCGATCACAGCCAGGAAGACTACATGGATCTGCGCGTCGGTCTGGTCGACGGCGACGGGCGCTACACCTCCAAATACCTGCCTGCGGTGCTCAGCCCGTCCCTTGATCAGTGGTTGCGCACCGCCATTCTGGGTGGCAATGTCGATCAGGGTTTCTTCCAGTATCAGGGCTCGATCAGCAAAGATGCGCCTGACGTGGCGCGGGTTATCAGCCTGTTTTTCAAGGTGCGCAACGCGAGCCTGGCGTTCCAGCCGGGATGGCCGCAGCTGAACAATGTCGACGGTGACGTCTTCGTCGAAAACAGTGGCGTGCGCATTCGGGCCAACAAGGGGCAGTTGCTGAACACCCAGGTCAGCAATGTCGCGGTGGACATTCCCCATGTTCCGGCGGGCCAGTCCAGCCATCTGCTGGTGGACGGGGATCTGAAAGGCAGCCTCCAGGACGGCATGAAGATTCTCCAGGAAGCGCCAATCGGTACCGGGCAGACCTTCGCGGGCTGGCAGGCAGAAGGGCCGCTGCAGGGGCATATCAACCTGGATATACCGCTGGTGAAGGGCCAGGAGCCCAAAGTCGTCGTCGATTTCAGTACCGACAGCGCGCGGCTCAAGCTTGCTGATCCGGTGCTGGAGCTGACGCAACTGCGCGGCGACTTCCGTTTCGATTACACCAAAGGCCTGAGCGGCAAGAACGTCAAGGCCGTCGCCTTTGACAAGCCGGTGAACGCCGAGATTTTCGCCGAAGGCAAATCGGGAGCACCGGTGACGCGTATTACCGCCAGCAGCCAGATCGCCAGCAAGCGCCTGACCGATTGGCTGGGCGTGACGCAGCCGTTGCCGATCTCAGGCGATCTGCCCTACCAGTTGCAACTGACATTGAGCGGGAACGCCAGTCAGCTGCAGATCAATTCGAATCTGAAAGGGTTGGCGGTCGATTTGCCGGCGCCCTTCGGCAAAACCGCAGATGATGCGCGCGACACCGATTTGCGCATGAACCTGCAAGGCCCGGAGCGGCGCATCGACGTCGGCTACGGCAATATCGCCAATCTCGCGTTTGCGTCGCCGCCGGGCAAATTCGGCGACGGCCGTGGCGAACTCTTCCTCGGCGAAGGCGGGGCGATCGTGCCGGACGCCAAGGGGTTGCGCGTTCGCGGTTCGTTGTCGGAACTGGACATCGCGCCCTGGCAAGCCATGGCTGAGCGGTATGCCGGCAATGACCCGGGGGGTAGCGCCAAGCAATTACTCAACAGCGTCGATTTGCAGATCGGCAAGCTGACCGCGATGGGCACGACGCTGGAGCAAGTGGGCGTTCAGCTCCAGCGCAGCAGTGCCGCATGGGCGCTGTCGCTGGACAGCTCGAAGGTGAAAGGCACCGCGACGTTGCCGGACAGCAAAACCGCGCCGATCGACATCAGTCTGCTGTATGTACGCTTGCCTGCACCGGACCCCAACGCGGCAGTCGTTGAAAACGCGCCGGACCCGTTGGCGGACGTGGACCCGCGCAATATTCCCGCGCTGAACATCAAGATCACTCAGCTGTTTCAGGGCGATCAATTGATGGGGGCGTGGTCGCTCAAGATCCGCCCGACGCCGAACGGTATCCAGATGTCCGACATGAATCTGGGCCTCAAAGGTATTGCGCTGCTGGGTAATGGCGGTTGGGAGGGTACACCGGGGACGACCAGCAGTTGGTTCAAGGGCCAGGTGAGCGGCAAGAATCTCGCAGATGTGCTCAAGGCTTGGGGTTTCGCGCCTACGGTCACCAGTCAGGAATTCGAGCTGAACGCTGACGGTCGCTGGCCGGGCTCGCCCGCCTGGGTGGGGTTGAAGCGTTATTCCGGCAGCCTGGATGCGACGCTGAAAAACGGCCAGTTCGTTGAGGTCGAGGGCGGTGCGCAGGCGTTGCGGGTGTTCGGCCTGCTCAACTTCAATTCCATTGGCCGGCGTCTGCGTCTGGACTTCTCCGACCTGCTGGGCAAGGGCCTGAGTTACGACAAGGTCAAAGGGCTCCTGGTGGCGAGCGATGGCGTATACGTCACCCGCGACCCGATCACCATGACCGGCCCGTCCACCAATCTGGAGCTCGACGGCACGCTGGACATGGTCCGCGACCGCGTCAACGCCAAGCTGCTGGTGACCCTGCCGGTGACCAATAACTTGCCGATTGCCGCGTTGATCGTGGGCGCACCGGCGATTGGCGGCGCGTTATTCCTCGTCGACAAGCTGCTGGGCGATCGCGTATCGCGCTTCGCCAGCGTGCAGTACAAGGTCGAAGGTCCCTGGAAAGAGCCGAAGATCACCTTCGACAAGCCGTTCGAGAAACCGCAGTAATCACTGCCTTGGCACGACGCAGACCTTTGCAGCGTGACGCCCGACGCCTTCCCGGCTAAAGCCGGTCCTACAGACTTCGCGCGGTCTGTAGGACCGGCTTCAGCCGGGAACAGGGGAGAGGGGGGCAGGGGAGAGGGGACTGATTTATTTACAGCGCTTCACCGTAAATTAATCTGTCTCCGTTGGCCAAACTCTGCGGTGTAACACCCGACCCCTTCCCGGCTAAAGCCGGTCCTACTGGGTAAATGCGGTGTCAGTGAGGACCGCGTGCTTTTGTAGGACCGGCTTCAGCCGGGAACAGGGGAGAGGGGACTGATTTATTTACAGCGCTTCACCGTAAATTAATCTGTCTCCGTTGGCCAAACTCTGCGGTGTAACACCCGACGCCTTCCCGGCTAAAGCCGGTCCCACTAAGGTTGGCTGTCGAATTGGGGCTTTCGAACGAGCCCAATCGTCGGCGCCTGGAGTAGAGTGCAGTTCTATCGATCGGGGAGCGTGTATGTCCTTCGCAGTCATTCAGATGGTCAGCCAGAGCGATGTGCTCGGCAATCTGGCTCAGGCGCGCCGGCTGCTGGAACAGGCCGCTGCATCGGGCGCCAAACTGGCGGTGCTTCCGGAAAACTTCGCTGCCATGGGCCGTCGTGATATCGCTGCCATCGGCCGCGCCGAGGCCCTTGGCGAAGGTCCGATCCTGCCATGGTTGAAACTTGCCGCCCGCGACCTCATCTTATGGATAGTGGCCGGGACATTGCCGCTGCCGCCGGAAGGTCAGCCGGATGGCAAGGTCACGGCGTGTTCGTTGCTGATTGACGATCAGGGCCGGCAAGTCGCGCGTTACGACAAGCTGCACTTGTTCGATGTCGACGTTGCCGATGCGCGAGGGCGTTACCGGGAATCCGACGATTACGCCCATGGCAACAACGTGGTGGTGGCCGACACCCCGGTCGGGCGGCTGGGGCTTTCGGTGTGTTACGACCTGCGCTTTCCCGAGCTGTACACCGCGCTGCGGGAAGCCGGGGCTGAATTGATCACCGCGCCATCGGCCTTTACCGCCGTAACCGGCGCGGCGCACTGGGACATTCTGCTGCGCGCCCGGGCCATCGAAACCCAGTGCTATGTGCTGGCGGCGGCCCAAGGCGGCATTCATCCGGGGCCGAGAGAAACATTTGGGCATGCGGCGATCATAGATCCATGGGGCCGCGTGCTGGCCGAGCAGGCGCAGGGTGAAGCCGTGCTGCTGGCCGAACGAGACAGCGTCGAACAAGCGTCCATACGGGCGCGCATGCCGGTAGCGAATCACCGGCGATTTTTTTCGCAGGCCGCCGTGCGACCTGCCAATACCCCGGAGTGAATATGAGCCACTTGTCCTCTGTCAGCGAACACCTTCTGGCACCAGGCGGCCTGAGCTTAGACAACCTGCAATCGGTGCTCGGCGAGCTGGCCGGTCCAGGCATCGACGCCGCCGACCTGTATTTTCAAGGGCAGATTTCCGAGTCCTGGGCACTGGAAGACGGCATCGTCAAAGAAGGCAGCTTCAACCTGGACCAGGGCGTCGGCGTACGCGCGCAGTCAGGCGAGAAAACCGGCTTCGCCTACAGCAACGCCATTACTCATGAAGCCCTGACCCAGGCGGCCCGGGCCGCTCGCTCGATTTCCCGCGCGGGCCAGAACGGCCGGGTTCAGGCGTTCACCACCCAGGACGTCGCCCAGCTGTACGCGCCGGACAACCCGCTGGAAGTCATGACCCGCGCCGAGAAGGTCGAACTGCTCAAGCGCGTCGACGCCGCCACCCGTGCGCTGGACCCGCGTATTCAGCAAGTCACCGTGAGCATGGCCGGTGTCTGGGAACGTATTCTTGTGGCGTCCACTGACGGCGGTCTTGCCGCCGACGTACGTCCGCTGGTGCGTTTCAACGTCAGCGTGATCGTCGAGCAGAACGGCCGTCGTGAGCGCGGCGGACACGGCGGCGGCGGACGCACCGATTACCGTTATTTCCTCAGCGACGACCGTGCGATGGGCTATGCCCGTGAAGCGTTGCGTCAGGCGCTGGTCAATCTGGAAGCCATTCCGGCGCCGGCTGGCACCTTGCCGGTCGTATTGGGCTCGGGCTGGTCCGGCGTATTGCTGCACGAAGCCGTCGGCCACGGCCTTGAGGGCGACTTCAACCGCAAGGGCAGCTCGGCCTACAGCGGCCGCATGGGCGAAATGGTTGCGTCGAAACTCTGCACCATCGTCGATGACGGCACCCTGGCCGATCGCCGCGGCTCCCTGACCGTCGATGACGAGGGCACCCCGACCGAGTGCACCACGCTGATCGAAAATGGCGTGCTCAAGGGCTACATGCAGGACAAGCTCAACGCACGGTTGATGGGCGTCGCGCGCACCGGCAACGGCCGTCGCGAGTCCTACGCACACC
>LIDZ01013307.1_pt4 | contig 29495 bp, 21 predicted proteins | sample 644651 | NCBI WGS metagenome assembly LIDZ01 (sample SAMN03856242, study PRJNA289617) | food metagenome | isolation source: wine grapes on drying loft during traditional withering process | host: Vitis vinifera cv. Corvina | place: Italy: Gargagnago di S. Ambrogio di Valpolicella | collected 2014-01 | reverse complement strand
CCTTGGTTACTTGGGGATGGTGCGACTTTCGACTTTTCCAAGTAACTCGCCGAAGGCGAAATGTCTGCCGTTAGGCAGACGCTCTTGACCTTCTCTCAGCCGCACCGCGCACTCGGGGACAGATTAATTTACGGTGAAGCGCTGTAAATAAATCAGTCCCCTAGACCCACCTCCACCACATCCCCCACCAGCCGAACCGGCCAGGTCCGCAGCCGTAGCGCTGCGTCTTCAAGGCACGTGCCATCCACCAGCCGGTAACGCTGCTTATATAGAGGCGAAGCGATCACAAGGTCCCCGCCCAAACTGCCGACCAACCCCCGACCCATCACATTCACCCCCGTCACCGGATCGCGATTGTCCACCGCAAACAACTGCGGCGCGCCGCCAATCGAGGCCACAAAAAACAGCGCCACCTGCGCATTGCCCACCAGCGCCACCACCCCGGAATTCAGCACCAGATCCTCGCGCGCACACACCGCGCGCCACACCTGAGCTTTTGGCATCTCCCTCACAGCCGCATTGGCCTGGCTCATCGTGAAACCTCCACAGCAGCAATCAGATTCAACTCTTCAGCGCGAGCGGGACGACGCTGGCTGCGCTCCTTGACGAAATGAATGTCCGGGTCAGCGCCCTTGTCATTGACGAACGTGCGGAAACGCTTGAGTTTCTCCGGGCTCTTCAGCGCATTCGCCCACTCGCATTCATAACGGTCGACCACCAACTGCATCTGCGCCTCCAGTTCAGCGGCCAGCCCCAGGCTGTCATCGATCACCACGGCCTTCAGAAAATCCAGCCCGCCTTCAATGGACTCGCGCCAGACCGACGTTCTCTGCAACTTGTCAGCGGTGCGGATGTAAAACATCAGCACGCGGTCGATGTAGCGAATCAGCGTCTCGTCGTCCAGATCGGTGGCGAACAGCTCGGCGTGGCGCGGGCGCATGCCGCCATTGCCGCACACGTACAGATTCCAGCCGTTCTCCGTGGCGATCACGCCGATGTCCTTGCTCTGGGCTTCGGCGCATTCGCGGGTGCAGCCGGACACTGCGAACTTCAGCTTGTGCGGCGAGCGCAGGCCTTTGTAGCGGTCCTCGATAGTCAACGCCATTTGCACACTGTCCTGCACGCCGTAACGGCACCAGGTGCTGCCGACGCAGGACTTCACCGTCCGTGTGGATTTGCCGTAGGCATGTCCGGTCTCGAACCCGGCGGCGATCAGCTCGGCCCAGATGTCCGGCAGCTCATGCAGTTGCGCGCCGAACAGGTCGATGCGCTGGCCACCAGTGATCTTGGTGTACAGGTCGTATTTCTTCGCGACCGCGCCAATGGCGATCAAGCCGTCGGCAGTGATTTCGCCCGCCGGGATGCGCGGCACCACTGAGTACGTGCCGTTCTTCTGCATGTTGGCCATGAACGTGTCGTTGGTGTCCTGCAGCGGCACCAGCGACGGTTCCATGATCGGCCGATTCCAGCACGAGGCGAGGATCGAGCCGACGGTGGGCTTGCAGATGTCGCAACCCAGATGGCCTTTGCCGTGGCGGGCCAGCATCTCGTCGAAGCTTTCAATGTTTTCCACCCGGGCGAAGGCGTACAGCTCCTGACGCGTGAAGGGGAAGTGCTCGCACAGGCTTTTATCGACGGTGACGCCGCGGGCGATCAGCTCGTGCTCGAACACGCTCTTCAGCAGCGCTGCACAACCGCCGCAACCGGTGGCGGCCTTTGTGCAGGCCTTGAGCCCGGCGAGGTCCGTGCAGCCGCCGTCGATGGCCGAGCAGATCGAGGCCTTGCTGACGTTGTGGCACGAGCAAATGGTTGCCGTGGCGGGCAGGGCATCGGCGCCAAGCGTCGGCGCGCCGTCGCTGTGGGGGAGGATCAGGCTAGACGGATCGGCCGGCAGCTTGATGCCGTTCTGCACGTATTGCAGCAAGGTGTCGTAATAGCTGTTGTCACCCACCAGCACGGCGCCGAGCACCTTTTTGCCATCGGCGGACACCACCAGGCGGCGATAACTGCCGGTGGCCTCGTCGATAAACCGGTAGCTGCGCGCGCCCGTCAACGCGCCGTGGGCATCGCCGATGGAGCCAACGTCGACGCCCAGCAGTTTGAGTTTGGTGGACATGTCAGCGCCGAAGAATGGCTCGGCGGTCAGGTCGCACAATTGCGCGGCGACGTTGCGCGCCATTTGGTAGCCCGGCGCGACGAGGCCGAAAACGCTGCCGTTCCAGGCGGCGCACTCACCGATGGCGAAAATGTCGGCGTCGCTGGTGCGGCAATGTTCGTCGATGGCGATGCCGCCGCGTGGGCCCAGCGCCAGTTCACACTGGCGGGCGAGGGCGTCCTGGGGGCGTATGCCGGCAGAGAAGACGATCAGATCGGTTTCGAGGAATTCATCGCCGGCGAAATTCATCCGGTAGCGGTATTCCTCACCCGCGCTGATGGATTGCGTCGCGCGAGACAGGTGCACGCCCACGCCCAGCGCTTCGATGCGCGCCTTCAGAGCGGCGCCGCCGTGATCGTCCAGCTGCACGGGCATCAGGCGCGGCGCGAATTCCACCACGTGGGCTTCAAGGCCCAGGGACTTCAGCGCGTTGGCCGCTTCCAGTCCCAACAGCCCGCCGCCCACCACCACGCCGCGTTTTGCCTGGCTGGCGGCGGCGCGGATGGTGTCGAGGTCGTCCAGGGTGCGGTAGACCAGCCGAGAATGGCCTTCAGCGCCTTCGATGGGCGGCACGAAAGGATACGAACCCGTCGCCAGCACCAGCTTGTCGTAACCAAAGCTGCCCTTGGCGGTGATCACTTCGCGCCGCGCCCGGTCGATTTCCAGCACCGGCACACCCAGGTGCAGCGCAAGCCCGGTCTGCTCATATAAAGAAGCAGCGCTCATCGCCAGTGACTCGGCGTCGCGGCCGCCAAAGTATTCGGACAGATGCACGCGGTCGTAGGCGCGCTGGCCTTCCTCACCGAACACATGAATGCGATAGCGCTCAAGGGCGCCGGCGGCGATCAGTTGCTCGACGCAGTGGTGACCCACCATGCCGTTGCCGATGACGATGAGGGTTTGGACGTCGTTGAGTGGGGCGACTGTGGTGTTCATATCGAGTCCCGGCCAAGGCCAATCAGGTTTTTCGAAAGCAAAAAAAAAGGCGCCCGGAACCTCTCGGTTCCAGGCGCCTTTGCCTGTTCTTTTAGGGGTTGCCGCGCGACCACAGTGTCGACGCCAACCTGGTGAGCCCGACGCCGCGAACGGCTGGCGGTCCGCGTTGACCGGCCAGGGCTGCCAACCGCGTGTTCAGGCTGGACTTGATAAGAGACTTAGCAATGGCTGTGCCAGTGGGAATATCGACGCGTCCGCCCCGTTTCTTTCCGGCCAGATGCGCAGGTTTGACGGGCCAGAAGCGTGATCGTTATTCGATCTCGTCGCCCTCCATAGCGAACGGTTCCGGCTCGAAAAGGGTGCGATTTACACTGGTGCGCCCCACGGTGAAGCTCAACGCCCATTGATCGTGTGGGCAACTTTCGCTGAAACCGCCCGCTGCACGTTCCACGGCCAGGCTGGCCTGCTGTTTGCAATATCCTGTTCACAGGCAATCAACGCCGATTGCCATATTCACGACAAAGGCGCCGTGTGCTCTCCGTTTTCCAACGGATGAGAACAGGGCGTCTTTTTTTGCTTTCAGGAAACGGAATATGGCGAGCAGCAGCGTAAAGAGCGTGTGTCCTTATTGTGGCGTCGGTTGCGGCATCGTCATGCAGGTCGAGGACAACCGGGTCATCAAGGTCGTCGGCGACAAGACGCACCCGAGCAATTTCGGCCGACTGTGTACCAAAGGCGCCACCTGCGGCCAGGCGATTGCCGAGTCGGGGCGGATGGAGTCCGCCTACATCCGCCATCAGCGCAGCCACGAGCCAGTGCGCGCGGAAATGGACGCCGCCATCAGCGAAACCGCCCGGCGCTTGCGTGGGATTCTGGATCGCGACGGTCCCGGTGCACTGGCGTTTTACGTCTCGGGGCAGATGTCTCTGGAGGCGCAGTACTTGGCCACCAAGCTCGCCAAGGGCTTCGTGCGCACGGCCAATATCGAGTCCAACTCGCGGCTGTGCATGGCCAGCGCGGGCAGCGGCTACAAGCTCTCGTTGGGCGCGGACGGCCCGCCCGGGTCCTACGATGACTTAGACAAGGCCGACCTGTTTTTTGTGATCGGCGCCAATATGGCCGACTGTCACCCCATCCTGTTCCTGCGCATGATGGACCGGGTCAAGGCCGGGGCGAAGCTGATCGTCGTCGACCCCCGGCGCAGTGCCACCGCCGACAAGGCCGGCCTGTTCCTGCAAATCAAACCGGGCACCGACCTCGCGCTGCTCAATGGGCTGTTGCACTTGCTGGTGAAGAACGGCGACACCGATGCCGACTTCATTGCCTCGTTCACCCAGGGCTGGGACGTTATGCCCGACTTCCTCGCCGAGTACGCGCCCGCATACGTCGCGCAGATCACCGGCCTGGCCGAAGCCGACATTCGTCAGGCTGCGCGGATGATCGGCGCGGCGCCCGAGTGGATGAGTTGCTGGACCATGGGCCTGAACCAGAGCACCCACGGCACCTGGAACACCAATGCGCTGTGCAATCTGCATTTGGCGACCGGGGCGATTTGCCGGCCCGGCAGCGGTCCGTTTTCCCTGACCGGGCAACCGAATGCCATGGGCGGAAGGGAAATGGGCTACATGGGCCCGGGACTTCCCGGACAGCGCTCGGTGTTGGTAGACGCCGACCGCCGCTTCATCGAAGACCTCTGGCGCATCCCGGAGGGCAGCATCCCGCACATGCCCGGCGGCGGCACCATCGACCTGTTCGAGCAGATGCGCGAGGGCGTGATCAAGGCCTGCTGGATCATCTGCACCAACCCGGTCGCCAGCGTTGCCAACCGCACCACGGTCATCGACGCCCTGAAGACCGCCGAACTGGTCATCACCCAGGACGCCTTCCTCGACACCGAGACCAATCGCTACGCCGACATCTTGTTGCCGGGCGCGCTCTGGGCTGAGGCGGAAGGGGTGATGATCAATTCCGAACGCAATCTAAACCTGACACAGAAAGCCGTCGATGCACCGGGCCAGGCGTTGCCGGACTGGCAGATCATCGCCAGGGTCGCCTGTGAAATGGGCTTCGCCGACGCCTTCAGTTACGCCTCGGCGGAGGAAGTGTTCGAGGAAATCAAACAGGCGTGGAACCCCGCCACGGGCTACGACATTCGCGGCGCCAGCTATGGGCGGCTTCGGGATCAACCGATGCAGTGGCCGTGCGCGCCCGATGACGAGCGCGTGCGCAATCCGATTCGCTACCTCAGCGAGATCAACGCGCGGCCCGTCGAGCGGGGCACACCAGCACGCCCGGCGATTGTCTTTCCCACCGCAAACGGCAAAGCGGTATTTTTCCCACGTCCGCACATGCCTCCCGCTGAACTGCCCAACGATGCATTTCCGATGGTGCTCAACACCGGCCGCCTGCAACACCAGTGGCACACCCTGACCAAGACCGGGAAAGTCCCGACACTGAACGCGCTAAATGCCCATCCGTTCGTCGAGCTGCACCCCGACGATGCCCTTGCGCTGGGCATCCGCGAAGGCGATGGCGTGGAAATCCGTTCCGTACGAGGCCTGGCGGTGTTGCCTGCGGTGATCAGCGACCGCGTGCTGCCGGGCAACTGCTTCGCGCCCTTTCACTGGAATGACGTGTATGGCGAAAAGCTGGCGATTAACGCCGTGACCAACGACGCCGTCGACCCGATCTCCCGCCAGCCCGAATTCAAGTGTTGTGCGGTCGCCTTGCGCAAGGTCGAGCTGATCGGGCATCGCTTCCTTGATTTGCCCCAAGCTGAGACCGAGACGCAGACAGCACCTGACCAGGCGCCGCTTTTGACGCTGCTCTGGGCATCACAAACCGGCAATGCCGAAGCGTTGGCCCGGCAGTTCGGCGACCGGTTGAAGACTGCCGGCGTGCCCGTTCACGTGGCGGCGATGGACAATTTCCCCGGCGAGTGTCTTGACCAACTGCAGAACGTCGCACTGATCAGCAGCACCTTCGGCGACGGCGAATCACCCGATAACGGGCAACGGTTCTGGCAGTCACTGGCTGCCCGGCAAGAACGTCTGGAATCTTTGCGCTATGCCGTGCTGGCGCTGGGCGATTCGAGTTACGACCGTTTTTGCCAGCACGGCAAGAACCTCGACCAGCGCCTGCAGCACCTGGGCGCTTCGTCACTGCTCCCCAGAATCGATTGCGACGGCGAATACCAGGCCCACGCAGACAGCTGGTTCACCGGGTTGCAGCAGGCGCTGTCGCTGAATCTTCCTACCCCTTCAATCACTGACAACGCCCCGGTTGTTGGGCGACAGCCTTCACGGACACAGCCCCATCACGCCAGGGTGTCGCTCAACCGGCGACTGAATGCGGAGGGCGCCGCCAAGGACACGCGGCAACTGGCATTGACCCTTGAAGGTTCAGGAATGACCTATGAAGCCGGCGACGCGTTGGGGGTGTGGCCGCGCAATTGCCCTGAACTGGTGAACGAGTGGCTCGAGCTTACGGGTCTGAACGCCGAGCAACCGGTGCGTGGCGTGAAGGCTGGCGACGTGCCGCTGTGTCAGGCGCTGGCCGAGCAGTTCGAGATTGCGCGACCTGGCGCAGACACTTTGGCGTTCATCGCCGAGCGTAACGGCAGCAACGATCTGAAAACCCTGCTGACCGAACCCTTCAAAAGCGAGCTTAAGGACTGGCTGTGGGGCCGGCAGTTGGCCGACGTATTGCGCGAGTTTCCCATCGCCTGCTCTGCGCAGGAATGGCTTGATCATCTCAAGCCCCTTCAGCCGCGGCTTTATTCCATCGCGTCGAGCGCCAAAGCGCATCCCGATGAAGTTCACCTGACGGTTTCCGCGGTGCGCTATGGATCGCGCAAAGGCGTGTCGTCGACCTTTCTGGCGGATCGTGCGGGCGAGTGCGAGGTGCCGATTTTCCTGCAGCCTACGCGGCATTTTCGCCCGCCGGTCGATGGCAATGTGCCGATGATCATGATCGGTCCGGGCACCGGTGTGGCGCCGTTCAGAGCGTTTTTACAAGAGCGGCGCGCCCGGGGCGATCGGGGCCGGAACTGGCTGTTCTTCGGCGAGCAGCATCAGGCCACCGACTTTTATTACCGCGACGAGCTTCAAGGCATGCAGCAGGACGGCCTGCTCACTCGGCTGAGCCTGGCGTTTTCCCGGGATCAGGCAGAGAAAATCTACGTTCAACAGCGCATACAGGAACAGGGCGCCGAACTTTGGCGCTGGCTGGAGGAGGGCGCGCACCTGTACATCTGCGGCGATGCTTCGCGGATGGCGCGGGATGTCGATCAGGCGCTGCGTCGTGTGATCAGCGAACAGGGCGGCGTCAGCCTGGAAAAGGCGGCCGAACAGCTTCGCTGTCTGACCGAGCATAAGCGCTATGTGCGCGACGTGTATTAGCGCCGTTCTCTCCCCCCGTGGCTGTCCCCTGAACCCCAACTGAACGAATTTCTCGATCAAACAAGAAAACCTTTGGATACCTGAACTTATCTGCCTTTTCTCCCTCTCATGCCGGTAGCCATTGATCGCGGCAGCCTGATAAGCTCGCGGCTTTACTCGTTTGCCCTATTGGCGCATGAACAAGGAAACAGAATGAAACAGCATCGGTTGGCAGCGGCGATTGCCCTGGTCGGTCTGGTACTCGCGGGCTGCGACAAGCAAGCCAGCACCGTTGAGCTGAAAACCCCGGCCCAGAAAGCCTCTTACGGCATCGGCCTGAACATGGGCAAAAGCCTGGCTCAGGAAGGCATGGACGATCTGGATTCCAAAGCGGTAGCGCTGGGTATCGAAGACGCCGTTGGCAAGAAAGAGCAGAAGCTCAAAGACGAAGAGTTGGTTGCAGCATTTGGCGACCTGCAAAAGCGCGCTGAAGAGCGCATGGCCAAGATGAGCGAAGAGTCGGCAGCCGCCGGCAAGAAGTTCCTCGAAGAGAACGGCAAGCGTAAGGAAGTCACCACGACTGCTTCCGGCCTGCAATACGAAATCATCAAGAAAGCCGACGGTCCAGTACCGAAGCCGACTGATGTCGTGACCGTTCACTACGAAGGCAAGCTGACTGACGGCAAAGTGTTCGACAGCTCTGTTGAACGTGGCAGCCCGATTGATCTGCCGGTCAGCGGCGTGATCCCGGGTTGGGTCGAAGGTCTGCAGCTGATGCACGTCGGCGAGAAGGTCAAACTCTACATCCCTAGCGAATTGGCCTACGGCGCACAGAGCCCTAGCCCAATGATCCCGGCGAACTCGGTTCTGGTCTTCGACCTCGAACTGCTGGGCATCAAGGACCCTGCTGCTGCAGGCGCCAATGATGCTGCTGCCGGCGCTGATGAAGAAGAAGAGGCTGCCCCGGCCGCCGAACCGGCCAAGCCAGCCGCCAAGAAGTAATCGTTCGTAAGTTCGGTTACCGCTTGAAAGAAATGCCCCGTCTCGACGGGGCATTTTCATTACCGGGCCTATTTCATCGAACCGGCATGGACGGGCAGAGTCCCATGTCGGTCAGTCAACTGGCTTTAAGCCGGGATTTGTCGGAGGCTGCGGGGCGCTCATCGCGGTGCTCATTGGATTGTGGCTAGCGCCACAGCCCCAGTGAGTCAACGATTTTCGCGGGTTTTTATGTGTGTAAAAAACGCGCGATCTAAGTCCGGCCCCTGTAGAACGGGCGTTCCGACCCCGAAAAGCGGGTCTGTTCACAAGGTTATCCACAATTTGTGTGGATAACCTTTGGGGGCGGAACCCGCACACGCGTCAGCAGGCGACTGCGGCTTACGCAGTCAGCCGGAATGTCGATTTTTATCGGTAATCGTGGAGTGGATATGAAAGCACCCTGGAATCTCATTCGTTATCTGCCCATGGCCAAGCGCTTGATGGCCGCAGGTCGCCTGCCCGCGTTGCTGTTCGCCGTTGCAGGTAAAACCGCCAGTGAGGGCGGTCGGTTGGGCAAGATCAAAGACGATTTGAAACTGCTTCAAGCGCTGTGCCTGGCCTACTGGCGCGGGGAATATCGCGCTATCAGCGGTAAGGCGATTCTCTCTATCGTGGCCGGTCTGATGTATTTCCTCAGCCCACTGGATGCGATTCCCGACTGGATCCCCGGCTTGGGTATGCTGGACGACATCGCCGTCCTGGCTTGGGTGATGAAGCACCTCGAAGCCGAGCTCAGCGCATTCCGTGCCTGGCGCGAATTGCAGAACCCGGAGAAGCTCGCGGTGGTCGAGCGTTTGCCGGCAACGCCTTTCCTGCTGGAGCACGAGAAAAAGATTTGAACGCGGGTTGGTGCAGCTCATCCATTCCGTCGCCAGCGCTGCAGTGATCCCCACACCCAAGTCGTAGCCAACCGCTGTTAAGATGCCGCCCATACTTAGAAAAAGACTGCGTAAAAGCGTGTTTAGTCCTACAGGGGAGCGTTATGGATCTTCAGGTTATTTCGCGCGATGGAGAGCCGGAATATGCGGTGCTGCCATGGGCGCAGTATCAGGCCCTGTTGCGCGCCGCAGGTGTTGCGCCTGGCCCGGAGCCAGAGGCGGCTACCCACACCCAGGCCGAGTCTGAACAGTCCTCATCCGCCGCAGACCTGCCTTCTTTATCTCAGTTGGGTGCATTGCGCGAGGCCAAGGGCCTGGCAGTGGCGCAACTGGCGCGCACGGTCGGCATCAGTCCTTCTTACCTGGACCTGATTGAGAGCGGCGCCCGTGAGCCGGACGCGGCCATTCGCCGGAGTCTGGCGTGGGAGCTGGGCGTCGCGGGCTGGCGGGGTGAGTCATGAGCGTGCGGATCAGTCGCCAGCACTGGGACGGGCTGCTCGCCGAACTGGACCTGGCCCGTCGTCAGCGTCATCTGGTGACCTATCGCGCGTTGCTTGAGCGGTTGCAATTACCCACCCCCGCCATGCAAACCCTGACTGCCGCCCTTGAACACCTCGCCGCCCTCGACGCCCGCGCCGAGCAGCCATTGCGCAGTTCGTTGGTGATCAGTCAGGGCGCCAGTCGTCTGCCTCGCACCGGGTTCTTTGAATGCGTCGAACGCCTCGGCCGTTTCTCCGGACCCTCTGACGGCATCGCTGCAGCGTCCTGGCACGCCTCGGAAGTGGCCCGCGTGTTTGAATTCGAGTATGCGCAGCCGGTAAAGCCGGAGTAGAGCATCTTCTGATCCGAGGTATGCCGAACTGTCGCCTTCGCGAGCAAGCTCGCTCCCACCTGGCTAGTGTTGTACTCGGGATTTCGAGATTGACCCCAACCCCATTTCTAAAGAACGGCGGCTCACCCCAAAACCGCCTGATTCAGGGTCGCCATTGCCTCCGCCTCCAGCGTATTGATCACATGCACACTTGCACCGGTCACCTCCTTGGCGTGGTGCTTGGCCTGAGACGCCAGTTCGGCAAGCTGGCTGGCGTCGAGGGTTGTGCACACCTCCGGGTGCAGGTGCACGACGCCGATGGACAGCGACAGCAGCGGGAATTCCTGGCGTTGGCCCTGGCGGTTGAGCGCGACGAAGCAGCCAGCCTCCAGATGCTCGGCGCGGTAGAAGCGTCGGCACTGGTTCTGGAAATCTTCCAATAACATGTTCAGGCGTTTGCGCCAGTCGTCCGAGCCCAGCACCATCAGGAAATCGTCGCCGCCGATGTGGCCGACAAAGTCGCGGCTCGGGTCAATCCGGTCGTTCAGGCAATGCGCCAGACACAGCAGAACCTCGTCGCCGCGCCCGTAGCCGTAGATGTCGTTGAAGGGCTTGAAGCTGTCGATGTCCACGTAGCAGATCATCGACTCGCGACCCTGCTGCAACAGTCGGGTCAGGCATTGCTGGATCGGGACGTTGCCCGGCAGCAGGGTCAGCGGGTTGGCGTAGCGCGCCTGCTGGATCTTCACTTCGGTAATCAGCTTCAGTACATCGATCACCCGGCCCAGCCCGAGGTAGAGGCCGTTCTGCATGATGATGAAATCTTCTTCGATGCGTTGCCGCGCGCGACTGGTGATCAGCCGGCTGACCTGCTGAAGCGACTGGCTCAGCTCGACGGCCAGAAAGTCGTCGCTCATCAGACGACTAATGGGCTTGCGCGCATACAGTTCGGTGGCGAAGGGCTGCAGCAGCACGTCCGACAGCGAGTGGCGATGGACGATGCCGATCGGCTGATGCTGCTCATCCAGCACCGCCAGGGAGTTGAGATTGGCCTGCTTGCGAAACGCCTCCAGCACCGTTGCGGTGGGCGTGGTCTGCACCACCGCCGGCAGCTCGTTGAGGAGGGCGCTGAGGTCGCTGGTTTCCTCCGTCACGGTCGCAGCGGCCGGGTCGATTTTCGGCAGCAGCGCGCGAGCGTCACGGGGCGGAAACTCCTGCGGACGGCACAGCAAATAGCCCTGAACTAGCTCGACCCCCATGTCGATCAAAACGGCCAGCTCTTCTTGCAACTCGATGCCCTCAGCGATCACCAGCGCCCGCGACGCCTTGGCCATCTGCAGCATGGAGCCCACGAACTCGCGCTTGACCGCGTCCTGATGGATGCCGTCGATGAAGTGCCGGTCGATCTTCACGTAATCCGGGCGCAGCTCGGACCACAGCCGCAGGCTCGAATACCCTGCGCCCAAGTCATCCAGGGCGATGGAGAAGCCCATATCGCGGTAGTGATACAGCGCGTTGTAGAGCAGGCCAAAGTCATCGGTCGGGGTCTGCTCGGTCAGTTCGATGACCACGCGGCTCGGTGGTATGCCGTAGCGCTGCAACAGCTGCAAGGTGCGCCCCGGCGGGTGCGAGGCTTCCAGCAGGGACTCCGGCGAGATGTTGAGAAACAGCTTGCCGTCCAGCTTCTGTTGGCTGAAACGACGGCAAGCCGACTCGCGGCAGGCCAGTTCCAGTTCGCTCAGGCGCCCGGCCTGGCGGGCTACGGCGAACAGGCTGATGGGGGAATGCAGCGCGCTGTTGGAAGGACCGCGAGTCAGGGCTTCGTAGCCGAGAATGCGCCGATCCGATAGCGACACAATCGGTTGGAACAGGCTGTGCAAGTCGCCGTGAGTCAGAATCGAACTCAAAGCGCCCAGCTGCTCAGTCACGGTCATGGCAATCTCGGGGCAAGAAAAAGGGGCTGGACGCCTGTGGCGTCGAGCCCCGCTATTTCACGACAGCTTCATGACTGTTTGATGACGAATTGCCATCATTTTGTCACGTTTCATGGCGTTTTATTTTTTCGCCACCGAACCGCTCAAGCCCAGATAATCGAGCAAGATGCGTCCGGTTTCAGCCAGGTAGGCGTCATCCTCGGGTTTGGTCTTGTCGTCGTCCGAAGGCAGCGCGTCTTCGTCTTCCTTCTTCAGCTCTTTGAGCGGCTCTTCGCCTTTGGCCTTGCGACGCACGTTCTCCATCGCCAGCTGCTTGCTCTCGATGTCGGCGTGTTGCTTGCGGCGCTCGGCTTCGTTGAGGCTGACGGTCTTTTCGCTCATCAGCTTCTTCGCCAGCGCCAGTTTCTCTTCGATGAAGACAAACTCGGCGTCCTTGGCCGAACGCACGTCATGACGCGATTGCAGCTGGGCGAGGAACGGTTTGAACGGATCCACCGCAGGCTTGATCGCCGGCTTGATGGTGTCGTAAGTCATCGCTTCAGGCAGTGCGCTTTCGCCGATTTCCTTGGTGTCGATGATCGACGGGTAGGCGATGTCCGGCAGTACGCCCTGGTGCTGGGTGCTCTGACCGGAAACACGGTAGAACTTGGCCAGCGTCAGTTTCAGCTCGCCATGGTTCAGGGGCTGAATGGTCTGCACGGTGCCCTTACCGAAGGTCTGGCCGCCGATGATCAGCGCGCGGTGATAATCCTGCATGGCGCCGGCGAAAATCTCCGAAGCCGAGGCCGAGAGGCGGTTGACCAACAACGCCATCGGGCCTTTGTAGAACGCACCGCTGTTCTCGTCTTCCAGCACATCGACCTTGCCGTCGGCATTACGCACCAGAACGGTCGGGCCTTTGTCGATGAACAGACTGGTCAGCTCGGTGGCTTCCTGCAACGAACCGCCACCGTTGTTACGCAGGTCGATGACCACGCCGTCGACTTTCTCGGACTGCAATTCGGTCAGCAGTTTCTTGACGTCGCGGGTCGTGCTCTTGTACTCGGGATCGCCGGCGCGGTAGGCCTTGAAGTCCAGGTAGAAAGCGGGGATCTCGATGACGCCCAGCTTGTAATCCTTGCCGTCCTGGTTCAGGTGCAGGATCGACTTCTTCGCCGCTTGCTCTTCGAGCTTCACCGCTTCGCGGGTGATCGAGACGATTTTGGTGGTCTGGTCGCTTGGCGCATTGCTGGCCGGGACGATTTCCAGGCGCACGACCGAACCCTTCGGACCGCGGATCAGTTTGACCACTTCATCCAGGCGCCAGCCGATCACGTCGACCATCTCTTTGTCGCCCTGGGCAACGCCGATGATCTTGTCGGCGGTCGCCACTTGCTTGGTCTTGGCGGCAGGGCCGGCCGGCACCAGGCGCACGATCTTGACGTTGTCGTTGTCGCTCTGCAGGACAGCGCCGATCCCTTCCAGGGACAGGCTCATGTTGATGTCGAAGTTTTCCGCACTGTCAGGTGACAGGTAGTTGGTGTGCGGATCGTAGGACATCGCGAAGGTATTCAGGTAAGCCTGGAACACGTCCTCGCTGCGGGTCTGGCCCAGGCGCGCGAGTTGGTTCTTGTAGCGCTTGGTCAGGGTTTCCTGAATCTTCGCGGGGTCTTTGCCGGCGATCTTCAAGCGCAGAACCTCGTCCTTGACGCGCTTGCGCCAGAGGTCGTCGAGCTCGGCTTCGTTCTTGGCCCATGGCGCGTCCTTGCGATCAACCAGCAAGGTTTCCTGAGTATTCAGGTCGATCTTGTCGACGCCCTTGCTCAGCTGCGCAAGCGCGAAATCCAGACGCGACTTGATGCGGTCCAGATAACGCTTATAGATAGTAAAGCCTGGGGCCAGGTCGCCGCTCTTGAGGAAGTCGTCGAACTGGAAACGCCACTTGTCGAACTCGGCGATGTCACTGGCGAGGAAGTAGCTGCGCGCGGGATCGAGGAGTTTCAGGTAGCTCTGATAGATGATTTCCGAACGCTTGTCGTCCAGCGGCGGCTTGCTGTAATGGTGGCGCTTGAGCAGCTCCACGACATTCAGACTGGCGATGACTTCATCGCGATCAGGTTGAAGATTATCCCAGCTGTTGGCGGCAAACGAACTGGCCGACATTGGCAGGACAGTCAGGCCAATGAGTAATGCAAGGGTGGTGCTGGGTAAAAAATGCTTCATGCTGATTCGACGCGGGGACAATTGATAACGCATATTAGGCCGTCTTTGGAGGTCGCCGGTTCGGTCAGAACACGGTCGCATAATGCAAAAAGCCCAGTGGCCGTGAGGCACATGGGCTCAGTCAAGACTCACTATGGAGGCACCGTGAAAGCATTGCAAGGCGTGGAAGGTCGTGTGGAATGGGTTGATGAGCCATCGCCGACGCTGGATGTAGGACAAGTCCGCATCCAGGTGGCAGCCGCCGGACTTAATCGTGCCGATTTGCTGCAACGCTCGGGGCATTACCCGCCACCGCCGGGTGTGACGGAAATCCTCGGCATGGAATGTTCAGGGGTGATTGCCGAGGTTGGCCCGGGCTGCGCCTGGGAAGTCGGCGACCGCGTGTGTGCGCTCGTTGCGGGCGGGGCGATGGCCGAAGAAGTCGTGGTCGACGCGCGGCATGTGCTACCGGTGCCCGAGGGGATTTCGCTGCACGAAGCAGCGGCGATACCCGAGGTGTACGCCACCGCCTGGCTCAACCTGTTTCAGCTGGCCGGTCTCCAGCCCGGCGAAAAAGTGTTGCTGCACGCCGGAGCAAGTGGAGTTGGTTCAGCTGCCATTCAGCTGTGCAAGGCCTTCGGCAACCCGGTCTGGGTCACCGTGGGCTCGGCGGAGCGGCTGGCGTATTGCGAATCCCTCGGCGCCCAGGGCGGTGTGCTGCGCAATGAGAACCTCGACGCGCTGAACGACTTTGCGCCGTTCAACGTCATCCTTGACCCGGTGGGCGCCAACTACGCGGCGCTGAACCTCAAGGTGCTTGGCGTTGACGGTCGTCTGGTGCTGATCGGGCTGATGGGCGGAAGCAAGTCCGAGCTGGACTTCGCGAAGGTGCTGGGCAAGCGCATTCATATCCTCGGCTCGACCCTGCGCAGTCGCGACGATCAGTTCAAGGCCGACCTGCTCAGCGACCTGGGCCAACACGTCATGCCGCTGTTCACCGACGGCCGCCTGAAGCCACAACTGGCGCGCAGCTTTCCGATCAGCGAAGCCGAAGCGGCCTACGCGGAGCTGGCGACCAATCAGGTGTCGGGCAAAGTCGTGCTGGTGATCAACGAAAGCCTGGTCTGACCGCTGACGATACGGGTCGTCTGTTGCGGTGCCGAAAGATCACCGCAGCAAACGGCCTGTGCGGCTTCAGGGGTTTCTTGGGTAGACAGAAAACGTATCGACAGCTGTGGCCGCCAGGAATACCTGCACCGCTCCATCGGACGCACTCTTGGCCCAGTACTCTTCAAAAAGTCCTGGTTGACGTTCGTTTGACCAGTACCAGCCATTGGGAATGCCTGCCGGCCAGTGGCCCCGATGTTGATCGCCAATCCTGCCCAGTTCCCCCGTATCGGACAGATGCCCGCCTGGCCGTTGATACTCCACGGCTCCTCGGTGGATAAAAGAGCCAATGTATTCCACCGTCCAGACATTACTGACCGTCACGGTGTAGTTTTTTGATTGCCCTGTGTTGTCTCTCACCGTGATCGTGGCGGCCCCGTTGCCGCGAGGGCTGACGAGTCCATCACTGGTCACATTAGCCACGCTGTCGTTGGACGAACTGTAGGTATAAGGCGGCTGGCCACCGGAGGCGGTGCGAGTAATCGTGGATCCGGCCGGAAAGGTCGGCAGCGCAGGGGCTCCCGGATTTCTCCAGATCATGTAGAGCGTGGCTTGCAGCGCAACCGGGGAGACATTGAAGTCCAGAGGAGCAGCGATCGTGAATGTCCGCACTGCCGACTCTTGTTCGTTGCCGTAAAGGGCCCTGGCCTTGATTGCATGGCCCCCAATAGCTTGGTTGGTGAGTGTCCTGGTCCAGACGCCACTGGCATCAGTGCTCGCCGTACCTTTTGACGCAGCGCCATCGAAGATCTCAATGTCTTCATTGGCCGCTGCAGTGCCGGTGATGGTTACGCTGGTATCGAGGGTGGAATCACCTTGCGGAATTTCAACGCCCCTCGAGTCCTTGACACTGGTGATGGTCGGTGCAGCCAATGCAAGGATGGTGAAGCTGTACACCGTCGACTCTTCTCCATGGCCGTTTAGAAGCTGTGCTTTTAAGGCGTGGGCGCCGACCGTGAGGTCGGTGATTGGCAGGGTCCACACTCCACTGGCGTTTGCAGTGGTTTTGCCGATGGAAGTGCTGCCATCGAAGATTTCCACTTCGTAGTTGGCCGTTGCAGTTCCGGTTCGCTTCAGGCGGCTATCAGTGGCGGAACTGGGCGGGGTGCTAGACATTTCGTTGACTCCTGTCAGTGAAGGCAGGCGTCATTAGGCGCCGCGTCATGAGAGTTGGCTACTGTCACAAATGACAGTTCTGATAGAAGAAATGATCAGTACCTAAGGGCTTATGTCGAATTCAGGGGTAGCTGCTGAAAGCAAACTCATTCGCGAAGGATATTTCAGTCGACGAGGCGTGTCGGCTGTCCTTCCGTGTCGCGAATGGATTTGATCCCACAACGTGAATGCCTTGGGCGGGCGAATGGATTACTTCCAGTGGTGAATCGGCCATCCCGCGTTTTCTGCTGCTTCACGCAGCGCCGGGTCCGGGTTCACCGCATGGGGGAAGTCCACCTTCTGCAGCAGCGGCAGGTCGTTGCGTGAGTCCGAATAGAAACTCGCCCCCTCAAGGTTCTCGCCTTCCTGATCCAGCCACGCCATCAAGCGGGTGATCTTGCCTTCGCGGTAGGTGAGCACGCCGGTGGTCTTGCCGGTGTAGACGCCGTGGGCGACGTCCAGATCGATGGCCAGCACTTCATCAACGCCGATGCGCTCGGCAATGGGCTTGACCAGATGCACCCCCGACGCCGAGATGATCAGGATGCGGTCCCCGGCGGCGCGGTGTTCGGCTATGGCCTTGGTCGCGTCGCTGAAAATGATCGGCTCGATGTAATCCTCAACCCACGGCCCCACCAGAAAATCCACTTCCTCCGGCGTGCGCCCGACCATCGGGTCCAGGCTGAACGCCATGTAGTCTTCCATGGCCAGTTCGCCCTTGCCGTAGGCTTCCATCAGTTCGTGGTCCTTCTTCATGAACCACTCGGGATCGACCCAGCCCAAACGCCCCATCTGCTCGCTCCACAGGCTTGAACAGTCACCGTGGATCAGGGTTTCGTCCAGATCGAAAATTGCTAAAGCCATTAAAACTGTCCTCTTAAATCATTCACACGCAGATCAACTGTAGGAGCGTGGCTTGTCCCGCGATCTGCCGGGAACCGGCGGCAACCCAGGCCAATGCGGTGTGTCATTCTGACCTTCTTCGTAGGTTTCACGACGGGTTCCCCGCCGATCGCGGGACAAGCCACGCTCCTACAGGGTTGGCGTCTAATTCATGCGACTTCACACAACGCCGACGCTTCAATGTGCAGGGTGACGCGCTGGCCGTTCGGGTGCAAGTCGCTGGCCGAGCGGTTGAGCACGTCGACCACCAGTTCCACACCCCGGGCTTCGACGCGATAGCGGATCACGTTGCCCAGCAGGCTGTGGCTGCGCACTTCGCCTTCCAGCGAACCGGTCAGGCTCAATTGAATCGCTTCCGGGCGAATCGCCACGCGGCTGTTGATCGGGCGCTGCATCAGGCGGCTGGCGGCGTCGGCTTCCAGCAGGTTGTAGTTGCCGATGAAGCCGGCAGCGAACGCATCGACCGGCGAGGTGTACAGGGTTTCGGCGTCGCCGCTCTGCACGATTCGGCCCTGATTCATCAGGAAAATCCGGTCGGACATGGTCAGCGCTTCTTCCTGATCGTGGGTCACGAAAATCGTCGTCAGGCCCAGCTCCTGCTGAATCGCACGGATCTGCTCGCGCAGGTGTTTGCGGATGCGCGCATCGAGGGCCGACAGCGGCTCATCGAGCAGCAGCAGGCGAGGGCGGGTCACCAGCGAACGCGCCAATGCCACACGCTGACATTGCCCGCCCGAGAGCTGATGCGGGTAGCGCGTGGCGAACTCGTTTAGCTCCACCAGCTTCAGCACCTCGGCCACCCGCTGCTTCATTTCGTCGGTACTGACTTTCTGCATGCGCAGGCCGAACGCGACGTTCTGCTCCACGTTCATGTTGGGAAACAGCGCATAGCTCTGGAACACCATGCCGATGCCGCGCTTCTGCGGCGACACCGGCACCAGGTCCTTGCCGTCAAGGAAGATGCTGCCGCTGGTCACAGGCGTCAGCCCCGCGATGCAGCGCAGCAAGGTGGACTTGCCGCACCCGGACGGGCCGAGCAGGGTGACGAACTCGCCTTTCTGGATGTCGCAATTGATGTCGCTGAAGACCGCCGTGCTGCCGTAATTCTTCTGCAGGTTTTCGACACTGACGAAGCTCATATCAGTCTTTGTCCTTGTTCAGTCGGTTGGCCGCCCACGTCAGCAGCAGTACGAAAAAGAAGTAGGAAATCACCAGCGCGCTGTTGAAGTGACCGCTGCTGTTGCGCATGTTGTTCAGGTACACCTGCAGGGTCTCGTAGCGGGTGCCGACCAGCAGATTGGCGAACACGAACTCGCCGAACAGGAACGAGAACGACAGCAGCAGGGCAATCATCAGGCCCTTGCGCAGGTTCGGCAGCACCACCAGAAACGCGGCTTGAAAGGTGTTGGCGCCGAGCAACTGGGCGGCGTCCATCAGGTCCACCAGATTGATCGCTTGCAGGTTGTTGGTGATCGCCCGGTACATGAACGGCAGCGCCACGGTGAAATAACAGCCGATCAGAATCCACGGCGTGCCGACCATCGCCAGTGGTCCCGAACCGTAGAGTTGCAACAGGCCCACCGAGGACACCACCGGCGGCACCGCGAAGGGCAGCAGGATGAGGATGTTCATCAGCGCGTCGAGCTTGGGAAAGTGGTAATGCACAACGAACAGCAGCGGTAGAATCAGCACCACCGACAGCGCCAGCGCGCCGACGCACACCAGCAGCGACTGGCCAAACGCGCGCAGAAACCGCGGATCGCTCCACAGCGCGACGTACCATTTATAGGTCAGGCCGTCGGGCAAAATCGTCGCCGACCAACTGGTGGCGATCGAATACACAAAGGTGCCCAGCAGCGGCGCGAGCAGGATCAGAAATAGCAGGTACACCACGACGCGGTGGTAGAGCCCCGGCGGGCGGCGTTCAGCGCGAGACATGGTAGCTCCTCTTCAACAGCCACTGATGCACGACGGTCACCAGCGTCATCATCCCCACCAGAATCATCGCCAGGGCGCTGGCCATGTTCGGGTCCAGCGTGATGTCGCCCGCCACCATCGCCGCGATGCGGATCGGCAAGACGTTGAAGTTGCCAGTGGTCAGCGCATACACCGTGGCGTAGGCGCCCAGTGCATTGGCCAGCAGGATCACGAAGGTGCCGAGCAGCGCTGGGGTCAGCACCGGAATGCCGATGTGCCGCCAGAAATCCCAGCCGCTGGCGCCCAGCAGTGACGCCGACTCGCGCCAGTCTTCGCGCAGCGCGTCGAAAGCGGGGTAGAGCAGCAGCACGCCCAGGGGGATCTGGAAGTAGGTGTAAAGGATGATCAGGCCGGTTTTCGAGTACAGGTTGAAGTCATCGATGATCCCGGCCTGTTTCAGAATCAGCGTCAGCGCGCCGTTGAAACCGAGCAGGATGATGAAGGCAAACGCCAGCGGGACGCCGGAAAAGTTACTGGTCATGTTGGCGAAGGCGCTGACGAAATCCCTCAGCCGCGACGGCACTTTGCGCAGGGAATAACTGCCCAGGATTGCGATGATGATGCCGATCAGGCTCGACCAGAAGCTGATCTCCAAGCTGTACTGCATGGCCTGGCGGTAGAAACGCGAATTGAACGCCTTGATGAAGTTGTCGATGCCCCAGCCGGCGTCTGATTGCAGGCTGTTGATCGCCACCCAGGCCAGCGGCGCGATCTGAAACGCGATGAAAAAAACCGCAAACGGCACAAGGCACAACAGCCCCAGCCATTTGCCGCGACTTAGTGAATTCACTTGAGCACCTCTCTGCACAAGGGTTTGTCGTGGGGTACGCCGAGCAGCGCGCAGACGGTGCCGCAGATCTCGCTCTGTTTCGGTCGCGCCTCGGGGTCGAGGCTGAAGGCGTCACCGAGCACGAACAGCGGGACTTCGCGCTCTGCCGGCAGCACGCCATTGTGGGAGCGGTCGTTGTTCATGCCGTGGTCGGCGGTCACCAGCACTTGATAGCCCGCATCCAGCCACCGCTGCAGGTACTCGGCGAGAATGATGTCGGCGGTACGCGCGCTGTTGCGGTACTGCGGGGTGTCGAGGCCGTGCTTGTGGCCGGCGTCATCGATGTTCATCGGGTGGACGAACAAGAAGTGCGGCGCGTGCGCTGTTCGAAGATGCTCGGCGTCGTCGAACAGGTGGGAATCGGGGTAGTGATCGGCGTAGTAGAAGTGCCCGTGCTGAATCGGCAATTCGGCATCGTCGGTGTGGCGGTCGCGTGCGGCAATGAACGGACTGCGGTTGTACAGCTCGCTGACCCAGTGGTACGCGGCAGCGGCAGTGGTCAGTCCGGCGTCGGTGGCGTAGTGAAACACGCTGCGCTGGCTGGAAAGCCGGGAAACCTGGTTGTGCACGATGCCACTGTCGATGGGCGCCACGCCGGTCAGGATGCATTCATACAGCGGGCGGGACAGCGACGGCAGTTCGCATTCGAGTTTGTACAACGCCGCGCGGCCTGCGTTTCGGTAGGCCAGCAAATGCCCCATCGCATGTTGCGCCACGCTGTAACTCAGGCCGTCCAGCAGGATGAGGATGACGTTGTGTTTCATGGCATCTCCGGAGGGTGGATCGCCAAACATCACTGTAGGAGTGAGCTTGCTCGCGATCGCGGTATGCCTGCGACAGACAGGTCGAGTGACACACCGACATCGCGAGCAAGCTCACTCCTACAAGGGGGCTGCGTTAGCCGTTGAGGATTACTGCATCTCGACGATGACTTGCTCGTTCCACTGCTGTGGCAGGGCTTTCGAGGATTTTTCCCAGGCCGCAGCGTCTTTGATCGGCGTCACGTTCTTGTACTGCTCGTTAGGCAGCAGCTTGGCCTGGACCTCTGGCGGCAATGTCAGGTGCTCGGCGCGGATCGGGCGTGCGTTGCCTTTGGCCAGGTTGATCTGCCCGGCGTCGCTGAAGATGTATTCACGGGCCAGCTTGGCGGCGTTCGGGTGCTTGGCGTACTTGTTGATGATCGTGGTGTAGCCCGAGATCACCGAGCCGTCGGACGGGATCAGTACCACGTAGTCGTCAGGATTGGTCATCTTGGCCTTGTAGCTCAGGCCGTTGAAGTCCCAGACCACGCCCACTTCCACTTCGCCCTTTTCCATCGACTGGATCGTTGGGTTGTTGATGCCCAAGCGCTTTTGTTTGGCCAGTTCGGTGAACAGTTGCAGGCCCGGCGCGAGGTTGGTCTCATCGCCTTTCATGGAAATCGCAGCGGCCAGTACGCCGTTGGCAGCCTGGGCCGCAGTGCTGACATCACCGATGGTGACCTTGTACTTGCCGTTTTTCAGATCAGCCCATTTGGTCGGTACGTCGGAGCCGTGCAACAGTTTTTTGTTGACGATGAACGCGATGGTGCCGGTGTAGGCCAGCGCCCAGTGGCCTTCCTTATCCTTGGCCCAGTCAGGCACTTGCGCCCAGGTGCTCGGCTTGTAGGGCTGAGTGACGCCCTTGGCGACAGCGATCGGGCCGAAGGCGGCACCCACGTCGCCGATGTCAGCGCTGGCGTTGTCTTTTTCCGCATCGAACTTGGCCACTTCCTGAGCCGAGCTCATGTCGGTGTCCATGTGCACCAGACCGTACTTGGCGGTCAGGTCGGTCCAGGTGCCCTTCCAGTTCGCCCAGTCATCGGGCATGCCCACGCTGTTGACCGCGCCTTCGGCCTTGGCCGCGGCTTCGAGGGTTTTGAGGTCGGTGTCGGCGGCCATGGCCGACGTGCTCAGCGCGATGGCCGAACCCAGGAGTGATGCCAGCAAAAGGTGTTTCATTCGAAGCTCCTTTGTGCACTTCTCGACGGACTCATAGAAGTGTTCGTTGCGGATGATTGGTCTAGGTCAGCAATACCTGAGCCAAGTTAGGCCAGTAACATGACGCTTTCGTGTCTGGACCGACTCTTGCTGGAGCAAGCCACAACCCGGGCAATCGCTGTGAAATGAGCGTAGACCATGCTCAAGCGCCTGATCTGAAAGGCCCTGACGATTTCCTGAAGTCCGGCGTTGCCGCCGCTCCCGGCTGGAATGTCACGCAACGGTCATCTACGCTGCCTAGGCTCTGGAGCACCGAAACGGGCCAGTCAGCGAGCGACCTTGCCCTTAAATAGCGCTGGTCTAGTCCAGATAGGTAACGCAATGCGCGAAGAAATGCCCCGAGCGGTGACGACCATCTGCAATGCGCTGCAAGAGCAGATCGAGCACGGTCTGCTGCCGCCGGGCAGCAAGTTGCCAGCCGAGCGCAAGCTGAGCGAGGTCTTCGATACCACCCGCATTACCTTGCGCGAGGCATTGGTGCAGCTTGAGGCGCGGGGCTTGATCTACCGCGAGGAGCGGCGCGGCTGGTTCATTTCACTGCCGCGACTGGCCTATGACCTGATGCGCCGCAGCCACTTTCACGCGATGGTTCAGGCTCAGGGGCGGGTGCCCGCGACCCAGGTGATATCCGCGCGGCTGCAACCGGCCTCGGCGGTCATCTGCGGGTTACTGCAGCTGCCGGCGCTGTCCAGCGTGATCCAGATCTGCCGCGCCCGTCGCATTGATGAACGGCTGGTGCTCTATGTCGAGCACTACCTCAACCCCGATTACTTCCCGCAGATCCTTGATCTGGACCTGAACCAGTCGCTGACCGAGCTCTACGCCAGCCATTACGACATTCGCTATGGCCAAGTGCGTTTCGAAATGGTGCCCACCGCGCTGCCCATGGAAGCGGCGGGAGCGCTGAAAGTCTCCATCGGCAGCCCGGGCCTGCGCATCGCCCGGGTCAATCACGACCAGCGCGGCCGGCTGATCGATTGCGATCTGGAATATTGGCGCCACGACGCGATTCACGTGAGCGCAGTGGTGGCGGATATTTGAATTCCTTTGGTGAAGTTGTGTTGTGAGCTTCGTACTCCACATCAGGCGCTCTGCTTGGCCCTTAATTTATGCTTATAAGATCAATTTGAAATTAACATTATTTCGAATTTGAATAGCTTTATTCTTTATGTTTATGATTTTTAAAGTGAATCATGTCGCATGATCGGATCTCTGGCTGCGTTTGCTCATTCGCGGGTTCTTGAGCTGCCGTTGCCAAATGCATGTATTGCGTCACACTGATAGCGTTATCCATCATTCAGCTAACGCCATGGAAAGGAATTCATTATGGAGCGGCAGGTTCAGTTAAAAGAAGCCAACGGGGCTGACAGCAACGCCGATGCCCAGGTGGAGTTGTTTGATAACGGTGTTTCGCTGGGATTTGTCCCAGTGAGCGGCCGCGTGTGGGAAAAGAATGTTTCAGGGCTGGAGGAGGGGGCTCACAGCTTTATTGCAAAGACAGCAGACGGTACGACTGTTTCCGACCCGTGGGCCTTACAGGTTGAGCGTGCGCTGGTGGGCGTTGAGAATTTCGATTCGCTTCCAGATACCATGATCTCAGTTGGTCAAAGCATCGAAACGCCGATGATGACGATTACGTTTTTAGAAGGTGTGGGTAATGTAGGCATCTTGCCTGCGGGCACCAATTATCCCGGAAAGATAGAAAGGCAGACGCTGAACTTCCATGCAAAATTTACTGGCGGAAATCCAAAGCCACCGGGTCAGACCGTCAGTGTGAAGTTGAGAGGGAGTTGCTCTAAAGTGAGTTTTTGGTGCCGCGCTACGAACGAGAGGGATCACCAGGTATCTTTTTATAATCATGAGGGTTCGCCATTGGGGATAGTGGTATTACCCCCCGAGAGCCCCTATGTGACTGAAAGTACATTCTCTGCCGTGGGTATTAAAGAGATGGTATTTAAAACGGCTCGCGGAGATTGGTTTTTAGTCGATACGTTTACGTTTGAGTAGCTGCCCCGGCATGTGGGAGTTCTGAATCGTGTTTTGGGTCATCAGCGAGATAGCCCCGAGGCCGATTTCCGACAGAGGCTCCACCAAGCGTCACTCTCAGCGATGGTCGACAGGCTGACACTGACACATCAGCCTGCCGGGTCACCCTTCTTCCCACGCACCTCACTTACGCTGCCACCATTGGTGTTGACCTGCACGCTCAATCTAGGGGTCGCGAGATCCATCCCCGCTTCATCCAGATAACGCTTGAGCGAGAGATTGAACGCCCGCGACACTTCCCACTGCTTGATCGGCGCGGTCTTGAAGCGCGCGCGCAGAATGGCGTTGCCCGCGTCGAAACTCTCCACCCCCTGAATCTCCAGCGGCGACCAGATGTTGCGTCGTTGCAGCGGGTCGGTGCGCATCTTCTGGCCGACGTCGCGGATCATCTTCAGGGCGTCATCGATGTTCATGCTCGCCGGGATGGCGATGCGGAAGATCGCGTAACCGAACTCCCGCGAGTAGTTCTGAATGCTCTTGATCTCACTGAACGGGATGGTGTGGACGATGCCGTCGATGTCGCGCAGGCGCACCTTGCGAATGGTCAGGCCTTCCACGGTCCCCAGGTGGCCGCCGACGTCCACGTAATCGTCGATGGCCAGGGAGTCTTCGATGATGATGAACAGCCCGGTGATCAAATCCGCCACCAGCGACTGGGCGCCGAAACCGATGGCCAGACCGATCACACCGGCACCGGCCAGCAGCGGTGTCACGTTCATGCCCATGTTTGCCAGCGCGACGATCAGCGCGATGATGAAGATGGTCACGAACAGCACGTTGCGGATCAGCGGCATCATGGTCTGCGCGCGGGTATTGGCCAGGCCCTTGCGCGAGCGGGTGAGGGCGTGATGAATCGCCGTGTCCGCGAGAATCCAGATCAGCCAGGCAAACATCAGCGTGGCCGCCAGGCCGATCAGCCGCAGACTGATGTCGCGGCCGTCGCCTTCGGCGAAGCCAATCAACGACAAACCCCAGACTCGCAGGCCCAGTTCGATGAACACCAGCCAGATCAGCATGTGCGCAACGGTATAAAAGAAGTTCTTCAGGCGGTCCGAATACAGGGCGTGACGCTTGTGAGCGTGGCTTGGCTTGAGTGAATGACGCCGCACCAGGCCGTTAATGACCATGCACATCACCAGCAGCACGGTACAGATCAGGGCCTGACGTAATGCGGTACTGGTGTCGCCAGCCGAAAAGAACGTGGCGAACAGGGAAACGCCCACCAGTACCAGCGCCGGCAGGTACCAGAACGTACCGAGGACCTCGATGCTGTCGCTCAGGGCGCGGCGTTTGAGGCGGCGCTCCAGGGCCTGGTTGCGGATCAGGTGTGCGATCGGGCGCCGGAAACGAATGATGAACAGGCCGGTGGACAGCGCGGCCATGACATTGGCCAGGGTTGCGGCGGTGTGCGCCAGGTGCACGCCAAGGCTGGCGACCAGGCGCGGATCGCTCAACGCCTCGCCGAACGCGGCAAAGCTGCCGATCCACCACAGCGGCCGAAACGCCTGATGCCGCAGGATGTACAGCGCCCGATGCCGGTGCGGCCCGTCCAGCAGTGAAAACGCGATAACACACACCGCCGAGAACAGCGTGCCAACGACCAACGCGTAAGCGAGCACCATCGCCAGATCGCGGCCGAGCGACGGCGGCAGCGAATAACTCAGGTAGATCGTGATGACCAGCGCCACCAGCCAAGGGCCCAGCTTGCGTAGCGCGAAGCGCAGCATGTCCGACAGGCGCGGGTGCTGCGGAAGCTCGGCGGAAAGGCCGAAGCGCAAGCGCACCTTGTGGCCCAGCCAGATCAACGCCGCCGCCAGCAGGCCCCAGATCGCCAGCACCACGGCAAAGCCCCAGATGATCGGCCACCACTGGTTGGCCGGCAGCATCAGCGCCATCAGCTCGTCTTCAGCCATCCCCGCCTCATCCGCCCAGCGGCTGAGCGGGCTGTCGGTGCCGGTGAACTGTTTTTCCAGCTCCGCAAGCGAGCTGCCGATGAGGCCCAGTACGCCTTGCTCCACGGTTGGCTGCGCTTTTTTGGTGGCGTCCCTTAGCTTTTTCAGGTCTTGCAGCAACTTGCTGCGCTGCTGATCGTTTTCCAGCGACGTGATGACCTCGTCCAGGGACTGCCCCAGCGGTTCCTGGGCCTGAGGCTGCGTCTTGTCGCCGCCACTGAGCAGACTTGGCAGGCCAGCGGCGTGGGTCAACGCAAACGGGAACAGCGCCAGCAGGCAGAGCAAAAACAGGCGGGGCAGAACGGAAAGGCGGGTGGGAGCGATCACCTGGAAACAGACCTCGAATAGACAGGCGCTTGGGATGGCGTGGTTTGGGAGCCATGCCGGGTCAAGCAGAGGCGGATGAGTTTACGAGGGGATGGGGGGTGTGGCGAGGGGGAATTGTGAAGTCCGGAATAGCGCGAGGTGCAGGCCGTTTCCATGACCTGTGAAGGAAATGGATCGGCCTGCGCTCAACGCCACTAGTCAATTATCACCTTTAGAACGGGGCTGACTTATTTATGGTGCATCACCGTCATTAATCTATTCTCTGAAAAAGGCAGGAGAAAGAGTAAATAAATCAAACTCCTTTAAAGATATTATTAATTTGGCTCTGGTGGTTTTGGATAACCTACTTCATAGCTGTCCGACACAGTTCCGCTTGCCGCATCGCCTGCAGCAAAGACATGTAAGCCATGTTGAAGGTTATCAAGTGTGACCTTCCATGCGCCGTATTGATCTGATTGCGTAGCAGATAATATAGCTGTTTGATCTTTGATTTCGATCGTGACGTTTTTTTCCGCACTACCATACAAATCTACATTGGCGCCGCAGGATCCACCTCTTCCAATGTCTTCGCCGACAGAGCGGATGATCACTATAATGGGTTTGTTTGCCGAACCACTGTTTTTATTAGCCATGATGCTTTTCCTTTTGCATTGATGGTGAACGCATTTCAACTCTAGGTTAGCGATATGCATGGCGTCCAGATATATGGCTGTGACGTTTAGATTAAGTCGCGATAGTGTGTATTTCCATTTGATATGAGTGTCGGGTGTGCGGTGTTTAATTTGGGTTGCCGGGCGTGCACAAAAAAACGCGAGATCAAATCCAGGCCTCCGTGGCCTTTAGCTTCCCGCGTTTGAAGCTTTTGCGCATTGCGGCTTGCGCCGCAACGTGATTCGGGAGATTACGGCAACTCGGCACTCGCATAGAACGCCGACAACACCTTCACCAGATGCGCCAGGTCCTGGCTGCCGGCCAGTTCGCGGATCGAGTGCATGGCGAAGGTCGGCAGACCGATGTCGACGGTGCGAACGCCGAGGTGGCCTGCGGTGATCGGGCCGATGGTCGAGCCGCAAGCCATGTCGCTGCGCACAACGAAGCTTTGTACCGGCACTTCTTCGGCCATGCACAGGTGACGGAAGAAACCGGCGGTTTCGCTGTTGGTGGCGTAGCGCTGGTTGCTGTTGACCTTGATCACCGGGCCGGCGTTGAGTTTCGGGCCGTGGTTGGCGTCGTGCTTCTCAGCGTAATTCGGGTGCACGCCGTGGGCGTTGTCGGCGGAGATCAGCAGGGATTTCTGAATCGTACGCACGTAGTCGTCGCCTTCCGGCAGCAGGCGTTGCAGCACTTGCTCGAGCATCGGGCCGTCGGCACCGCACGCGGACGTCGAGCCGACTTCTTCATGGTCGGTGCAGATCAGCAGGCAGGTTTCGTCGCCATCGGCATTGAGCAACGCTTGCAGCCCGGCGAAGCAGGACAGCAGGTTGTCGAGGCGGGCGCCAGCGATGAAGTCGCCGTTGAGGCCGATGACGGCGGCGCTTTGGGTGTCGTAGAAGCTGAGTTCGTAGTCGAGAACGACGTCGGCATTCAGGCCGTGCTCGCGGGCCAGTTGATCGGTCAGCAGGGCGCGGAAGTCGGGGCGTTCGTCACCGGCGACCTGGGCCAGGATCGGCGGCAGTTCGGTCTGCGGGTTGATCGCCCAGCCTTCGTTGGCGGTGCGATTGAGGTGGATCGCGAGGTTGGGGATGATCGCGATGGGCAGCTTGAAGTCGATCAGCTGGCTTTCGACTTTGCCGTCGCGGCGGAAGGTGACGCGGCCGGCGAGGGAGAGGTCGCGGTCAAACCATGGCGCAAGCAAGGCGCCGCCGTAGACTTCGACGCCCAGTTGCCAGAAGCCCTGACGTTGCAGTTCGGGTTGCGGCTTGACGCGCAGGCACGGGCTGTCGGTGTGGGCACCCACGAGGCGAATGCCGCCGGTGAGGGGCGATAGGCGGCCGAGTTTGAAGGCGACGATGGAGGAGTCGTTGCGGGTGACGTAGTAGCGGCCGCCCGCTTCGGTGTACCAGGGCTCGCGTTCGTCGAGCCGCTGGTAGCCGGCGCCTTCGAGGCGTTGGACCAGGCTGGCGGTGGCATGGAAGGGGGTGGGGGAGGCCTTCAGGAAATCGATAAGGCCCTGATTCAACTCTTCGCGCATAGGTTACTCCAGGCAGCAATGGGCGGGAGTTTACAGGCCAAAAGGTGTTTTGATCGAGATCAAGATCAAGATCAAGATCCTTAAGATCAAAAGCGTCTGCCTGGGGGCAGACTGTTTCGCCTTCGGCGAGTTACTTGGAAAAGCACCCCAAGTAACCAAGGGTGCTTGCTCTCGGTTTGGCCCGACTTCGTCGGGTTCCTTCCCTCCGGTCTCGCTCCGTGGGCCCGCGCCGAACGGACATCCATGTCCTGACGGCGCTCTCGCCGCATCCATGCGGCTCGGCCTACTCCGCGAAACCTGCGTTCAGCCTGCACCCAAGTCGCGATTGATGTCGTCTGAAACTCTTGTGTTTGAGATCAAGATCAAGATCAAAAGCTTCCCGGCTGAAGCCGGTCCTACGGGGGTACGCAGTGTGCTTTTTGTAGGACCGGCTTTAGCCGGGAAGAGGCCGGTGTGGGCGCTGACTATTTTGCTGGCCTGGCTCTCTCCCCGTGGGAGCGAGCTTGCTCGCAAATGCTGTTGCTGTTGCTGTTGCTGTTGCCGCTCTTGATCTTCCTACACAAAAAGTCCAGACACCGCAAAACGCGACTTTGGTGCAGGCCGAGCGCAGGCGGT
>LIDZ01013413.1_pt17 | contig 29496 bp, 23 predicted proteins | sample 644651 | NCBI WGS metagenome assembly LIDZ01 (sample SAMN03856242, study PRJNA289617) | food metagenome | isolation source: wine grapes on drying loft during traditional withering process | host: Vitis vinifera cv. Corvina | place: Italy: Gargagnago di S. Ambrogio di Valpolicella | collected 2014-01 | reverse complement strand
AGCCGTTATCTGGAAGAGCTGAAAAAGCACGATCCGGACATCTACGACAACTGCCTGCTGACTCTCGAGCGCAGCAAGCAGGAAGGCGACAGCATCTCCCTGGACGAGGCGAGCTTCGCCTGCTGCCCGGACAACTCCATCGACTACGCCGTCATGGAAAAAACCCAGCGCGCGTGCGTCGTTCCGCTTGATGCGGGCTGGAGCGATGTCGGCTGCTGGTCGTCCCTGTGGGACGTGCACGCCAAAGACGAGAACGGCAACGTTGCCAAGGGCGACGTCGTTATCCAGGACAGCCGCAACTGCATGATTCAGGGCAACGGCAAACTGGTCACCGTGATCGGCCTGGACAATATCGTTGTCGTCGAAACCAAAGACGCCATGATGATCGTTCACAAAGACAAGGTTCAGGGCGTCAAGCAACTGGTCAACACGCTGAACGAGCAAGGCCGCAGCGAAACCCAGAACCACCTCGAAGTCTATCGCCCATGGGGCTCGTACGACTCCGTGGACATGGGCGGCCGTTTCCAGGTCAAGCGCATTTCCGTCAAGCCGGGCGCCAGCCTGTCGCTGCAGATGCATCACCACCGCGCTGAGCACTGGATCGTCGTATCGGGTACCGCTCAGGTCACCTGCGACGACAACGTGTTCCTGCTGACCGAGAACCAGTCGACCTACATCCCGATCGCCTCGGTTCACCGTCTGCGCAACCCGGGCAAAATCCCGTTGGAAATCATCGAAGTTCAATCGGGTAGCTACCTGGGCGAAGACGACATCGAGCGTTTCGAAGACGTCTACGGCCGCTCCACCCCAGGCATCGAAGCCGGCGTGAAGACCCAGACCATCGCCCGTTAATACCGCTTCACCCAGTAGTACTAGCCCCCGTCAATCCTCTGCGTATTCCCCATCCGCAGAGGGTTTTCGGGGGCTTTTTTTATGATCTTTGCTGCACCCGTCGGAGTATTCGCTCCCATCGTTATCGCCAATTCATCTTGGTACTGTCATTTGTAACAGTATTCAGAAGGTCGGATGGGTCGTACTTTAAGGACGATGTCAATTCACACTCAAATGCAATTACAAGGATGATGAATCATGAGTGCTAACAGCAAAGCATACCCAACGCCCGTCTTCGACCGGCCAAATTACACGCTTGTTCGCGGTGAGGATGTGGAGGCCGTTTTCCCGCCTTACCCGACCAAGGCTCAAAATGAAATTACCCACATCAACTTCAAAGCGCTTGGTAAGGGCGATTCTGGTGAGTACGATGTCGGCCCTACGATTCTCCAGCCTTTTAATTCCAACGGGGAGACAAGGGCAAGATTTCCCGCAAGCTCCTTCGATATTATTAAAGGTAAAGAAGTGTTTTTGACCGCAGAGCCGACTAACGCCACTGGCCACGGCACCGTCACGAACGAAAAACCTTATTTGTTCGACAAGTAACTTGTGGTTGCGGAGACTGCGCACGCTGAGGTGCCAGTCTCCATCACCATGTTGACCCTGCCAACACGCATGCTTTCAGACACTCCGTTGTGAGGGTCAAACCGGGTTCGCCATCGAGCCGGCTCCTACGGATCAAGGTTGAAACATACAAACCATCATTAGCTCAAGCCCCTCCCCTTTCGGTACGATGCCCTCATCTGCAATCGCGAGATCGACACGATGATTTTCGGCGCCGTACTCCTGTTCACCTGGCTGGTCCTGCTTCTGCGCTATCCCTCCAAAGCGTTGCCTGTTTCCCTGGCTGCCGCAGTCGGGCTGGGCGTCGTGGCGGCGTTTGTGGTCTGGGAAGACAGCCGCGACGAACAGCGCCTTGAGCGCCTGCAATTGCGCGTGGACTATGCGCCGCAACAGTGTCCTACGGGGCGTCCGCTGCTGGTACTGATCGATAACGGCAACACCGTTTCGCTCAGCGAACTGCGCTGGAAAATCGCGGCCTACGCGCCGGGCGATACCGTCAATCTGGCCGAAGACACGTACACCGCGCCGCGTTATCGCGGGCCGGGCGATTTGTTGCCCGGCAGTCAGTGGCAGGATTGCTTGCCGATGCCACCGTTGCGCCCAGGTTACCGGCCTCAGACCCTCGAGTTTCGTGCCGAGCGCCTGCAAGGCACGTTCTCCGGCTGAGCGCCGCCTTTCTCTTTTTTCAAGGACTGAACCATGTCTGTGGTGTTGATCACCGGTTGTTCCAGCGGCATTGGCCGTGCCATGGCGGATGCCTTCAAAGCGGCGGGCCATGAAGTCTGGACAACCGCACGCAAGCCGGCCGACGTGCAAGCGCTGACCGCGGCAGGTTTTCGTGCCGTGACGCTGGACGTCAATGACAGCGCTGCGATTGATCGACTGGTCTCTAAGCTTGATCAACACGGCAAAGGGCTCGACGTGTTGATCAACAACGCAGGCTACGGCGCCATTGGTCCGCTGCTGGATGGCGGGGTCGATGCCATGCGCAGGCAGTTCGAAACCAACGTGTTTTCAGTGGTCGGCGTGACGCGCGCGCTGTTTCCAATGCTGCGCCGCAACAAGGGGTTGGTGGTGAATATCGGCAGCGTTTCGGGCGTGCTGGTTACCCCATTCGCGGGCGCGTACTGCGCGTCAAAAGCCGCCGTTCATGCCATGACTGAAGCACTGCGCATGGAACTGGCACCCTTCGGGATTCGGGTGATGGAAGTCCAGCCCGGCGCTATCGATACCCACTTCGCACAAAACGCCAGCCACGAGGCCGAGCAGGTGATTCACCAGGATTCGCCGTGGTGGCCGTGGCGTGAAGGCATCCGCGCCCGGGCCAATGCGTCACAGGGCAACCCGACACCCGCTGCCGACTTCGCCCGCGACGTGCTCGACGCCGTGCAACGCAGCCATCCACCGCGCCGATTGCGCTCCGGCAACGGCAGCCGCGCGCTGCCCCTGATGGAACGGCTGCTGCCCAAGGCCTTGCTGGAGTGGATTCTGAGCAAGCGCTTCAAGCTGGATAAAAAAGGCTGACACCACCGCCGGCTTCTGTAGGAGCGTGGCTTGTCCCGCGAACTGGCGCGAAGCGGCAGCAAGACCAAGCGCCCCGGTTATAACTGATGCACCGCAATCACTGTTATTACTGTCGCTGCGCAACAGATCGCGGTACAAGCCACGCTCCTGCATCCTCCGGCGCGACACATCTGGCGTACCGCGCAGCTCAACGTGCTATCGCGTTGAATCTTGCGTTTCGGGATTCACAATCACCGTGCACGTAATCCCCGCCGCCAGCACCACCCCTTCCGGCACCTGATCCAAGTGAATGCGCACGGGCACGCGCTGCGCCAGTCGCACCCAGTTGAACGTCGGGTTGACGTCGGCGATGAGTTCGCGACTCTCCGGGTTGTCGCGGTCGTAAATGGCGCGGGCGATGCTCTCGACGTGGCCCTTCATCACTTCGCCGCTCATCAACTGCATGTCCGCCGGATCGCCAATCCTGACGTGGGGCAGCTTGGTCTCCTCAAAAAAGCCGTACACCCAGAACGAATTCCTGTCGACGACCGCCATCTTCGCTTCGCCGATGCGCGCGTAGTCGCCGCGATGCACGTTGAGGTTAGTGACGTAGCCGTCTACCGCGGCCAGCACCTTGGTGCGTTGCAGGTTCAATTGCGCGGCTTCAAGCTGCGCGACCGCCAGTTGATAATCCGCCTGGGCAGAGGTGGCGATATTGCTGGCGTCCTCGCGGCTTTCGGCGGAGATCACCAGGGCGTCCATGTCCTTGCGTCGATTGGCGTTGACCTTGCGCATCTCCCACGTGGCCTTGCGCGACGCCACCATGGCCTCGGCCTGCTTCACTGCCAGCTGATAATGCTCAGGGTCGATCTGCATCAACAGGTCGCCTTTTTTCACTGGCTGGTTGTCCTTCACCGGCACATCGATCACCACGCCGCTGACATCGGCGGCGACATTGATCACGTCGGCGCGCACCCGGCCGTCGCGGGTCCACGGCGTGTCCATATAATGAATCCACAGCAGCCGGCCGATCCAGATGGCCAGCGCCAGAATCAACAAAGTCGCGATCAGACTGAAGAGCTTTTTCATCTCAACCAACATGCCTCAACGGTAAACAGTGAGCGCCATGGCGCCGAAAATGCAGCTGAACAGGCTCAGACGCAGCAGCGCCGGATGCCAGAAGAAACGGTAGAGGTCGAGGCCGGACATGAACCGGTCCAGCGCCCAGGAAAGCACCATGGCGACCAGAAACATGACGGTCACGGTCGGCATGTAAACGCCGTGGAAGGCGAGTTCACGAGGCATTGAGTTGTCCTTGCGGCGAGGCCACAGACGCCGGCTCTGACGGAACGCCCGCCAGCGGCGATTGCGGGTCCAGCAGGCAGGTGCGGATGAAGTGCAGGTAGCTTTTCACCCGGCGCAACGCCGAGGTGTCGAAGTGCGGAGCAAAGGGCTCGTCGGTGTTCTGCACGCAGATGATGGCGTGATCGACGGCCGACAGGCTGCGCGCCAGATTGTGGGGATCGGGCTGGATGAACAGACGAATCAACGAGCGGCCCATGGCGCGAATCGCCTGCCGCCAGGGCTGCCATTCGGCGTAACTCGGGTGCACCGGCAGAATGGCCTGCTCGCGGCGCAACTCGATGATCGCGTGGCCGATCTCCAGCACCACGAACATCCAGCGCAGCAGGTTGCGTTGCACCTCGGGCTTACCGGCGGCCAGGCCATAGGCCTGATGCATCAGGTCACGGGTGCGGCTTTCGAAGCTGGAGCGAATCCCGCGCAGCGGCGCGCTGATGGCGAAACTCACTTGCTGGCGTAGATTGCCTTCCAGCCGCTGCCACAGCCAGCGACTGTTCGGCGGCAGAATGATCGCCCCCGCCGCCGCACACAACAGCATGCCGAGGACCATGGCGATGTAGTCATTGATGAACGCATACGGGTTGTAGACCGTGAGGTTGTCCGGCGCCGAACCGATGCTGAAGAAAATCAGCAGCCCCAGTCCGTATCCCACCCATTGCGGCCGTGTGGTCAGGAAGGTGCCGAGCACGAACACCGGCGCCAGCACCATGCACAACAGGGGGAAACCATCGATGCGCGGCAGCACGAAAAAGGTGATGAAAAACCCCAGCAGCGCACCCAGAAAGGTCCCGCACGCCATCTGAAACGACATGCGCCTCGGGTTCGAGGTCGTCGCGGAAAGCGCCACCGTGGCGGCGGACACCAGGGTCATCGACGCGCCGCTCGGCCACGCCGTGGCCACCCAGTACACCGACATGACCGCGAGAATAAAGGTCGCGCGCACGCCGGAGGCCAGCGAAGACAGCCAACTGGTGGTGGACACGAAGGGCTCGACCCATTTCTCCCGCGCATGGCGGTGATCGGCCAAAGACGCATGGGTCTGGGCGTAGTCGTGCATGTCGTCGACGAAGCGATACAGCAACTCGTAAGCGGTATGGAAATCCAGCAGGTCGGCGTCGCTGGGCTCGGTCTTGAAGAACTCGGCCCGCAGGCTGCGCACGTGGTCGGGCAGGTCGGCCTTGTACACGCTCAACCGATTGGCGAGCAGTGCGGCGTCGGCGTTGGTCAGCGCGCGCCCGGCGAAGGGCTCCAGCAATCCAGTCAGCGCATTCAGGCCAGGCTCGATGGCCTGAACAGCTGGCGTCACGCCCCGCCGACGGAGGCGTTCGAGCAACTGATGCAGGGCGTTGAAGCGCGTGGTGATGGTCATGAATTCGCTGTTCAGGCGATTCAATCGACCGTTGCGGCGGCGCATGTGCGGGTCTTCGAACACGGTGACCGCGCGCAGGCCTTCGAGCCCTACGGCATCGGCGATGAAGCGCACGTTACTGGCCTCGAACGACGCCGGATCGCTCTCGCCGCGCAGGCCGGTGATGACGAACTGAGCGAAGGTGCCAAAGCGCTGATACAAGGTGTTGCGCATCGCCGCGCCGGCGCTTTGCGGCAGGATCGCGGCGCTGACCAGTGTCGAGCAGACGATGCCGAGGGAGATTTCCAGCACCCGCCACATGGCGGCCATAAACGAGGTGTCCGGGTGAGCGAGCGCGGGCAGCCCGGTCATCGCGGCGGTGTAGCCGGCCAGCACAAAACCGTAGGCGCGGAAGTTGCGATAGCGCGCGGCGCCGGCGCAGCAGAAGCCGACCCAGATCGCCAGACTGCCGAGGAACAGCTCGCTGTTTTGCGCGAACAGCGCCATCAGCGCGACCATGACCACGGAGCCGGCGAGCGTGCCGAGCAAGCGGTAGAAACTCTTGGCGAACACCTGACCGCTCTGGGGCTGCATCACGATGAACACAGTGATCATGGCCGTGCGCGGCTGCGGCAGCTCCAGGCGCATGGCGATCCAGTACGTGAGGAATGCCGCAGTCAGCACCTTGCTGATGTAGATCCACGTCACGCCATCGCTGCGCGCCCAATCGTTGAGGCCTCGACGCCACTCCAGTGACCTGAGCCAGTTAAAAGCGGCGTTCATCGCCAGGCCCTGCCGGAGCGTTTCATTGATCAAACACCGCCAGCGACGCCGGCGTTTTCGGCACGGCGGTTTTCTCCGGTGTGGGGGAATCATTGCCGGCCATCAACCCGCCGCCCAGCGCCACCACCAGCTCAGCATGCACCGTCAGGCGTTCGGCCTGGACGTGTTGCTGCACCTGCTGCTGATGGAACAACAACGTCTGCGCGTTGAGCACATTGAGGTAATCGGTCAGGCCACGTTTATAGGCAACCATCGCGATGTCGTAGGTTTTTTGTGCGGCGGCCACTGATTGATCGGCGAACTGTTGTTGCTTGTCCATTGACTCACGACGAATCAGCTGATCGGAGATGCTCTTCAGCGCCATCACCAGGGTCTGGTTGTACTGCGCGACAGCTTCGTCATAGCCCGCCGACGCCACGCCCAGTTCGGAACGCAAACGCCCACCGTCGAAGATCGGCAAGGTGATCGCCGGCCCCACGCTGTAGTTGAATTTCTTGCCGGCGAGGAATTCCAGCATGCCGCCGCCAGTGGCCATGTAACCAAGGCTGCCCATCAGATCAACGTTCGGATAGAAGCCGGCATGGGCCACATCGATGCCTCGCGCCTGCGCCGCCACTCGCCAGCGGCTGGCGACCACATCCGGACGCTGCCCCAGCAATTCGGCGGGCAGCGCGGAGGGCAACGTCAACGCCGCGTTCAGTGACAGCGTCGGCCGCTGCAGACGTGCGCCCTCGCCCGGTCCTTTGCCCGCCAGCGCCGCGATCTGATTGCGGCTCAGGGCAATCGCCTCGTCCAGGGCGTCAATCTGACGATGGGTTTCGGGCAGCGGGGTTTGCGCCTGGCTGACTTCGAAATGGGTGCCGATGCCGCCGTTCAGACGACGCTGGGCCAGATCAACGATCTGCTGCTGTTGCGCGAGGGTCGCTTCGGCGATGTCGCGCTGGGCGTAGTTGAGCGACAGCTGGATGTAGGCGCGGACGATGTTGTCCTGCAATTCCAGCTGCGCCTGACGCTCCTGCGCCGCGCTCAGGTGCGCCATGTCCAGCGCCTGTTCGGAGTGATTGCTTTCCTGGCCCCACAGGTCAAGGGAATAACTCAGGCCCAGCGAAGCGTTGTTGTCCCACGTGCTGGTGTTCGACAGCTCACCCGGGCCGTAGAACTGATCCGTCGGCCAGTTGTGTCGTTTCAGGCTGCTGTCGCCGGAAACGTGCAGGGATTCCGCCGACTCCGCGATGCCCGCCATGGCCTTGGCCTGACGCACTCGCGCGGCAGCGATCGCCAGGCTGGGGCTGCCCATCGCGGCCAGTTCGATCCAGCGATTGAGTTGTTCGTCGCCATAGGCACGCCACCACTGACCAGCCGGCCAGTGGGCGTCTTTCTCGGCCGCCTTGATGGCGTCGTCGGTGGCCAGCGCGTCGGGCGACAACGCTGTGCCTTGTGGGGCGATTCCGCCAGTTCCGATGCAGCCGCTGATGAGTAACGTTAAAGCGCACACACTGAGGGATTTGAGCCCTCTGACGAGACGACGCGGCACTGCTGCAATTACCTGAATGGAGGGGGAATCGATGATGCGGCGATTCTAGGGGGCGTCTAGCCCGGCGATAAGCCGGGACTTCTGCGAATCTTTGTTACGGAACCGGAGATAATCCTTTGGTATGGCTGACATGGATCAGTTACTTCATGTCACAATTTGCTATCTCATCTGAGAACGGCCAATGGACACTCTGCAAAACATGCGCGCCTTCACTTGCGTGGCGCAAGCGGGCAGCTTCACCGCTGCCGCCGCTCAACTGGACACCACCACCGCAAACGTTTCGCGCGCTGTCTCCAACCTCGAAGCCCACCTGCAGACCCGGCTCCTCAACCGCACCACGCGACGCATCGCCCTGACTGAAGCGGGCAAGCGTTACCTGCTGCGCTGCGAGCAGATTCTCGGTTACGTCGAAGAGGCGGAAGCCGAAGCCAGCGACGCCCATGCGCGTCCGGCCGGGCAGCTGAAGGTCCATTCGATGACCGGCGTGGGCCAGCATTACGTCATTGACGCGATTGCCCGCTACCGGCGCAATCACCCGGACGTCTCGTTCGACCTGACCATGACCAACCGCGTCCCGGACCTGCTCGAAGAGGGTTACGACGTGTCCATCGTGCTCGCCAGCGAGCTGCCGGACTCGGGCTTCGTCTCCCAGCGACTGGGCATCACCTACAGCATCGTTTGTGCCTCGCCCGCCTACATCAAGGCGTTCGGCATGGCGCACCGGCCGGCTGATTTGCTCAATCATGCCTGCCTGCGCCTGGTCAGCCCGGTGTTCCCGCTGGAAAAGTGGGCCTTCGACGGCCCCGAAGGCCAAGAAACCGTGACCATCGGCAACTCGCCGTTTCTGGTGAATTCGGCCGACGCCATGCAGGCGGCGATCAGCAGCGGCATGGGCATCGGCATTCTGCCGATCTACTCGGCCATCGAAGGCTTGCGTAACGGCTCGCTGGTGCGGGTATTGCCCCAGTACCGGTCCCACGAGCTGAACCTGTACGCGATCTACCCGTCGCGGCAGTACCTGGATGCGAAGATCAAAACCTGGGTGGAGTACTTGCGCGGGTCGCTGCCGGAAATCATGGCCGCCCATGAAGCGGACCTGCAGACCCATGTATTGCCGGAGACGGTTTAACGCTCTGCCGCAACGGGCAACGTATCCATCCACCTCGCCAATCCCTCGGCAAGAATGTTAGCGTGCTACGTAATGCCCTTCTGAACTGCCGAGAGAAGCTATCCGATGAAAAAGACCGTCCTTGCCTTCAGCCGCGTGTCTCCGGAAATGGCCGAGCGCCTGCAGCAAGACTTCAACGTGATCATCCCCGACCCGAAAAAGGGTGATCTGAACGCGCAGTTCAACGAAGCCCTGCCCCACAGCCACGGCATGATCGGCGCTGGCCGCAAGCTGGGGCGCGAACAACTGGAGACTGCAAAGCAGCTGGAAGTGGTGTCGAGCATTTCGGTCGGTTACGACAACTACGACGTCGACTACCTCACCGAACGCGGCGTCATGCTGACCAACACCCCCGACGTGCTGACGGAAAGCACCGCCGACCTGGGCTTCTCGCTGATCATGAGCAGCGCCCGCCGCGTCGCCGAACTGGACGCCTACACCAAAGCCGGTCACTGGAAACGCAGCATCGAGGCGCCGCATTTTGGCACCGACGTCTACGGAAAGACCCTGGGCATCGTGGGCATGGGCAATATCGGCGCGGCAGTCGCACGGCGGGGTCGTCTGGGCTTCAACATGCCGGTCCTGTACAGCGGCAACAGCCGCAAGACCGCCATCGAGCAGGAACTGGGCGCGCAATTCCGTACGCTGGATCAGTTGCTGGCCGAGTCGGATTTCGTCTGCCTGGTGGTGCCGCTCAGCGAAAAGACCCAGCACATGATCAGCACCCGTGAGCTGTCGCTGATGAAGAAGACCGCCATTCTGGTGAACATCGCACGCGGCCCGATCGTCGACGAGCCGGCGCTGATCAAGGCGCTGCAGGACGGCACGATTCGCGGCGCCGGCCTGGATGTCTACGAGAAAGAGCCGTTGGCTGAATCGCCGCTGTTTGCGCTGAGCAATGCGGTAACGCTGCCTCACATCGGCTCGGCGACTGACGAAACCCGTCAGGCCATGGCCGACCGCGCCTACGCCAACCTGCGCGCCGCGCTGTTGGGCGAGAAGCCGCAGGATCTGGTGAATGCGCAGGTGTGGAAGGGCTGAGCTCACTGTGACGATCGTTCCCACGGTCCCAGTGGGAACAATCAAAGGTTTCAGCCCGCCTTAAGCCAGCTTCGCCCCCACAGGCACAATCACCCTGGGCTTCCTGAACACCAGCACGTTCCCCGCCATCACCAACACCAGCCCCATCAGTGCGGGGGCGGTCCATTGATAGCCTTCGGCAAACGCCGACACATTCAACGCCACCACCGGGAACAGCACCGTGCAATACGCCGCGCGCTCCGGGCCCATGCGGCCGACCAGAGTGAGATAGGCGGTAAAGCCAATCACCGATCCCGGCACCACCAGATACAACAGCGAGCCGATGTACCGCGCGTTCCACTCAAACCCGAACGGCGTGCCGCTCAGCAGGCAATACACGCATAGCATCGTCGCGCCATACAGCATGCCGTAGGCATTGGTGGTCAGCGGACGCAGGCCGGCCTTCTGTTGCAGGCTGGAGAGCATGTTTCCCGCCGAGAAACACAGCGTGCCGAGCAGGGTCAGCGCTAGACCGATCAAGGTCTCGCGGCTGGCGCTGTGCCCGGCCAATTCCGGCCAGAACAGGCACGCCAGCCCCATCAGCCCCAGCGTGCCGCCCAACACGACGTTGCGCGCGATTTGCTGCTTGAAGAAGATTCGGGCGTTGAGCGCGTTCCACAATGTCGCAGTGGAAAACACCACCGCCACCAGACCGGTCGGAATCCACTGGCTGGCGGTGTAGAAGCACATGAAATTTACGCAGAACAGGCACAGCCCCTGCGCCAGGCAGATGAGCTGCCCGCGGCGATTGACCTTCTGCAGTTTCCCGGTCCCTAGCAACAAGGCGAAGAGGATGAGCGCCGCGAGGCCAAAGCGGTAGACGATCGACACCGGGATGGCGACCTCGCCCAGTTGCAGTTTCAAGGCGATCCAGGTCGTGCCCCAGATTAAAACGGTCAGCAGATACAGCGTGATGTTCATGTCGAGCTCCCCAGTGAGGCCTCAGTCTGGCGGCGCGGGTCTGCCCTCACTTGCAGAAACTTGCGCATTTGATCGTCACCCCGCTGGCAGGGGGCAGCGCTCGGAGTAGGATGCGAGGCGCAGAGGAGTCCCCATGTCGTCACTCGAAACCATCCAGGTCTTTCAATCCCTGAACAGCTCGCCCCACGCGCAGCTGGAGAAGTGCGCGCCTCTGGGCGACGGGGTGATGGCGGCGCTGTGGAACAACCGTCATGACGCGCAGAATTACCACGCGCCGACGCACCACACGCTGTCGTGCTACATCGACGGCGGCACGGGAACATTCCGCCGCGATCAGCCGGGCAAGAAAGGCGCTCCGGACAAGATCTGCACGCTGCCCGCCGGCCATCAGTCCTCCTGGGTGGTGAACGGTGAAATCCGTCTGGCGCATTTGTATATCAGCCCCGAACAGTTCGCCCTCAACTGCGTCACGCTGCTGGATCGCGAGCCACGCCAGTTGGCGTTGCAGGAGCACACGTTTCTGGATGATCCGCTGCAGGCCGAGCGTTTTCATCGCCTGATCCGCATGGACTGGCGAGAGCCCGGCGAGCGCATGCTCACCAGCAGCCTGGCCCATGAGCTGCTCGACCACATGGTTCTGCGCCAGGTCGGGCTGCGTGAAGGGTTGCGTTTGAAAGGCGGACTGGCGCCGCACCTGCGCCGGCATTTGGTGGAGTTCATTGAGCTGAACATGGCCGAGCCCTTAAGCCTCGGGCAATTGGCGGGCATGTGCGCGTTGTCGGAATACCACTTCGCGCGGATGTTCCGCGAAAGCTTCGGCCTGCCGCCCCATCAATACCTGCTCGCCCGACGCCTCAACCGAGCCCGCGAACTGCTGCGCTCGACCCGCAAGCCGTTTGGCGAGATCGCCCTGGAATGCGGCTTCGCGAGTGCCAGCCATTTCAGCAACCGGTTCAAACAGTCAGTCGGCGCGACGGCGGGCGAATACCGGGCTGCGTTTGAGTCGCGTTAAAACTCCAGTGTCGTCGCCATCACAACCTGCCGCGAATCCCCCAGGGACACGAAATAACGGCTCACCGCCGAGCTGTAGTAGGTGCGATCAAAGAGGTTTTTCACGTTCAGCTGGAACTTCAATTTCTGCCCGTCCAGACGGGTTTCGTAGGTCGCGAAGGCATCGGCGACGGTGTAGCCCGGCAGATCAAAATCATTGTCCGGATTGCCCGGGCGTTCGCCGACGTAATGGGCGCCCGCTCCCGTCCGCAGCCGATCCGCGCCCAGCACCGCGCCAAAGTCATACACCGCCGAAACCGAGCCGCTGTGCCGGGGTACGTTCTGCAAGCGGTTGCCCTTCAGGGTCGGGTCTTCAAGCACCCAGGCCTCGGTGAAGGCATAGCCGCCAATCAGACTCCAGCGATCTGACAGCTGCCCGCTCACGTCCAGCTCCACACCCCGCGAGCGCACCTGACCCGCCATGGTGTACACCGTGTTCGCCGTCAGCGAGTCGAAATTCGCCACCAGCACGTTGCGCTTTCTGATGTCGAACAGCGCCAACGTCGCACTGATGCCATCTGAGGAATCCCACTTGGCGCCCAGCTCCCACGCTTTCGATTCTTCGGGCAGCGTCGCCGAATCCAGCACGGTGCCCCCCGCCAGCGTAGCGATGCTGGAGTTGGGCTTGAACGCCTCGGTGTAACTGCCATACAACGAAAGCTCATCGCTGTAGCGGTAAACGAGGCCCGCTCGGGGAATCCACTTTTGCCCGTTCAAATCGGTATTGCGCGTGAACGGCGAGCCTTTGCCAGCCTGCTGATCGAAGACTTGATAACGCGCGCCCGCGACGAAAATCCAGCGATCGGTGAGGTGCACGGAGTCCTGAGCAAACACCGAGTCGCTGCGCAGGATCTCGAGCTGATGGCTGTCCGCCGCACTGACCTGAGTGCCCTCCGCTTCCTGGCCATACACCGGATTCACGTAGCTGAACGTGCTCTGGCTTTTCTGGCGGATCAGCTCACCGCGCGCGACTTTGCGGTATTCGTCGTCGACGCCCATTAGCACCTCGTGCCGCAAGCCCGCCAGCGAGGTGTCGCCGCTCAACGTGAGCGTGGTGAAGCGATCCGTGCTCAGGGCGTTGCCGGTCCCGTCGATGGAGCGGGTCAGCGTGCCGGTGGCCGGATCGACGGCGGTCACGCGCACCTGACTGGCGTCGTAGGTCTCGCGGTTGTAGCTGTAACCGAGGTGGCCTCTCCAGGTGTCGTCGAAGGTGTGATCGACCTCGAATCGATACAGGTCCGAGCGCCCTTCCATTGTGTTGAAGGGCTCGTCCAGACGCCGGGTCGCGGGGATGTTCAACGGACGGTTTGTGCGAGGATCGATTGCCGTGCCGCGATCAAACGGCGAGAGAAATTCCCGGTGTTCGTAGGACGCCAGCACTTCGGTGTCATCGCCATACCAGGCGAGCGATTGGGCGATCAGCGATTCACGGTGTACGCCGTAATTGCGCCAGTAATCTTCGTCTTCGTGGTCGACGATCAAGCGGTATGCCAGCCCGGTGGACGCCCCTTCAGCGCCATCAATCGCGCCGGTGCTATCGAACGTTCCGCCGCTGCCGTTTTTGCCTGCGCCGTAGCTTGAACCCCGTGCCGTCAGCGAGTTGGCCGACTGTAACTGCGGACGCTTGCTGACCACGTTGATCACCCCGCCGGGGTCCTGAATGCCATACAACAGCGACGCCGGCCCCTTGAGAACTTCGACGCGCTCGGCGGTGACATTGAGGTTGCGGCCCTGGACCACCGGCATCCCGTCGCGCATGATCGAACCGTCGCGATTCTCGCCAAAACCCCGCTTCATCAGCGTGTCCTGTGTGCTGCCGAGGGTGTTGCCCTGGGTTACGCCACTCACGTTGGCCAGCACATCGTCGAGATTGCGCGGCGCCTGATCCCTCAACACCTGCGCCGGAACAACGCTGACCGCCTGCGGGGTTTCAAGGCGCGGTGTCGCGCTGCGCATCACCGATGTCACTGCAGGCGGCTGATAGCTGTAAACGGCACTGAGAGTGGAGTCGATCTGCGTCGCGCCAAGGGTGACCGCACCCTCGACGGGGCGGGATTGCAGCGTGAAGGTGTCGTCTGTGGCACGGCGGAATGTGAGGCCAGACGTGCCCAGCAGAATACGTAACGCCTGTTCCGCACTGAACGAGCCCATCAATGCCGGGGCATCCACCGCGTAAGGCACGTCCTGGGTGTAAATAACCCCCTGCCCTGTGACTCGACTGAAATCCCTGAGCGACTGGGACAGCGGTTTGGCCGGAATCGAAAAGTCGTAGGCCGGCGCGGCTGCCTGAGCGCAGGCGCTCCAGACCGCTACCACCGAAAAGCCAAACCCACTTCTCACATCGGTCACCCCGTTTGAATGCGATACACCTCAACAGCTCGCCTGCGATCAACGGATCACAATGATCCGCCCGAGCGCTTCGTATTGCTTAAAACCCACGACGGACTTCAACGCCGCCAGCACGGCCTGCGGATCACGGCTCGGGAAGCTGCCGCTGACGGTCTTCGCGGCCAGTTGGTCGTTGAGCAAAATGATCCGGCCCGGGTAATAACGGTTCAGGTCGCTGATCACATCAGCGAGGGGCGCGCGGGCGTAATTGAGCCAGCCCTGACGCCAGGCCAACTGGCTTTCGCTGTCGACAGACTGCGGAGCGCCGGTGCGTTCACGGTCATAACGGGCCCGCTGACCTGCCGTCAGGATCTGCTGCGGCGCATCGGCGGCCGCCTTCACGCCAACGCGCCCCGACAGCACAGTGATTTGCGCGCCGGGCGGCTGCAGCCGTACTTCGAATTGCGTGCCCAGCACCCGGGTTTCGCCGCGTCCGCCATCGACCACAAACGGCTCGCCGGTGTGGGTAACTTGAAAGAATGCGGCGCCACGGCGCAACTCGACGTGCCGCTCTCCGTCGCCAAAATGCACGGCGATTGCGCTGTCGGCGTCCATCGTTACCTGCGACCCGTCTGACAGGATCAACGTCCGGACCTGCCCCGGCGCCGACACATAATCGGCATTCAAGTCCTCTGCCCAGCGCTGGGGATTCCAGCCCAGCCCCGCGCTGATCATCAGCACCAGACACGCCGCCATCGCCAGCGCCGCTCCCCAGCGCGGCAGCCTGCGCGGCTTGGGTGCGTTCATTTTCCGCAGCAAGGCATTGAGTGCGGCGGCGTCTTCGCTGGCCAGTGTGGCGGCAGGCTCTTCGCTCAGTTCCCACACGACCTGAGCCTGGGCGTACGCTTCGGCATGAGCGGGATCAGCGTGCAACCAGCGGCTGAAGCGCGCCTGATCGGCAATCGTCGGCTGGTTGTGCAACACACTGAGCCAATTCAGGGCCATGGAATGGGGATCGGCAGTCGGATCAGGAACGGCATTCATCGGCGTATGCCCCCGGATTTCCCGGCAAGCGGCGCAACCCGAGTAACGTCCTGATTGATGCTCGCCTTGCAGACCTGCAGGGCGCGCATCATGTGTTTCTCCACGGCACTCTGCGAAAGGCCCATGGCCTTGGCGATTTCGGCGTACTTGCGCCCGTGGATTCGGTTGAGCAGGAAAATCTGCCGGGTTTTCTCCGGCAATCCGCGCAACGCCGTTTCGATGTGGCGCAGATCGTTGCTCGCTTCCAGCGCCGCCTGGGGTTCGTCAATCTCGGCCCAGTGCGATTCCGGCAGCCGCTCATCGCTGAGCCGGGCGCGAGTGCTCTCATTGCGCAGGTGGTCAATGGCGATATTGCCAGCACAGCGCAGCAGGTAGGTGTTGAGCTCCTCGACCTGCACCAGCGGACGTCGCCAGAACCTGAGAAACAAGTCCTGCACCAGATCCGCCGCCGTCGCCCGGCAACCCACCCTTCGGCTAACCAGCGCCTCCATTTGCGGACGCTGGGACAGAAACACCTCCAGAAACCGCGCGCGTGCAGCCTTCGGAGCCTCGTGGTCGAGGTCCTGGCACGCTGAGTTCAAGGACGGAGGCGGATCGATCATGATTCAGGCACGGGCTGGGGGAGGATGCGAGGCGCGATATTAATGATAAATATTCTCATGCGCAAAAGATGTCCGACGAATCTCGCAACAAATCTGCAGCGGCCGAAGGTTGCCCCCAAAAAGCCGCAGCCCAGCAAAAATGGACTTGCCGGTCGAGTTCCCGTATCGGCGAAATATATTCTCGGTTCCAAGGGGTTGAATTGTTCGTGGATCGGCGCCAACACTGTGAATGAGGGCAGACGAAAAACACCTCGTCCAGACTCTCCCGAGCAAGCCAAAGTAAGGGAAGAACTATGCAAATCCAGGTCAATAGCGATAACCACATCGAAAACAGCGTCCGTCTGGAGGAGTGGGTACGAACCACGGTTGAAACTACGCTCGAACGATACGAAGAGGATCTGACCCGCGTTGAGGTCCACATCAACGACGAAAACGGCGACAAGCCAGGCCCGCATGACATCCGCTGCCAGATGGAAGCCCGGCCAAAAGGACACCAACCCATTTCTGTGACCCACAAGGCCGATTCGATCGATCAGGCAGTGGATGGCGCAGCGGTCAAACTGGACCACGCCCTGGAACATCTTTTCGGAAAACTGCGCGGCAACAAACGCGGCGCGGCTCCGGTGATTGAAAGCGATCTGGATGACGAGCCGGTCAGTGCTGACGCGTTGCTCGAAGAAGAATTTCTCGAGAAGGACGAAGCGTTGCACGGCTGATGCAGCAGCTCTGAAACACTGAACGACTGAAAGAGGGGCTGGCCTGGAAACGGGCCCGCCCTTTTTTTGCGCCGTCATTAGGCAACCAGCGCTTGAATGAAGAGCCGCGCTAAACGGGTGGCCGATTCAAGTGGCCGACCTCTCGCACACAAAGAACGCATGAGGCGCGCAAATGGTGCCGAGCGGGAATGGGCCAAGCCCTTGGCCAGTACAAGACGGACGCTGAAACCATGACCTGCTTCTCGTTTCCGGGCCCTTGGGTCCAGCGATCGGGACCATTTACACCTTTCGTCCGTTGTGGCCCAAACCCTGCAAGCTTTGTATCGTCGAGCTTACACCTCACCTGCACCCCGCAGGCCTGCCGGCCTCGGCCGCAGTGACTCGCTCAATACGACGACGTTTCAACGGACCACTGATGGAAATCACCGCGACTTCAGCGAGCGCGGCCAGGGCAGGAATCATTAACCGTTGATCGGCTTCGAGAACTAAAGGGATTCACCCCCAGTCAATTCATGCAGATCGTTAACAGGTAACAGGCCATGGATAACCCTTTTCAACTGATCACCGACGCCTTCCATCCCGACTACCGGGTCAACCTGAGTATCCAGGGCCTCGACGGGACCATCATGCTGACGCTGTCGAATGAGTCAGGTGTGGTCGCCAAACGCCTGATCAGCGCCGAGCAACGCAACTCGCCCAAGCGGCTGCGCCGTTTGATCGAAAGCATCCAGTTCGGCATCGCCATCGAACAAGGCCATAGCGCCATCAAGATCCTGGCGGCCCTGACGGATGGCGACCTCAAACAACTCTCGCCTCCGCCTACCCGAACCCGCTTCCTCGGCCGTCCGCAGTTGACTGCCGGCCTCTGATTTTTTGATGCGCAGGGCATGAGGCGATAGTGATTGCCTCTCCAGCGCAGTCTTTTCGCCGCATCATTCTCGATGCGCTCCGTCCCCCGCCGACGATCGCCAACGTCCCTGTAATGCCCGCCGATTCAGCCCTCAGACAGAAAGCACCTGCTACAACAAACCTGTAGCAAGCCGGCTGCCCCGTTACACAACAACGGCGAGCAGCAGAGTCTGGACAAGTCTGAGGTGACGATATGTCTCTACGATACATAGCGCTGATTGGCGCGCTGGCGCTCGCGACCGGCTGCGTGGAAGAAAGAGTGGTGCACGAGCGGCGAGTGGTCGACCGACCCGCGCCCCGCGCCGAATACGTCGAAGTCGTCGCCCCGCAAGCGCCGCCCGTGCGCGTCATCGAAGAAGAACCGGCTCCGCGCCCGGGCTATGTCTGGTCCCGCGGCTACTGGCGCTGGAACGGCAACCGCTACGTCGCCGAACACGGCCACTGGGAAGCGGTACGGCCTGGCTATCGTTATCAACATCCGTACTGGGAAAGTCGAGGCGATGGCTGGCATTACCATGTTGGGGTGTGGGTGAACTGACCGTTCTTCGCACATGAAAATGCCCCGCTGAGACGGGGTATTTTTTGATTGGATCACCGATGGCCTGGCTCTGACTCAGTAGATGGCTTACTCCACTTTCTCCTGCACCGACGGATACCTCGACGAGGAATACCTCACCACCAGAATCGAGAGCGCCAGCAACAGCACGCCGCCGCAGACATAAATAATCCCCAGATCCGGCGCTTTGTGATGCGACACGTCACTGATCAGCAAGCGGATCAAAGCGGTCACCCCGATGTAGAGCAAGAACCGCAGCGGCATGTGGTTGGTCTTGAAATAGATCCCGACCATCGCGCCCAACTCGAGGTAGATGAACAACAGCAGAATATCGTCCACCGCGATGTAGTCCTGCCCAAGCATGCCGATGAACGCTTTTATCGCGGCGTATGCGGTGACCGCCCCAATACCGAACAGCGCCAGATAGTGAAACGCTTCAACGGCCAGATTACCCAGGCTGTTGGCGCCGCCGTGAAGCTTCGCCCGCATTCGATCTGCCCATCTCACACCAGCCATCCCTCACCTCCCCTGACCAAAACAAAAGTGTTCATAACGAGCGCTGCGATTGAGCGCAGCGGTGGATCTGTCGACGCAGGGCGTTGGCCGCGTTGATGTTCACGATGTACTTCCTTGGGTGACCCTACGGGATGATGCGCCGCGCGCATGACGATTTGCCCGTGCGCAGCCTGGTTGTAGGCAAGCATTAATAGGGCCATCGGCTAAGGTTGAGAACGTGACCAGATGTCGCAAGGCTGCGCCTGGTAAAAAAGTGAGCGCCCACCCCCTACCCAAGCCGAGGCGATTCACCTATGCTGCGCACTGTATAAATACACAGTAAAAAGACGGAGCACGCTGTCTTTGCATAATCCGTCGGCCGAAGCGTTGAGCGCCCGGGCTGATCCCTTACAACTCTGGAAATGACGACGAGGCCAACAATGGCTGTTGAAACCCTTTACCGCAGTACCCGTGATTTGGAGACTACGTTCGTGGACCGCAAACTCGCCGATGCCCATGATCAGATGCTGGAACTGGCAGAGCTGCTCACCGATGTGCTGATGAAGAACGTCGCCGGGCTCTCCGAAAAACACGCTGAAGACGCCAGTATTTTCATGGCGAAGAACCGCGCCGTCTTCGCTGCCGCTTTCAAGAGCAACGCCCTTGCCCTCAACGAGCTGGCACCCGCGGCGGAGCAGGCTGAGTAATCAGCCCAGCGACTTTGGCTTCAGCCAGTTGAAGGCAGATTTGCCACGAAGGCGATTCACTCCTTGTCCAGCAGCCGTTCTGCCAGCTCATCCGCCACCCGCGCGGGTGAGCGCTTTTCAGCTTGCGCATGGGCGAACACCTCGGTCAGCCGCGTGCCGATCTGAGACAGATGCGCGGTGATGTTGCCCGGGCTTTGCCCCTGATGATGCAGCGCGACATAGATCAGGCCACCGGAATTGATCACGTAATCCGGGGCATACAGAATGCCGCGCGCCTCCAGTTGGTCGGCGATCGCGGCACAGCTCAGCTGGTTATTGGCGCCACCCGCGACGGCGGCGCAGCGCAACTTGGTCACACTGTGGCTGTTGAGTACGCCGCCCAGCCCGCACGGCGCAAGGATGTCGCAAGGCGTGCTGAGCAACGCTTCGCTGGCAATCGGCTTGGCGCCCAATTGCTCCATGGCGAGCTGCACCTTGCCGCTGTCCAGATCTGCGACCAACAGCTCGGCGCCCGCCCCATGGAGCTGTTCCGCGAGCGCATAACCCACATGCCCCAATCCCTGAATGGCCACGCGCAAACCTTCAAGGTTATCGCTGCCCAGCCTGGCCATGGCCGTGGTCCGAATCCCCGCGTACAAACCCAATGCGGTGTGCGCAGAAGAGTCGCCGACCGCCGTGGTGCCGGTGACATGCTGAGTGGATTGGGCTATGCAGTCCATGTCCTCTCTGGAGGTGCCGCTGTCCATGGCCGTGACATAACGTCCGTCGAGGGTCTGCACGAACCGTCCGAACGCCTCGAACAGGGCAGCGCGATCAGGCACGTGGGCCGGGCGCATGATCACGGCCGTTCCACCGCCCAATGACAATCCGGCGAGCACGGCTTTGTAGCTCATGTTCCTTGCCAGCTGGATGGCGTCCTCGATGGCGCTCTCTTCGTTTGGGTAGGAGAGGTAGCGACAGCCCCCCATCGCCGGACCTTTCTGGCTGCTGTGGATCGCGATCACCGCTTTCAGGCCGGTGCGCGGCTCAACCATCATGTGCAGTGATTGCACGCGTGAGCTTTGCATGAGAGCGAACATGGGCACTGCTCCCCTTTTTCGTACTGGCGAGTATAGGCGCTGAATGAAAAAAAGAAGGTCGGGCCGAGCGGATCCGGACGACAGACTGCCGTTGGCCACGCGCGATGAATCAACGCTGGACGAAGGCAGCGGCCAAGGCTAAAACAGAGTCATCCTTTAATTCTTCTCAGCCGTCTTATCCTGCCGGAGAAGTCGATGAATCCGCGCCAGCAATGCATTGCCTGTCTAGAACGAAACCCGCCCTCCACATTCGACGCTGCGGTATGGATCGCTGCGGAGCACGACGGGGAGGTTGATGTTCAGGTTATTCGCGATCAGCTCGCCGCACTGGAGCGCAGTGTCAGTGCGGCATTACCTTTATTGCCGGTCGCCGAGCTTGCCCAGCCCTTGCTTCGGCAACTGGCGACGCTGGGGTTCCAGCAAGACGATGCCGCTCAGCCCAAACCCCAGGCTGCCTTGATTCACAAAGTGCTTGAACGTCATCGCGGCCAGCCGCTGGGGCTGGCGCTGGTTGCGCTGGAGATAGCGAGGCGACTGGAGATTCCCCTCGAAGGCGTGAACTTCCCGGGGCATTTTCTGCTGCGGGTGCCCGGCGCCGACCATACCCTGGACCCTTGCGGCGGACGCAGGCTCTACCCCAAGGACTGCCGTGAGTTGCTCCTGCGTCAGTTCGGCGCGGACATGCCGCTCAAGGCCGAGCACATGAAAACCGCGACGCCTGCAGCCATGCTTCAACGCCTCTCGCGAAACCTGCGCTATCTGCATCAGTTAAACGATGATTTGCTCGCGGCACTTAAAGACGCAACCCGCGTGATGGAACTGGGCCAGGCCAGCACCAGCGATTACCTCGCCCGTGCCAGCCTGTACCAGCATCTGGACTGCCCCCAGGCCGAACGTTTCGACCTGGAGCATGCGTTGATGTTGAGTGATGACCCGTTGCAGAAGTTGCGCCTGACGCAGCGTCTGCAGTCTCTGCCGAGTGGGCGCGCCATCCATTAAACGGTCCGGGCTGCCAGTTTTTTTACCGCCCACTGACCGACTTTGATGACCAGTGCCTGATCATGAGTCAGGACTGTCTTGACGCCGGTGCCTCCCAGTATTGATCCAAACACAGCAGATCCAAAAAACCAGGACGCGGTCGCGCGGTCTCCGTCGTGATAGGCGAGCAAGCCTCGTTGTATATCGATGGCGGTATGAAGCACTGTCCATGCAAGCGCTCCACCGGGAAACGGCATCAGCAGCACGGAGCCGAGTAACCTTACAACCGAATAAACCTTCTCGACCCAGCGCTCCGTCCGGCTTTTGGTCTGAGCATCGACATCGGCAATGATGCGACTGATTTGCTCGTTGTAAAGATCATGGATGTCAGTGATTCGATCGGTATTCTGGTGCTCCCTGTTTTCAACACGGACCCACTGCAACGGGAGATTGCGGTCCATGGCGTCGAAACGAGACCCCACACTCGGCTGCCCTTTGTAGGGAACACGAAGGTAGTAATAGTGGCGCATGTCAGGCGAGCGCATAAGTTGAACGTAGTCGGTCACCTTTCGGAAGCTGACGCCATCGGGAGCATCAGGGGTATATAACAGATTGAAGTCGCCATCCGAGGAGCTGAAATCCCGGAGCATATAAACGCCTTGAACGATGTAACCGGCAAAGCGGAACATTGAAGCGCTGCTGCGGCTGATACGGCGTTGCAGCCCCTCGTTTTTGTCGAGCACCTGCTTATCCAGCGAAACAATCAATGGCACCAACCATTGATATTGCGCAGTGGATAAATTGCCTTTCAAAAATTCTCGCATCGCCGCTGAGCGCATATCGAACTGCAGACGCCTGCCAAATAACGCCCTGCGATAGCGATACTGCTCGTGAGAGGTGTCCAGGAACTCTCTCCTGATCCACTGGATGTAACGCTCACCCAACGCCGCTTCCCGCAACGATTTGTCCACTCGTTGGACGAAGTACAAGGGCAGCGCCCTGAGGTCCTGCCCTACCGAGGAGTACATCGGCGCCGCAGGAGTAAAAGCGTACTGGTCGGAAAACCCTTCCATGAACAGGCTGGTCAAGGACCTCAGCCGCGTGTACGCACTGAAGTCCGGATTCGCGACGTACGCAGCGTTCTCCAGATCCACGAAGAGCGTATCGGTATCGACGCGCTCGTCGATGCCTTGGCTGGCAATGTAATCATTGAGCAGCTTGCTGCCTTCGCTCCTGGCGAATTGCTCGAAAGACACCATCGCCTGCGTTGTGTGCACAAACGCCTTGTTCAGTTCGCTGACCCGATGATCAAGCAATGCAAGGGCGCCACGGTTCGCATAAGCAGTTTCCATGGTGAACCCCAACAAATCAGCATCATCCCGAGTCAGCGTCCGGTCGACCTTATGACGAATTGCATCTGAGAGACGATCTTCGAAGTTGTCCCCTTCCAGCTCATGGAAAACGACACTGGAGTCACCCCACAACGTGCCCTTGAGACGAACTTTTTCCAGAAAATCGGAATGGTCAGCCTCGGCGGTTAAAGCCGTCTGGTCTTGCACATAATTGCCGCCCGCATCGGTCGCCAGCCAGCTGCCGACTTCGAAGGACAACTGGCGCCACGAGCTGAACCCGAACATATCCTGGCCGCCTGGCGCACCGGGTGCGTAAAGAACGTAATGATCGTCGCCTGCCGCATCCTGCTTACGGAACACCAGCAGATCTTTGAAGCGCATGCCGTTGACAGCCAGTTTCAGGCTGCCCAGCGTCATCACTGCACCGTCTTGAATAATGTCGGCGCGCACCAGATGGATGAGGTCCTGGCTTCGGTCGTCCATCAGATGGCCTTGCAGCACAGCAGCCCAAGCACTCAGCGCCAACGCGGCGTCTCGCCTGTGGGTCAGGGCTCGCAAGGTCTCTTCATGGGTAAACTGCGCCCTGAGCTGCTGCAGGTAACGGCGCTGCACATCCAGCTCATCAAGCATTGTTTTCACAAACTCGAATGTAAACGCAGGATTCGAACACGCAACAGGGACCATCACCTTGCCGGGACCTGAAACTGCCGGCAGGCCATGCATCGCGAAATCAAGCAGCGACTTGCGGTGGTTCGCCGAAAAAGTGCCGCCCTGAAGGTCGAACTCATCCGGCACGCTGATCATTATTTGCTGCGCGTCGATCGAATAGCCCAGATGCCTGCGCACATAGCGATCAATCTCATGACGGGCAAATACTTCCAACGATTCCAGCCCCTCAAACAGCGCATCAACTGCACGCTTGCGTTCGCTGAATTGGTTATTGAGGTTCGCATAGTGCTCGCGCTTCTCGGGGGCCGCGTATTTAAGCCATTGAGGCTGAGTGAGATCCTCGGCACGAATGGAAAGGCTCCTGAACCGGTGCCCCATCCCTTCATCAATATGAGCACACACCTGCACTTCACTGACTTTTTTCAAAAAGGTGTGATTGCCCTCGCTGTTCGCTCTGGCCTGTTGCACCAGAAACTCGAAGTCCATGGCCTGCTTGTTACGAAGTCCCTGAACATGGCAGTGCAGCAGTGGCTCGATACAAGGCTCGTATTCAAGATCGTCGTTGCCGAAAACATGATTTTCGGGCAATCCCGCAAGATCCGATAAATAAAGGTTTTTCAGCAACGGCTCCTTACCCGATGGCCAGGACAGTCGCCGAGCCAGCTGGCTGTTGAGCTCAGAAAAAGAGTCATACCGCTCAACTCCGCCTGCGGCCATGACCAGATAACAGGGTCCGGAGGCGTGGCGGACATCGACCGCCTGTTCATCCCGCGCGACCGCGAAGACCGAGAGCAGCGGTGCTGTCATTTCGCGCGACAGACGCAGGGATATCTTGAAAAGCCCGCCAGTGGGTTGGTGACTCAATGCATGCAGCAGGCGTGTTTTTTCCTCGTCGTTGAGTCGCTGCTCAATAACCTGAAACTCAATGTCGTGCTTGAGCGCCGAATGATGATGCGCACTGACGATTTCGTGGCGCGCCGCACTTTTGCCGCCCGCCGGGGAATGCTCACGGCTGTCCCATGCCCAGCCAAGCGCCGCGTGATAAGCCCCGGGAAACATCGCCAGCACTTGGCCAAAAATGCTTTTGATCGTGGAGAAATCTTTTTCTGCCACCAGGTGCTGCGCCTCGGTGCTGTCGTGGCGGTAATACAGGCGCTGGGAATCTTGATCGAAGGCGCCGGCCCCTTGCGTCATCGCCTGAATCAGGGCATCAGTAAGTGAACGCGAACTTTGCACCGCTCCGGACACGGACGCGGTGTTCAGAAAAATAATGTCCGGGTTCCACACTGATACATTCGCGCGCAGAAAGCTTGAAAGGCGGTCAAAAGCGACATCACGAAGCGAGGGGAGCTTGTCCAGTACCGAGGTGCATTGCGAGCACGCCGTGGTAAAGGCGAGAAAGTGCCGGGTGGTGGCGTGCTGCTGAAGCGCACCTTGGTTATTGAAGGGAATTGCAGCAGATAAATCATTCATGGATACAGCTCCGATAAAGAACCGTCACGCCCACCGGCATCCGGCCAATGGGTACAACGTGAGCGGTTCGAGCGGGCTATTTTCCGACGTTTGCTCAGCTTGGTAAGCGGTACATATTGCTTGGCTCATGAGGCTGGACGGACGCAGTTCGCAGGAAATGAACACCGTATTCGACTGACTGGAGTCTTCTCCTACTGTTGCGATGTCAGAGTGCAAAGCGGAAATCCAGCCGTCTGCGGCCCCCGAAAACATCGATGGGCGCATTCAAAGTTGAGGGTTTGAAGTCTGATGAATGACTGATTTTTCTTAATGGCTGAAGCAGTCACTCAACGCTGTATTGTTAGCGCCTGAATCAACGTTTGGTTTGCGCTGCTGCGACTGCTGACGGGCTTGCCTCAGTCAAGAGCGCCAATCGAGTGATAGAACTGGGCCAGACCAGCACCAGCGATTACCTCGCCCGTGCCAGCCTGTACCAGCATCTGGACTGCCCCAGGCCGAACGTTTCGACCTGGAGCATGCGTTGATGTTGAGTGCTGACCCGGTTCAACGGGTGCGGCTCACTCAATGTCTGGTTCAGCTCCCCGGAATGGGTGCGCTGCATTGATCATCGGAACTGCGGCAGCCCAACCGACGACGGCTTTGACGTCTTGCCCAGGCGCTTCAATTTCTCCGCCTTACGGATCTTGCGGACTTGCTTGGCGGTTTTGTAGGCGCCCTTCGCAGCATCGATGAAGTAGCGTTTCGCGCGTTCATGGTTGCCGTCCTGGTAGGCGTAAATGCCCCGAAACAGATCGACCGTCGCGTGCAGGGCTGTCCACACCGCTTTGGTTTTCGGGTTCAGATTTGCAACATAGCCGCCGTATTTGCGAACAAAGTTGTACGTCTTGAGCAAGCGCCGCTCGTTGACACTCTCTGTCTGAGCATCAATGTCCACCATCAAGTGGGTAACGATGAAGTCGTGCAGATCTTCGAAGTTCCTGACCGACGGCACTGAGTGAGCGACCTTGTAGAATGTGTTCCCCACCATGGGCGACTGTTCAAGTTTTTGCAGCAATGGGCCGATGGTGCCCTGAGCCCTGAAGTTCGCGCGGTCGTAGTAATACCGGTTCATGCCAGGGCGCGACACCGAGCGAACAATGTCGTCCTCCTGACGAAACAGATGACCATCAGGCGCGTCAGGCGTATAGGCCAGCGTCCCAAAGCGGGCGTGGGTGGCGTCCGGTTTGAAGAGGTAGATATCGACAAGTGTCTTGTGCTCCATCACCAACCGATGAAACGTTCCCGGAGTCTCCACCGTATTCCCGACAATGCTGCCATCCAGCCCTGCAATCATCCGTACGAGCCAGTTGTACTGATCGAGCGCAAGGCGCCCGGCGACATATTCGTCCAGCGCGTCACGGCGCATCTGGTAATGAGTCTTGCGGGAGAACAAGGCGACGATCGTCTCGGGCGGGGAATTGGAAATGCTCCAGGTATGTCGGCGCAGCTGCGTCAGGTACTCATCCGCGTAATTTGAGCCGCGGATCATGCTGTCAACGATTGCGCCGGAAAGAGCGGACAGGTCCTGGCCGATGGATGAGTACAACGTGGCGGCGGGGTGAAAGGCGTACTCTTCCTCCGAGTAACCCACCATGAACAGATCTGTCAGGCACTTGAGCGTGGTATAGCGGCCAAAATCGGGCTGACCCTCAGCCGTTGCGTTCTCCAGATCGCAGAACACGGTATCCGGGTCGATACTTCCCGGTATGCCGGAGGCCCTCAAGTGCGCAGTGATCAAGCGTTCGCATTCACGCCGGGCCGCTTCACGCCAAGGCGTGATGCCGAATTTGTCGTAAGCGGCATTCAGTGCCTCAATCCGGTGGTCCAGCAACACCTGCGCGGTCCGCTGCTGATCGGTAACGTGCTGCATCCGCGCACTGGACACACTCGGATCCCGCGCCAGAATTTGCTCGATCTTGTAATAACTCAGGCCCGACAGTGCGTCCGTAAGGAAGGAGCCATTGATGGAGATGAACTGCACGCTGTCGGCAGTCCACTCCGAGGGCACCAACTGAACTCTCGCGATATAAGGGACGACGTGATGATCCGGGTTGACGACCGTTTGATCCAGCAAGTACTGCGCGCCCTGTGGGGTCGCCAGCCAACTGCGGATTTCAAACGACAATTCACGCCAGGTGGAGAAATCGAACAGATCGCGGCCGCTCGGGTGGCCGGGCGCATAAAGCACATAGAATTCATCCTTGCCGCGGATCTCACGCAGAACAACCACATCCTCGAGCCTCCGGTTGCCGCCCTTGAGGTACAAGGCTCCGATTTTCAACGTGCTGTCTCTGCCTAGATTGGCCTGCACGCGCTCAATCAGCGCCTGGCCACGTTCCGACAGCTGCCCTTGCAGCGTTGCCGCACAGGCACTCAATGCGATATCGCTCGCGCGCAAGGCACTCAGGGCTTTCAGGGTGTCCTGCTCGCGGTAGCGACGCTCCAACTCGAGCCCGTAGCGGCGCTTCAAATCGAGGTCTCGCACCAAGCGGCAGACAAAATCGAAATTCAGGCGTAGATGGGAGTACGCGGGGTTAATCTCAATACTCGGCCCCAGGCGAAGCTCGACCTCGGGCATGCCTTCGAGGGCAAATCCAAGCAATGTATTCGTGTAAACGCTTCTCAGCGGCGCATCAGCGAAGGACATTTCATCCGGTAGATTGATCCTCAGGCTGGAAGGATCGAACGTATAGCCCAGGTGCTTCATGAGGTAGGCGGCGATTTCTCGACGCGCATGGATTTCAGCCGTTTCGGTGCCAACCAGTTGCGCCTGCACACGCTCTTCACAACGCGCCTGCTCTTGCGCGAGCGCGTCATAGCGCTGACGGTCAACAGCAGGGGCGGACATGAGCCAATCCGGCAGGCTGCGCTCCTGCACGAATGCCAGCAGCGCCAGATAGCGAACATTCAGGGCCTGCTCCAGATCATCCAGGCGGCTGACGTCGTCGAACATCCGCAGCAGTGCCTGCGAGTCGCCACTGCTCAGCGATGCCTGGGCACTGAGGTGATCGAAGTCATTGATCTGTTTCTCTTGCAAGCTCGCGATAAAGCGCGCAGCGGGCGTATCGTTTAGCGGCGAGTAACTCAGCTGCACCGAGCCCGGGGCGGCCTCGGCGATCAGCAACTGGTGTTCGAGCGAGAGGTAACCCGCCAAGAGTTCGCGTGAGTCCTCTTCGCCAAGGCGGTGATACAGAGAAGCCTCCATCGCCCCAAGCGTAGCGAACTTTTCCACCCCGCCCGCAGGGGTCATGAGGAACACGGGTGAGCTGTTTCCATCGGCAGCCAGGGACGAGCTGTCGGTATTTTCAGCGGTTGCCACAAAAGCGCCGATCAGCGGGAGCGCAGCGCCTTCCGATGTGCGCAACGACAAGGCATAACGACCTTTGCAATCGACATCGTCAACCACCTGTCGCAGCCGAGTCCGGTCCGCCCCGTCCAGCTCACGTTCGCCGACGGCCAACTGGATGGCATGGTGGAAAACCCAGGACTGCAGCTTCTCCAGCACAACATCGCGCGTACCCGTCACAGCGTCCTCGCCGGGAATGGGCGTGAAGGTCTGCTCCTCGAAGGTCCAGTACTCGTCGAGACTGAACTTGAAGAAACCCGGCAGCTTGCTCAGCAGGCTCGGAAACAGCGTCCTGATGGCTTCGATGTCCCAGCCCGGCAAGGCGTGAGCAGGATGAGCAGAGTCTCGACGGGTGGACACCACGGCCTGTTTATCGTCGAGGTACGCGCGGTCCCCGATAAAGGCGTGCAGCAGCGCCTGAGTCAGCGCAAGCGGCTGCGGATCAAACCCGGCCGTGTTTTTCCTGTGAATGAACAGCGCGTCAGGGTTTGGAAACCGGGTGCTTCGAGCAAGGGCGTCGACCAGCATCTGCCTCGCTGCCTCCTGCAAGGTGGGGGCTTGGCGCAGTTGCTCGACGATCGACGCCGACAGCTCGCCTTCGCTTTTTGCATGATCGAGCAGGGAGCCCGCATTCTGGCGGGCACTGTTTTCAACAGAACGATAAGTCATCTTTACAGCTCCAGGATAACCATCCACGCCACCCAGGCATCCAGCCAAAGTGTGAAAAACGTGAACAGTCCAAATGAGCCGTCATCTAACCCGCTGAGTCGCAGAACGATGGAATAACTATTGATTGAGATGAGCGGCAGGCGCCGACCCGTTGTGCAGGAAATAAAGTTGAACATCGCCTGTTTGTGGTGCCGTCCTACTGTTGCTGCGGCGGTAACACTGCTTGTCACAAAATGCGCTTTTTCGCTTACAGCAAACCCCTTAACCTTCGCGCCATCCGAGCAGCCCCTCACCCTCTGCCAACCGTGGCAAAGGAAGGGGGTGCTCAAT
>LIDZ01013307.1_pt22 | contig 29658 bp, 27 predicted proteins | sample 644651 | NCBI WGS metagenome assembly LIDZ01 (sample SAMN03856242, study PRJNA289617) | food metagenome | isolation source: wine grapes on drying loft during traditional withering process | host: Vitis vinifera cv. Corvina | place: Italy: Gargagnago di S. Ambrogio di Valpolicella | collected 2014-01 | reverse complement strand
CATTGGTTAGCACCTTTGCATTCAAACTGTTGAGTGGTGATCCGGATGGAAAATATCAGCTTGCTACTGAGCGAAGCGCTGTCTCCTTATCAGGCGATTATCGGCCCGGCCGGTATTCTGGGCGAACGCCTGGTGACGCTGAAAAATCCAGCGGGTGCGATGGTGATTGAACGGGTTTTTTCTGCATCGCAGTTGGGCGACAAGCGTCAGCTGACTGACGTGGTAGATGGTCTTCACCGTGATTTGATGGTGGCAGAAGGGCGCATCGAGCCGTGTGTTATCGCTGCCATGCGCAATGTGTCCCAGTCTGCCGCTTATGCTGCCTCCCGACCTTTCGTCTGAGTCGCAGGGAACCTTCTCCATTCGGTAGGCTCCTATCTGTTACGGCAGGCGCAGGCATTGTGCTCCGATGTTCATGCTGCCTGCCGTACGGGTCCAAGATGGACCACGGTTGACCCCGAGTAGTCTCCCCGCTGCTCGGGGTTTCTTTTGTCTGACATTCAGGGCTTCAATGGCAGGCGCGGATTTCACCCGGCGTCAGTTCGTTTCCTCGTCGAAAAATGTCTGGGCGTCTCGCAGATATTCCTCCTTCTTCATCATCCACTCCGCGTAAAACCCGATCAGTCGCGTCACGCGCAGCACACGCATTTCCCGGTTGATGATCTCCATCGCCGCACGGCCCTTCTCGGTCTTCGAACAGGCAATGTGAGCGAACTGGTATTTGGGCACGTCTTTGACCGGCAAGAACTCCAGCTCTGTTAGCGGAATGCCCTGTTCCTGCGCGTGAAAGCGCGCTTCCGGCCAGTAACTGATGATCGCCTGGAAGCGATCCAGCCGTTCCATTTCCAGCATGCTGCCCACCGCTGTATTGCCGTAGTGCAGGATCAGACGTTCGGGGTGCGGGGTCTCGCGCAACACTTTATCGATGACGGGGCCGTAGCTGCGTTCGCCGACGATGCCGACATCGACGCTGTCGCTGGCCAGTAAGGCGGCAAGGTCGAGGCGGCCGTCGGCGTTGATGAACGGTGCGAACAGTGCGTGGCGTCTGCGCTCGATCGTGACGCCGTTACTGGGCGTGGCGTAGGAAGGAATGGAAAACAGCATGGTTTTGTCGCGCTCGGGCGTCCACAGCAGGGTCGGGTCGCAGGCGAACACGTCGGGGTCATTGAGCATCTGGGTTCCCCGCGCGCGGTTGACGTGCATGACCTGGTGATCGTACTCCGGCATCCGGGCAGTCAGCTCGGGCATCAGCTTGTCGATGGCACCCTGGCCCGCCAATGGTCCGGAAAATATGGTCAGGGGCGGGAAGTCGCGCAGCAGCCAGATCAGCGTTTCACGTGCCGACGCCGTACCGGGCAGGCAGGCGAACAGGCCTGCGATCAGCAAGGCGCGCATTCGGGAACCGGTGACATGCATGGAAGCGTTGACCCTCATCGACAGCGTCTCGCAGCAAGGAATCGGTGATGTGCCTCATTTATTTAACACATGTCATGGGGGCATGAGTAACGCCTCGCGAACGTTGTGGCCCTTCTCCCATTTGAGAGACGAGCCGCATTGCTCATCGAGTTCGGTCGTTCGACGGGGCTGCATCGGGTAGACTTGCCGCCTTTCCCGTCTCTCTAGAAGCCCGTTCATGGCCCAGCCGTCCACGACCTACAAGTTCGAACTCAACCTCACCGACCTTGATCGCGGGGTCTATGAAACCGTCAAGCAGACCATCGCCCGTCATCCTTCGGAAACCGAAGAGCGCATGACCGTGCGCCTGCTGGCCTACGCCTTCTGGTACAACGAGCACCTGTCGTTTGGCCGGGGTCTGTCAGACGTCGATGAACCGGCGCTGTGGGAAAAGAGTCTGGACGATCGCGTCCTGCACTGGATCGAAGTCGGACAGCCCGACGCCGACCGTTTGACCTGGTGCTCGCGCCGTACCGAACGCACCAGCCTGCTGGCCTACGGCAGTCTGCGGGTGTGGGAAGGCAAGGTCATACCGGCGATCAAGACGCTGAAGAACGTCAACATCGCTTCGGTACCCCAAGAGGCGCTCGAAGTCTTGTCCAAGGACATGCCACGGGTGATCAAGTGGGACGTAATGATCAGCGAAGGCACGATCTTCGTCACAGATGATCGCGGCCAGCACGAAGTGCAATTGCAGTGGCTGGCAGGCGAGCGGGGCTGATTCACGCCTGCACCGCGACGGCCTCGCGATGCTGTTGCCAAGCCATCGCGACGTCATCGCTGCCTCCTGCCAGTCCCAACGAGAATCCCAGCGGAACCTGAATGCGCATCGAACCACGCGAGTTACCTGACACCCTGCCTTTTCTTGGCGACCTGCCACCCTTGCTCGCCCGGCTGTACGCGGCCCGCGGTGTCGCCTCGGAGGCAGAACTCGACAAGGGCCTTGCCCGATTGATTCCGTATCAACAGCTCAAGGGCATCGACGCCGCCGTCGAGCTGCTGGTGACGGCGTTGCAGCAGCGCCATCGCATTCTCATCGTGGGCGACTTCGATGCCGACGGCGCGACGGCCAGCACCGTCGGCGTGATGGGCCTGCGCTTGCTCGGTGCCGCGCACGTGGACTACCTGGTGCCGAATCGTTTCGAATTCGGTTACGGCCTGACACCTGAAATCGTCCAGGTCGCCCTTGAACGTCAGCCCGATTTGCTGATGACCGTGGACAACGGCATTTCCAGCGTCGAAGGCGTTGCGGCAGCGAAAGCGGCGGGCTTGCAGGTGTTGGTCACCGATCACCACTTGCCCGGCCACGAATTGCCGGCGGCTGATGCCATCGTTAACCCGAACCAGCCCGGCTGCACCTTCCCGAGCAAGTCGCTGGCCGGTGTCGGCGTGATCTTTTATGTGTTGATGGCCTTGCGCGCGCGACTGCGGGACATCGGCTGGTTCGAGGGCCGCGCTCAACCCAACCTGGGCGAGTTGCTGGATCTGGTGGCCTTGGGCAGCGTCGCTGACGTGGTGCCGCTGGATGCCAACAACCGGATTCTGGTGCACCAGGGGCTGATGCGCATCCGCGCCGGGCGTGCACGTCCGGGGTTGCGCGCCATTCTGGAGGTCGCCCGTCGCGAGGCGTCGCGCATCACCTCCACCGATCTGGGGTTCATCATCGGCCCGCGCCTGAATGCGGCCGGGCGTCTGGATGACATGAGCCTGGGCATCGAATGCCTGCTGTGTGATGACGAGACCGAGGCGCGGGAAATGGCGGTGCGTCTGGACGAGCTCAATCAGGACCGCAAATCCATCGAGCAGGGCATGCAGCGCGAGGCGCTCGCCCAGCTCAAGGACCTGCCGCTGGAGTCGATGCCGTTTGGGCTGTGCCTGTTCGAACCCGAGTGGCACCAGGGCGTGATCGGCATTCTGGCTTCGCGTCTGAAAGAGCGTTATCACCGCCCGACTATCGCGTTCGCCAGCGCCGGCGAGGGTGTGCTGAAGGGGTCGGCGCGTTCGGTGCCGGGCTTTCACATCCGCGACGCACTGGATGCCGTGGCGGCGAAACATCCCGAGCTGATCAGCAAGTTCGGCGGCCACGCGATGGCGGCCGGGCTGTCGCTGCCGGAAGGCAACTTCCCGGCATTCGCCGAGGCCTTCGACACCGAGGTTCGCCGCCAGCTCAAGGAAGAAGACCTGACCGGCCGGCTGTTGTCCGACGGCACCTTGGCGGTGGAAGAATTTCATTTGGAACTGGCCCGTGCCCTGCGCAATGCCGGCCCGTGGGGGCAGCACTTTCCCGAACCGTTGTTCCATGGCGTGTTCCAGCTGGTGGAGCAGCGGGTGGTCGGCGAGCGCCATCTGAAGATGGTACTCAAGACCGAGTGCGGCAGCGTGAAGCTTGACGGCATCGCCTTCAGCGTCGACCGCGACGTATGGCCCAACCCGACTGTGCGCTGGGTCGAGCTGGCCTACAAGCTGGACCTGAACGAATTTCGCGGCAACGAAACCGTGCAACTGATGGTGGTTCACCTTTCACCGCGTTGATTCATTGGGTTCGGCTAAAGCCAACCTACGAGTGGACGCGCTAGTAGGACCGGCTTTAGCCGGGAATGGGCCTGCGTGGGCACCCTCAATCTCGCGGTGTGCCTGCTGACGCCTTCCCGGCTAAAGCCAGTCCTACGGACGTACGCGGTGTCTCGGTAGGACCGGCTTCAGCCGGGAATGGGCCTGCGTGGGCACCCTCAATCTCGCGGTGTGACATCCGACGCCTTCCCGGCTAAAGCCAGTCCTACAGATGTACGCGGTGTCTCGGTAGGACCGGCTTCAGCCGGGAAATGACTGAACCCTCACTTCGCTCGGGTTGTCGACTAGGCTCAAGGTTCGCACGTAAGGAACCTGCCACACGATCTGAGAGGTCCCCCATGAGCCTGCTGCTTGAACCCTATACCCTTCGCGAACTGACACTGCGCAATCGCATCGTGGTTTCGCCAATGTGTCAGTACTGCTGCGCCGACGGCCTGGCCAATGACTGGCATTTGGTCCATCTGGGCAGCCGCGCGGTCGGCGGCGCAGGGCTGATTTTCACTGAAGCGGCGGCGGTGACCCAGGATGGGCGCATTACCCCGGAAGACCTCGGCATCTGGAACGACGAGCACATCGAGCCGCTGCAACGCATCACTCGATTCATCAAAGCACAGGGCGTGGTTGCCGGCATTCAGCTGTCCCATGCCGGACGCAAGGCCAGTACATGGCGGCCATGGGTGAGCCAGAGTGGCGCCATCCCTGCCGACCAGGGTGGCTGGGCGACCTGGGGGCCCTCGAAGATCCCATTCGACCCGACCTACACCGTGCCCACCCCGCTGGATGAAGCCCAGATTCAGGACGTGATCAAGGCGTTCGTCGACGCCGCCAAACGTGCCTTGACCGCAGGTTTCGAAGTCGTCGAAATTCACGCTGCCCACGGTTATCTGCTGCATCAGTTCCTGTCGCCGCTGAGCAACCAGCGTCAGGATCAATACGGTGGCTCGTTCGAAAACCGCATTCGTCTGACGCTTGAAATCACCAAAGCCGTGCGCGACGTCTGGCCTGCAGGCCTGCCGTTGTTCGTGCGCGTCTCGGCCACCGACTGGGTGGAAGGCGGCTGGACTGCGGACGAAACCGTTGAGCTGGCAAAGCGCTTGAAAGAGTTGGACGTTGATCTTGTTGACGTGTCCTCCGGCGGCACTGCGGCGAAAGCCGAGATCCCCGTGGGCCCGGGCTATCAAACCGAGTTCGCCGCTCGCGTGCGCAACGAGTCCGGCATTGCCACCGGCACCGTCGGCATGATCACCGAACCCACCCAGGCCGACACCATTCTGCGTACCGGCCAGGCAGACCTGATTTTCCTCGCCCGCGAACTGCTGCGCGATCCGTACTGGCCGCTGCAAGCCGACGAGGCGCTCGGTGGACGCCAGGCCACATGGCCTGCGCAATACCAGCGAGCAACGCACCGCGATCAGCCGATTCATGAGTCGGATTTGCGGGATTGATCACACCGCTGAATAGCTGATCTGCACTGCTCCAGCATCTCTGGCTCTGTGATGCTGGTTCTATTGGAGAAGATTCATGTGGGAGTGAGCTTGCTCGCGAAGACGGTATTCCAGCCGCTGAAGATTTGGCGAATGTACCGACCTCTTCGCGAGCAAGCTCGCTCCCACATTTGTCCTGCGTCGGCCTCCGGAATGAAGATAGCCCTTCACTTCCCCCCACTCCCCGCCACGCTTTCCCCGCCCCGAGTCAGGTAATACGCGCCGAGGATCGGCAGCAGGGTCACCATCATCACGAGCATCGCCACGACGTTGGTCACCGGCACGTCGCGCGGGCGGCTGAGTTGGTTGAGCAGCCAGATGGGCAGGGTGCGTTCGTGCCCGGCGGTGAAGGTGGTGACAATGATTTCGTCGAACGACAGGGCAAACGCCAGCATGCCGCCAGCTAATAGCGCCGAGCCAAGGTTAGGCATGATGATGTAGCGGAAGGTCTGCCAGCCGTCGGCACCGAGGTCCATCGACGCTTCGATCAGGCTGTGGGAGGTGCGGCGCAGGCGGGCGATGACGTTGTTGTAGACGATCACCACGCAGAAGGTCGCGTGGCCGACAATGATGGTGAACATCCCTGGCTCGATCCCCAGGGTCTTGAACGCTGACAACAAGGCCAGCCCGGTGATGATGCCGGGCAGGGCGATGGGCAGAATCAGCATCAGTGAAATCCCGTCCTTGCCGAAGAAGTCCCGCCTGTACAGCGCCGCCGAGGCCAGCGTGCCGATCACCAGGGCGATCAGTGTGGCAATGCAGGCGATTTGCAGCGACAGCTTGATCGACTCCAGGACGTCGGGCCGCGCGAACGCCACGCCGATCCACTTCAGGGTGAAACCCTTCGGCGGGAAGCTGAAGGCGGCGTCTTCGGTGTTGAAGGCGTAGACGAGGATGATCAGGATCGGAAAGTGCAGGAATACCAGCCCGCCCCAGGCGGCGATCTTCAGGCCCCACGACGCTCTTTCAGAGTGCATCGAAAGCCCCCAGTCGTTTGACAATAGCCAGATAAACCGCGATCAGCACGATGGGCACCAGCGTGAATGCCGCGGCCATGGGCATGTTGCCGATGGCGCCTTGCTGCGCGTAGACCATGCTGCCAATGAAGTAGCCCGGCGGGCCGATCAGTTGCGGCACGATGAAATCCCCCAGCGTCAGCGAAAACGTGAAGATCGAGCCCGCCGCAATCCCTGGCACCGACAGCGGCAGAATCACCTGCATGAACGTTTGCCGCGGCGTGGCACCGAGGTCGGCGGAGGCGTGCAGCAAAGAGGGCGGCAGGCGTTCGAGGGAGGCCTGAATCGGCAGGATCATGAACGGCAGCCAGATGTAGACGAACACCATGAAACGCCCAAGGTGCGAGGTCGACAATGTGCTGCCACCAATGCCGGGCACGCTCAACAGCCACTGCAACACCGGCGCCAGCCCCAGATGCTGCACGAACCATTGCGCCACGCCGCCCTTGGCCAGCAGCAGCGTCCACGCGTAGGCCTTGACGATGTAGCTGGCCCACATGGGCATCATCACCGCAATGTAGAAGAGCGCCTTGGTTTTGCCGGTGGTGTAGCGCGCCATGTAATAGGCGATGGGGAAGGCGACGATGGCGCTGGCGATGGACACTGCAACCGCCATGACCAGGGTGCGCCGGATGACGTCGAAATTGGCCGGGTTGAACAGCGCGCCGAAGTTCGCCAGGGTCAGGTCCGGCGTCACAGTCATGCTGAAGTCGTCGAAGGTATAGAAGCCCTGCCACAACAGGCCCAGCAGCGAGCCGAGGTAAATCGCGCCGAACCACAGCAGCGGCGGGATCAGCAGCAGCGACAGGTACAGATTCGGGCGTCGATACAGCAAGTTGGAAAAGCGCCGGAGTGGCGATGGCCGTTGCGTCGGTGCCGGGCCTGTGAAGGTCTGACCCATCTCACTGCGCCTCAACCGGCGTGTCATGCAACGTAATCATCGCTTCCCGCGCCCAGCGAACGGTGACGGGTTGCCCCGGTCGATGATGCGCGCCGGCGTCCAGCCACTGATCGTTGGCCTGGCTGACCGTGAGCGTCTGGCCGTTGTCCAGTCTGACCTCGTAGCGGGTGGCACTGCCCTGGTATTGAATGTCGTGCAGCACGCCGCTGAGCTGAATGTCGTGCGTCACAGTGCCGCCCTCGGCAAAACGGATGTGCTCCGGTCGAATCGAAAACGCGCCCGGATTGCCGCTCAACATCTGAGCCAGTTCACCACGCACGACGTTGGAGGTGCCCACGAACTCTGCCACGAAGGTCGTGGCCGGTTTCATGTACAGATTGCGTGGCGTATCGACCTGCTCGATGCGGCCCTTGTTGAACACCGCGACCCGGTCCGACATCGACAGCGCTTCAGTCTGGTCGTGGGTGACGAAGATGAAGGTGATGCCCAGTTGGCGCTGCAGTTTCTTTAGTTCGCTTTGCATCTGTTCGCGCAGCTTCAGGTCGAGGGCGCCGAGGGGTTCGTCGAGCAGCAACACCCGCGGGCGATTGACCAGTGCCCGCGCCAGGGCTACACGCTGGCGCTGGCCGCCGGACAGTTGCGCGGGTTTGCGTGCGCCGTAGCCATCAAGGGCGACCATGTTCAGTGCCTCGTCGGCGCGCTTGATCCGTTCGGCCTTGCCGACGCCTTTTACTTTCAGGCCGTAGGCGACGTTGTCCCGCACGTTCATGTGAGGGAACAGCGCGTAGTCCTGAAACACTGTGTTGACGTCGCGCTGGTAGGGCGGCAGGCCGGCGGCTTCCTGACCATGAATGCGGATCGAGCCGGCGCTGGGTTGCTCGAAGCCTGCGATCAGGCGCAGGCAGGTGGTTTTGCCGGAGCCCGAAGGGCCCAGCATGGAAAAGAACTCGCCTTCCTGGACGTCGATGGACACGCGGTCCACGGCTTTCACCTCGCCGAACAGTCGCGAGACCTGGGTGAACTGGACGGCGTGGGTCATGGCGTTTGATTCCAGAAATCAAGTCGATGGACAGCCCCTGCCGTCACAGCAACGGGGCTGGATGCATCTGGGTGAACACGGTCCTTGTAGGGGCGGGCGATGCAGGCGTCTAACGCCCACCCATGATCGCAATGTAATCCTGCGTCCAGCGGCTGTACGGCACGTACTTGCCGCCCTCAGCCTGTGGGGTTTTCCAGAAGGCGATTTTCTCGAACAGGTCAAATCCGTTGGTTTCGCAGCCCTCGGCGCCGAGCAGTGCGTTGCCCTTGCAGGCGTCAGGCACCACCGGCAGGGAGCCGAACCAGGCGGCAACGTCACCCTGAACTTTCGGTTGCAGCGACCAGTTCATCCATTTGTAGGCACAGTTCGGGTGTTTGGCTTCGGCGTGCAACATCGTCGTGTCGGCCCAGCCGGTGGCGCCTTCCTGGGGGATGGTCGAGGCCACGGGCTGTTTCTCGGCAACCAGCCCGTTGACCATGTAGCCCCACGAACTCGACGCCGCCACGCCTTCGTTTTTCACGTCGCTCATCTGCACCGTCGCGTCATGCCAGTAGCGATGAACCAGCGGCTGCTGGGCGCGTAGCAGATCGAGCACGGCCTTGTACTGGGTCTCGTTGAGCTGATAGGGATCGACGATGTTCAGTTCCGGCTTGGCCGTCTTCAAATACAGCGCAGCGTCGGCGATGTAGATCGGCCCGTCGTAGGCCTGGACCCGGCCCTTGTTCGGTTTGCCGTCGGGCAAATCCTGCGGCTCGAACACCACGCTCCAGCTCACCGGCGGCGTCTTGAACACGTTGGTGTTGTACATCAGCACGTTCGGGCCCCACTGGTACGGCGTGCCGTACGTTTTGTTTTCAACCGTGTACCACGGACCATCTTTCAGGCGCGGGTCGAGGGTTTTCCAGTTCGGGATCAGCGTGGGATCGATGGGCTGCACGCGCTTGCCGGCGATCAGCCGCAACGACGCGTCGCCCGACGCGGTGACCAGGTCATAGCCGCCCTTGGTCATCAGGCTGACCATCTCGTCGGAGGTTGCAGCGGTCTTGACGTTGACCTTGCAGCCGGTCTCCTGCTCGAAGCCGGTCACCCAGTCGTAGGCCTTGTCGCTTTCGCCTCGCTCGATGTAACCCGGCCACGCCACGATATCCAGCTGCCCCTCGCCATCGCCCACCGCCGTGAGTGCTTCAGCGGCCTGCACCGCGCCGCTGGTGAATAGTGCGGTAATCACGGCGCTCAGAATCGCGGTCTTGTGCACGGACATGGTGGGTTTGCCTCATGGTGGTGGTTTGGGCAGAGATCGGTGGTGCAGAGCGTAGTGCCCCGTTCGATCCCCGACAAACTTCACGCAGCAAATACCGAGCCCATTCCTGCAGGCGGATGCGGTTGAGTGAAAACCTGTCCGGGCTCTGGACGCTCAGTCGCCGCAACATTCAGAAGCAAACCCGCCTGACGTGCGTCGGTGCCTTCGCCTTAACCTGCGGGTCGAATCGTCTGTCCCCATTTCTGAAGGTGAAGTCATGAACACGCGCGGTTTACTTGATCAATTGTTGAAATCCGGTCAGGACCTGCTGCAAAACAAGGCCGGCGCTCACGACAAGAGCGGCAAAAGCGGGCAAAACGGGCAGGGCGGGCTTGGCGATCTGCTTGGCAAGGTCGGCGGCAGCGGTCTGGGAGGCAAGCTGGGCGGCAGCCTTGGCGGGCTGCTCTCCGGTGCTGGCGGCGGTGCGTTGGCGGCGGGCGCGATGGGCTTGCTGATGGGCAACAAAGGCGCACGCAAAATGGGCGGCAAAGCGCTGACCTACGGCGGGCTCGCAGCGTTGGGCGTGCTGGCGTACAAGGCCTATGGCAACTGGCAGGCGAGTCAGGGGGTGGCGCAACCGGTTGAGCCGCAAACCGTTGACCGCGTGCCACCGGCCCAGGTTGAACAGCACAGCGAAGCCATCCTGCGGGCGCTGGTGGCCGCGGCCAAGGCTGACGGCCACGTCGACGACCGTGAACGCGAACTCATCGAAGGCGAGTTCACCCGCATCACCGGCGACAATGAACTGCAGCAGTGGCTCCATGCCGAGCTGAACAAACCACTGGACCCTGTCGATGTCGCCCGTGCGGCGCAAACCCCGGAAATCGCTGCCGAGATGTACCTGGCCAGCGTAATGATGGTCGACGAAGAGCACTTCATGGAGCGCGCTTACCTGGACGAACTCGCCAAGCAACTGAAACTCGATCCGGCGTTGAAGACCGAGCTTGAGCAGCAGGTGCGTCAGGCCCAGCCGTAAACCGTCATTCCGCCCTGCGATCCGGCACGGATACGACGGCCAATAGCCGCAAACCTGTTGGGTCAGGCCCCACAATCACTGGGGCCTGACCCGCATTCTTATTCCTCGCTACAGAAGTCCCGCCCAGACATCCGCCCGCGCCGTATTCGTACCATCAAGCAACGCCACATCAAGCCGATAGCGTGTAAGACATTTCCGATATGGCTGTGTGTTATGGCGTTTTCCTCGTCAGAAACACCCCAAGTGTCGGTAAGGCACTAGGCTATACTCCCGCTCGCTTTGGACCGTCTGTCGGTCCGCTTCTTGAACCCGGTCATGCCGGCGTTGAACCCTTGAGGGCTGACTGTGAAGAACTGGACGTTGCGTCAACGGATTTTGGCGAGCTTCGCTGTCATCATCGCCATCATGCTGTTGATGGTGGTTGCGGCATTCAATCGCTTGTTGGTGATCGAGAGCAGTGGCGATGCCGTACGGCTGGACGCGCTGCCCGGCGTTTTTTACAGCAGCACCGTGCGCGGCGCCTGGGTTGAAAGCTACGTAGCCACTCAGCATTTACTCAGTGAGGGCGCCGGACGCGACCTCACCAGCGCTGAAGAAGACCAGTACAAAGACTTCGAAGACCGCCTGCAGGCGCAGATCGTCAATTACCAGAAAAGCATCTTCGACGAATCCGATCGCAATGACTTCGCCCAGTTTCTGCAGTTGCGCGAGCGCTATCAGCTAGTGCTCAACGGTGTGCTAGCGGCCTATCAGGGCGACAACTATGCGCTGTCCCAACGGATGTTTGCCGAGCAACTCACGCCCGCGTGGTTTGAGGGTCGCAAGGAACTCAATGCACTCGGCGCCAAGAACAAGGTGGTCGCCGACAAGGCGTCCGACGCCATCCAGGCCGCGGTTTCCAGCGCCAAGATCACCCTCGGCATCTCGCTGATCATCGCTCTGCTGGCAGCAGCTGCGTGCGGCCTGTTGCTGATGCGCGCAATTCTGGCGCCGATGAACCGCATCGTGCAGATCCTCGACATCATGCGCACTGGCGACCTGAGCACGCGGCTGGCACTGGACCGCAACGATGAGTTCGGATCGGTGCAAACCGGCTTTAACGACATGGTTGCCGAACTCGCCGCACTGGTGTCCCAGGCCCAGCGCTCGTCGATTCAGGTGACCACCTCGGTGACCGAGATCGCCGCGACCTCCAAACAGCAACAAGCCACGGCCACCGAGACCGCTGCGACCACCACGGAAATCGGCGCGACGTCGCGGGAAATTGCCGCAACGTCCCGGGATCTGGTGCGCACCATGACCGAAGTGACCTCGGCTGCGGATCAGGCTTCGGTCCTGGCGGGCTCCGGTCAGCAAGGCCTGGCACGCATGGAAGAAACCATGCACTCGGTCATGGGCGCGGCCGATCTGGTCAACTCCAAGCTGGCGATCCTCAATGAGAAGGCCGGCAACATCAATCAGGTGGTGGTGACCATCGTCAAAGTCGCCGACCAGACCAACCTGCTGTCGCTCAACGCCGCCATCGAAGCCGAAAAAGCCGGCGAATATGGCCGTGGTTTCGCCGTGGTGGCGACCGAGGTCCGGCGCCTGGCCGACCAGACCGCCGTGGCCACCTACGACATCGAGCAGATGGTTCGGGAGATCCAGTCGGCGGTGTCGGCAGGCGTCATGGGCATGGACAAATTCTCCGAAGAAGTGCGTCGCGGCATGTACGAAGTGACCCAGGTCGGCGAGCAGCTTTCGCAGATCATTCATCAGGTGCAGGCCCTCGCGCCGCGTGTCTTGATGGTCAACGAAGGCATGCAGGCCCAGGCCACCGGCGCCGAACAGATCAACCAGGCGCTGGTGCAGTTGGGTGACGCCAGCAGCCAGACCGTTGAATCCCTGCGTCAGGCCAGCTTTGCCATCGATGAGCTGAGCCAGGTGGCGGTGGGGCTGCGTAGCGGCGTTTCGCGTTTCAAGGTCTGAGTCAGGCCCATGATCGAGCATTCAGCCAAGCGCAGCGCTGCGGTATTGCCGAAGAGCAAGCTGTTTCTGCTGTTCCGTATCGGTGCGGAACGTTATGCGCTGCAAGCGACAGAAGTCGCCGAAGTGCTGCCACGGCTGGTGCTCAAGCCCATCGCGCAAGCGCCGCACTGGGTCGCCGGTGTATTCGCCCACCGGGGTGCAATCGTGCCTGTCATCGACCTCAGCGCGCTGACCTTCGGCCATCCTTCCCAGCTGCGCACCAGCACGCGGCTGGTGCTGGTGCACTATCGCCTGGGCGGTGATCGTCCCCCGCGTGAGCTGGGGTTGATCCTCGAACAGGCAACCGACACGCTGCGCTGCTCGCCCCATGAATTCAAAGCCTACGGTCTGGACAACGCCCAGGCGCCGTATCTGGGTCCGGTGCGCGAAGACGAACACGGCCTGCTGCAGTGGATACGCGTGGAAGACTTGCTCAGCGACGCTGTGCGCGAACTGTTGTTTCCCGAACAGCCCATGAGCCTGGATGCCTTCGAGGCCACGCCATGAGCAGCGATGCGCGTTTCTTCGCTTTCCTAAAGGACCGCATCGGGCTGGATGTCGCGTCGGTGGGCGAGGCGATCATCGAGCGCGCCGTGCGTCAGCGCTGCACGCTGTCCAAGGCGCGGGACCACGACGATTACTGGCAGACGCTGCTGGTTTCGGCGGACGAGCAACAGGCGCTGATCGAAGCGGTGATCGTCCCCGAAACGTGGTTTTTCCGTTACCCGGAATCCTTCGTCACCCTCGGCAAGCTGGCCAATGCCCGACTGGCGCAGCTCAATGGCGTGCGTCCGCTGCGAATTCTCAGCCTGCCGTGTTCCACCGGCGAGGAGCCTTATTCCATCGCCATGGCGCTGTTCGACGCCGGTTTGCGAGGCCCGCAGTTCAGCGTCGAGGCGGTGGACATCAGCCCGCTTTCAATCCAGCGCGCGCGCCAGGGCGTGTATGGCAAGAACTCCTTTCGTGGGGATCAACTGGGTTTTCGGGAGCGTTTCTTCAACGCGGCCGAAGAGGGCTATCGTCTGGAGATGCGCGTACGTGATCAGGTCCGCTTTCAGTCCGGCAACCTGCTCGATCCCGCCATGCCGGTGGCGCAGTCGGCCTACGATTTCGTGTTCTGCCGCAACCTGCTGATCTACTTCGACGTCGAGACTCAGCGTCAGGGCTTCGAGGCGCTCAAACGCATGACCCGCGACGACGGCGTGCTGTTTATCGGCCCCGCCGAGGGCAGCCTGCTCGGGCGCATGGGCATGGTGTCGATCGGCATTCCCCAATCCTTTGCCTTTCGTCGGCGTGACGAGGCCGTTTCCGAACCCCACGGCGGGCTGACTGCCCCAGCCATGCCGCCGTCGCGAAACGATGCTTTGCCTGCTTACTCAACGTCTGCTCGCTCAGCCTCGGCCCCGTCGCGCGGCACCCTTAAACCCCAGGCCTTTGCGCCGAGGTTGTTGGGTGATCCTGCGCTGGCTGAAGAACGCAGGGCTGCGCTCAGACCCGACATCAAGGCGGTGGTAGCGCCGGGTGCTGGCAATTGCGAAGCAGCCGAGTTGCTGCGCAGCATCGCCGTCCTTGCCAACGAAGGCCGCAGTGGCGAGGCGAAGGTGGCGTGCGAGCAGTACCTCAAGCGCTTCGACCCCGTGGCGCCGGTGTTTTACTGGCTGGGCCTGCTCAGCGAAGTGGCGGGGGAGACGAGCGCGGCACAAGGGTTTTATCGCAAGGCGTTGTATCTGCAACCACAGCATCCGGAAACCCTGGCGCAACTGGCCGCGCTCCTCGCCGCCCAGGGCGACAGCGCAGGGGCCCGGCGGCTGCAGGAGCGCGCGGCACGGGGTGTCACTAAAGAAGGACACAGTGGATGAGTCGCGTACACACAGAGCTGGTCAGCGACGACGCCGAGGCGATCGACGACTGCTGGAACCGCATTGGCATCCATGGCGACCGCTCCTGTCCGCTGCTTGCCGATCATATTCATTGCCGTAACTGCTCCGTCTACTCGGCCGCAGCCACGCGCTTGCTCGACCGCTATTCGCTGGCGCAGGAGCAGCGCGTGTCGATGCACACCGATGCGCTGGCCGTCGACGTCGAAACCCGCTCGACCGTGGTGTTTCGTCTGGGCGAAGAGTGGCTCGGTCTGCCGACCCGGTGTCTGGTGGAAGTGTCGCCGGTGCAAGCCATTCATTCCCTTCCGCACCAGCGTTCCCGCGCCTTGCTGGGGGTTGCCAATGTGCGCGGCGCCCTGGTGGCGTGCCTGTCGTTCGTCGAACTGCTCGGGCTGGACCCTTCAGTCGCGCCGGTGGGTGACGCCCGAACATTGCCGCGCATGCTGATCGTTTCGGCAGACGGCGGTCCGGTGGTGGTGCCGGTGGACGAAGTCGACGGCATTCATGCCATTGAGGCGCGTCTGCTGGACAGTGCCTCGGCGTCGACGCAGAACAGCAACGCGCGCTTCACCCGAGGGGTCGTGCAATGGAAAAACCGCAGCTTGCGCCTGCTCGATGAAGACCACCTGTTGTCGGCTGTGAACCGGAGCCTGACATGACGCCCGATCAAATGCGCGATGCGTCGCTGTTCGAACTCTTCACCCTGGAGGCGGAAGCGCAGACCCACGTGTTGAGCGCAGGCCTGTTGGCCCTTGAGCGCAATCCGACCCAGGCCGATCAACTGGAAGCGTGCATGCGCGCGGCCCATTCGCTGAAAGGCGCGGCGCGTATTGTCGGGGTCAACGCCGGCGTCAGCGTTTCCCACGTCATGGAAGATTGCCTGGTCAGTGCCCAGGAAGGGCGATTGCACCTACTGCCCGAGCACATCGACGCTCTGCTGATGGGCACCGATTTGCTGATGCGCATCGCCACGCCTGGCGCCACCGTGCCTCAGGCAGATGTCGACGGCTATGTGGCGCTGATGAACAACATGGTCAGCGACGATCCGGCGATGAAAGCCATGCTGGTGCCGACCGCGCCGCCTTCCCTCGAAGACATCCTGCTGGCCAACGCGCAGTCGCTGGTCACCTCGCTTCAGTCGGCGCAGGATTCGGCGGCTGAAGAGCTGGCAGCTTCCACTGTCGAACCCGTTCCGGACCCTGCGTTCAAAGCGGAGGGTCCCGGTGAACGACGTGTGGTCGAGACCGGCGAACGGGTCCTGCGCGTCACCGCCGAACGCTTGAACAACCTGCTGGACCTGTCGAGCAAGTCGCTGGTCGAGACCCAACGGCTGAAGCCGTATCTGGCCGCGATGCAACGGGTCAAACGCACCCAGACCGGTGCGACCCGAGCGCTGGACAGTCTCGAAGCCTTGCTCGGCGCCAACACCGATCCCGACGCGCAGAAGGCGCTGGACGAAGCGCGGCGGCTGCTCGGCGAAGCGCAGCATTTGCTGATTCAACAAACGGCGGACCTCGACGAGTTCGGCTGGCAGGCCTCGCAACGCGCGCAACTGCTCTACGACACGGCGCTGGCCTGCCGCATGCGACCGTTTGCCGACGTGCTGGCGGGGCAGGCGCGCATGGTCCGTGATCTGGGCCGCTCGCTGGGCAAGCAGGTGCGGCTTGAGATCGACGGCGAAAAGACTCAGGTCGATCGCGACGTGCTGGAAAAACTTGAAGCGCCATTGACCCACTTGCTGCGCAACGCCGTCGACCATGGCATCGAGCTGCCCGAGCAGCGCGTCGCCATCGGTAAGCCAGCCGAGGGGCTGATTAAGCTGAAGGCCTCTCACCAGGCCGGTTTGCTGGTGGTCGAGCTGATCGACGACGGCGCCGGGGTGGATCTTGAGCGTCTGCGCCAAAGCATCATCGATCGCAAACTCTCGCCCGCCGAAACCGCTGCGCAGTTGAGCGAGGAGGAACTGCTGAGCTTCCTGTTCCTGCCCGGGTTCAGCATGCGCGACAAGGTCACTGAAGTGTCCGGTCGAGGCGTCGGTCTGGATGCGGTTCAGCACATGGTCCGGCAGCTGCGTGGCGGCGTCGAACTGGACCAGCGCGCGGGGAAGGGCAGCCGTTTCCATCTCGAAGTGCCGCTGACCTTGTCGGTGGTGCGCAGTCTGGTGGTGGACGTCGGCGGCGAAGCGTATGCCTTTCCGCTGGCGCACATCGAGCGCATGCGTGACGTGCGCGCCGACGAAATCGTACAGCTGGAAGGGCGTCAGCATTTCTGGCATGAAGAGCGCCACGTCGGGCTGGTAGCCGCCACTCAGCTGCTCAACCGTCCGGCCAGCCAGCACAGTGAAGACGTGCTCAAAGTGGTGGTGATTCGCGAGCGCGATGCGGTGTATGGGGTTGCCGTGGAGCATTTCATCGGCGAACGCACCCTGGTGGTGTTGCCGCTGGATCCGCGCCTGGGCAAGGTTCAGGACATCTCCGCCGGCGCGTTGCTCGACGACGGCTCGGCGGTGCTGATCATCGACGTTGAAGACATGCTGCGTTCGGTGGAGAAACTGCTCAATACCGGACGCCTGGAACGCATCGACCGGCGCAGTCGTCAGGCTGACGCACGGGTGCGCAAGCGCGTGCTGGTGGTCGATGACTCCCTGACCGTGCGCGAACTGGAACGCAAACTGTTGCTCAGTCGTGGCTATGAAGTGGCGGTGGCCGTGGACGGCATGGACGGCTGGAACGCCCTGCGCGGTGAGGATTTCGACCTCCTCATCACCGACATCGACATGCCGCGCATGGACGGCATCGAGCTGGTGACGCTGGTGCGTCGCGACAGCCGCCTGCAATCGCTGCCGGTGATGGTGGTGTCGTACAAGGACCGTGAAGAAGATCGCCGTCGCGGCCTGGACGCCGGCGCCGATTACTATCTGGCCAAGGCCAGTTTCCACGACGACGCGTTGCTCGATGCGGTCGTTGAGTTGATAGGAGATGCGCAGGGATGAAGATCGCCATCGTCAACGACATGCCCATGGCGGTGGAGGCGCTGCGTCGCGCGCTGGCTTTCGAGCCGGCGCACCAGATTGTCTGGGTGGCCAGTAACGGCGCCGAGGCTGTCGAGCGTTGCGTCCAGCAAAAGCCCGATCTGATACTGATGGACCTGATCATGCCGGTGATGGACGGCGTGGAGGCGACTCGACGTATTATGGCGGCGACGCCGTGTGCCATCGTCATCGTCACCGTGGATCGCGAGCAGAATGTGCATCGGGTGTTCGAAGCCATGGGCCATGGCGCGCTGGACGTGGTCGACACGCCTGCGCTGGGGGCCGGCAACCCCAGGGATGCCGCCGCGCCTTTGTTGCGCAAGATACTTAATATAGGCTGGCTCATTGGCGAGCGGGACACGCGGGTGCGCCCCGTGCCGCCCCCGCTGCGCGAGTCGGCACAGCGTCAGCGGTTGATCGCGATCGGCTCATCGGCTGGCGGGCCCGCCGCGCTGGAAATACTGCTCAAGGCGCTGCCGAATGACTTTCCGGCCGCCATCGTGCTGGTGCAGCACGTGGATCAGGTATTCGCCGAAGGGATGGCGCAATGGCTGAGCGGCTCTTCGGGGCTTGAGGTCAGGCTGGCGCGCGATGGCGAGCCGCCGCAAGTGGGCACGGTGCTGCTGGCGGGCACCAACCACCATATTCGTCTGCTCAGGAACGGCACGCTGGCGTACACCGCAGAGCCGGTTAACGAAATTTACAGGCCCTCCATCGACGTGTTTTTCGAAAGTGTGGCCAGCTATTGGAATGGTGACGCAGTGGGTGTTTTGTTGACCGGCATGGGCCGTGATGGTGCGCAGGGACTCAAGCTGATGCGTCAGCGGGGCTTTCTCACCATCGCCCAGAATCAGGAAAGCTGTGCGGTGTACGGCATGCCTAAAGCGGCTGCGGCGATCGACGCCGCCATGGAAATTCGCTCACTGGACTCGATCGCACCTCGCTTGAAGGAGGTATTCACCCAATGAATTTCCAGGTGATTTCACAGCCCGCCTGTGACCAGGAGACCCCGCATGCATGATTTGCAACTGGACGATCTGAACGCCACGGATGAAAACGCTGCGATGGTGCTGCTGGTCGACGATCAGGCCATGATCGGCGAGGCTGTCCGCCGCGGGCTGGCGCACGAAGACAACATCGACTTCCATTTCTGCGCAGACCCGCATCAGGCGATAGCCCAAGCGATCCTCATCAAGCCGACCGTGATTCTTCAGGACCTGGTCATGCCCGGCCTGGACGGCCTGACCCTGGTGCGCGAGTACCGCGCCAATCCGAAGACCCGTGACATTCCGATCATTGTGCTCTCGACCAAGGAAGACCCGCTGATCAAGAGTGCCGCCTTTGCCGCCGGGGCCAATGATTACCTGGTCAAACTGCCCGACAACATTGAACTGGTCGCGCGCATTCGCTACCACTCGCGCTCCTACATGACGCTGCTGCAGCGCGACGAAGCCTATCGTGCGTTGCGGGTCAGTCAGCAACAGCTGCTCGACACCAACCTGGTGCTGCAACGGCTGATGAACTCCGACGGTTTGACCGGCCTGTCCAATCGCCGCCACTTCGACGAGTACCTGGAACTGGAATGGCGCCGTTCCACCCGGGAGCAAACCCAGATCTCGCTCTTGATGATCGACGTCGACTACTTCAAGGCTTACAACGATGCCTTCGGCCATCTCGAAGGTGACGAGGCATTGCGTCAGGTCGCCAAAGCCATCCGCGCCAACTCCAGCCGTCCTTCCGACCTGCCGGCGCGTTACGGTGGCGAAGAATTTGCGCTGGTACTGCCCAGCACCTCCCCGGGCGGCGCGCGTTTGCTGGCTGAAAAACTGCGTCAGACCATCGCCGGCATGAACATCCCCCACGTCGCCCCGACCCAGGGCTCCAGCCTGACGGTCAGCATTGGTCTGGCCACTGTCGTCCCGCAAGTGGGCAGCCACAGTCGCCAGTTGATTCAAAGTGCGGATCAGGGGCTGTATGCGGCTAAGCACAATGGTCGCAATCAGGTGGCGGTGGGGTAGGGCGAGGATTCGCATTCCTGCGCGCTCTGGCCGTAACCGGGTCGGGTCCTTGGCAACAACAACGAACGCGGCGCACCCCTGCCCAACGGACTGCCATCCCGGGTTTGCCTGCGTTATACTCGCCGGCTTTGTGAAAATCGCCTGCGAGTGCTGCCTACCATGGAAATCAACCCGATCCTAAACAGCATCAAGGACCTGTCCGAGCGCTCCGAAACCATTCGGGGGTATCTTTGACTACGATCACAAACATGATCGTCTGACCGAAGTTAACCGCGAGCTCGAAGATCCAAACGTCTGGAACAACCCGTCGTACGCCCAGGAACTGGGCCGCGAGCGTTCGCTGCTGGCGCAGATCGTCGACACCCTCGACGAAATGAGCACCGGCCTGGTGGACGCCAAGGACCTGTTGCTGATGTCCGCCGAAGAAGAAGACCAGGCCGCCGTCGACGACGTTGCCGCTGAAGTCGAGCGCCTGCGCGAGGCGCTGGAAAAACTGGAATTCCGTCGCATGTTCAGCGGCGAGATGGACCAGAACAACGCCTACCTGGACATCCAGGCCGGTTCCGGCGGCACCGAAGCCCAGGACTGGGCGAACATCCTGTTGCGCATGTACCTGCGCTGGGCCGACAAGCGCGGCTTCGACGCGACCATCATGGAGCTGTCGGCCGGTGAAGTCGCCGGTATCAAAGGCGCCACGGTGCACATCAAGGGCGAGTACGCATTCGGCTGGCTGCGCACCGAAATCGGCGTCCACCGTCTGGTCCGCAAAAGCCCGTTCGATTCCGGCAACCGCCGTCACACCTCGTTCTCGGCAGTGTTCGTTTCGCCGGAAATCGATGACAACATCGAAATCGACATCAACCCGTCTGACCTGCGTATCGACACCTACCGCTCCTCGGGCGCCGGTGGTCAGCACGTCAACACCACCGACTCGGCGGTCCGGATTACCCACGTGCCGACCAACACCGTGGTCAGTTGCCAGAACGAACGTTCCCAGCACGCCAACAAAGACACCGCGATGAAGATGCTGCGGGCGCGCTTGTACGAGCAGGAAGTGCAGAAGCGCAACGCGGCCTCGCAAGCGCTGGAAGACACCAAGTCGGATATCGGCTGGGGTCACCAGATCCGTTCGTACGTACTCGATGCCTCGCGCATCAAAGACCTGCGCACCAGCGTCGAACGCAGCGATTGCGACAAGGTGCTCGATGGCGACATCGACGAATACCTGATCGCGAGCCTCAAACAGGGCCTGTAATCGCCACACCACTGTTGCGGGTCGGGCGCGTCATCATGACGTCGCCGCCCGCGATCCTTCGTCGCGCTTCCCGGCCAGACGAAGGGCCACGAACCTGTGATGGATAATCAAGACATGAGCGACCAACAACTCGACCCGCAAGCCCAGCAACAGGAAGAAAACAGCCTGATCGCCCTGCGCAAGGAAAAACTTGCGGCCGAGCGCGCCAAGGGCAATGCCTTCCCGAACGACTTCCGTCGCGAAAACTACTGCAACGACCTGCAGAAACAGTACGCGGACAAGACCAAGGAAGAGCTGGCTGAAGCGGCGATTCCGGTCAAGGTTGCCGGGCGCATCATGCTCAACCGTGGCTCGTTCATGGTGATTCAGGACATGACCGGTCGCATCCAGGTCTATGTCAACCGCAAGACCCTGCCGGAAGAAACCCTGGCCTCGGTGAAAACCTGGGACATGGGCGACATCATCGCAGCCGAAGGCACCCTGGCCCGTTCCGGCAAGGGCGACCTGTACGTCGAAATGACCAACGTGCGCCTGCTGACCAAGTCCCTGCGTCCGCTGCCCGACAAGCACCATGGCCTGGTCGATACCGAGCAGCGTTATCGCCAGCGTTACGTCGACCTGATCGTCAATGATGACGTGCGTGAAACCTTCCGCGTTCGCTCGAAAGTCATCGCCCACATCCGCAGCTTCCTGATGCAGCGCGACTTCCTCGAAGTCGAAACGCCGATGCTGCAGACCATTCCGGGTGGCGCTGCCGCCAAGCCGTTCGAGACGCACCACAACGCGCTGGACCTGGAAATGTTCCTGCGTATCGCGCCTGAGCTGTACCTCAAGCGTCTGGTGGTTGGCGGGTTCGAGAAGGTGTTCGAGATCAATCGCAACTTCCGTAACGAAGGCGTCTCGACCCGTCACAACCCCGAGTTCACGATGCTTGAGTTCTATCAGGCGTACGCGGACTACGAAGACAACATGGACCTGACCGAGGAGCTGTTCCGCGAGCTGGCCCAACTGGTGCTCGGTAGCACCGACGTGCCGTACGGCGACAAGGTGTTCCACTTCGGCGAGCCGTTTGCGCGTCTGTCGGTGTTCGACTCGATCCTCAAGTACAACCCCGAGCTGACCGCCGATGACCTGAACGACATCGACAAGGCCCGCGCCATCGCCAAGAAAGCCGGCGCCAAGGTGCTGGGTTTCGAAGGTCTGGGCAAGCTGCAGGTGATGATTTTCGAAGAGCTGGTCGAGCACAAGCTGGAGCAGCCGCACTTCATCACCCAGTACCCGTTCGAAGTGTCGCCTCTGGCCCGTCGCAACGATGACAACCCCAACGTCACCGACCGCTTCGAGCTGTTCATTGGCGGCCGTGAAATCGCCAACGCCTATTCCGAGTTGAACGACGCGGAAGACCAGGCCGAGCGCTTCATGGCCCAGGTGGCGGACAAGGACGCGGGCGATGATGAAGCCATGCACTACGACGCAGACTTCGTCCGGGCGCTGGAATACGGCATGCCGCCGACAGCGGGCGAGGGCATCGGCATCGACCGTCTGGTCATGCTGCTGACCAACTCGCCGTCCATACGAGACGTCATCCTGTTCCCGCACATGCGGCCGCAAGCCTAAGCGTCAAAACAAGCCGCCTGCGCAGGGCGGCTTTTTTTTGTCTGTAAAGTCACGCAGGCCACGCTCCTGCAGACACCGCGCCTGCTACTCAATGAAAAGGAAATCCAGTTGTGAACCGCACGATCGCTCAAAAGGGAGCCGCTGGCCTGGCCACGGCAGTCGCACAGAGTGTTCAGTACCAGGGCCGCAAGGCGAGTCGACAGGGAAGTGAACAGCGTCGGCAACAGATTCTCGATGCGGCCATGCGCATCCTCATTCGTGACGGCGTTAGGGCCGTGCGTCACCGCGCAGTCGCTGCCGAAGCGCAAGTGCCGCTCTCCGCCACCACTTACTATTTCAAGGACATCGATGACCTGCTCACCGATGCCTTCGCGCAATACGTTGAACGCAGCGCGGCGTACATGGCCAAGCTGTGGACCAACACCGAGGCGCTGCTCCGCGAGATGGTTGCCCGTAACGACGGCAGCGCCGAAGCCCACGCCCGGCTGGCCGATGAGATCGCGCGGATGACCATGGAGTACGTACGCCATCAACTGCTGACCCGTCGTGACCAGCTCATTGCCGAGCACGCCTTTCATCTCGAAGCGCTGATCAACCCGCGACTGGCGCCACTTGTGAGCGCCCACCAGCAGATCCTGTTGCAGGGCAGCGCCCAGTTTCTCGAAGTCATGGGCTCGGTTCAGCCGCAACTGGATGCCCAAGTGTTGACGGGGCTCATCTGCCGGATGGAATATCAGGGGCTGCTCAACGGGCCCCGCCCCGGCGCAGACGAAGAAATGCTCGCTATTCTTACTCGCCAGATGCATCTGGTACTGGGCACTGCCAAGCCGATGGCTGGCTGATACCTCAAGGAGAACCTGATGAAAGTCTGGCGCGTATTGCTCGCCCTGTCGTTCGCGCTGTTGAGCGGATGCCTGGTGACGTTCAAGGACCCGATTCCGGTCAGCAACACCGCCCCGCCCAGATTGCTCGGCACCTGGAGCAGCAAAAATGCCTGGGGCGAGCCGCTCGAACTGGAAATTAGCCGCGCCGGCCCCGACCGTTACAAAGCGGTCAGCTACCGCAAAGGCGATCGTAAGAACCGTGACGAGTACGCCTTCACCGTGTCGCGGCACGGCAGTCGCTGGTACGTATCCGCCGCGCTGCCTGACAAATACGGCGGCAATTACGTCATCGCCGGTTTCGACTTGATGGATAACGAGAACGGCGCCGACGAACTGGTGGTCTATGACCTGGACCTGGAGCGGTTTCAGCAGTTGGTCGAGCAGAAGCTTATCGACGGGGAGCGGGTCGATACGGTCAAGGGCGACGGCATGTTGATCTCAAGTTCCATGGACAAGGTCTTTGCCTACCTCGACGACCCGGCCAATTCCGACGTCTTTCTCAAGGCAGCTCAATATCAGCGCATGACCAAATAGCGCAAACGGTTCAATAAGGGGTACCGGGTGGACGAATACCAGCAGACTATTCGCACGTTGTCCGATCGTATCGTGGTGGCGCAGACGCCGATCCGCGTCCTTGATGCCGTGAAGTGGGATGACAACATCCGCAAGACCTTCCTCGACGGCAAAGGCAAAAACCTGCCGGAGGTGGATCGCGCCTACTACGAGAATCGCCCGCTGGGCTTTGATTCCGGCGCGGTGAAGCTGGAGTTCCAGAACATCGAGCGTGACATCACCCGGCAGCTGGGCCAGTTCAACCCGGTCGGGCAGATCATGCGCCGCATGTGCAAGGAGTACCGGATGGTCATCCGCATGCTCGAAGCACGCGGCACCCCCGACTTCGGCCTGATCTCTCAGGAGCTGTACGGCGCGGCGTCCGATGCGTTCCACGCCGGCGACCCGACCCTGTCCGACCTCGGCATGATGCTCTCCGATTACCTGAACAACATTGCCGGCCGCGGCGATCTCAAGGATGAACCGAAAATTCTGACGGCCAAAGACGCCGTCGCCATGCTGCAAACCCGGCTCAATCGCACGTTCGGTGAGGCTGAAGAGACGATCCGGGTGTTCGAATCCGACGGCATCGTGGCGGACGCTGCGGCCGGGGCCGATTACATCAAGATCCGCAGCGACGCGATGTTCAACGAACGCGACGTGCGCGCGCTGGAAGTTCACGAGGGCCTGGTGCACGTCGGCACCACGCTCAATGGGCAGAATCAGCCGATCTGCACCTTCCTGTCCAAAGGCCCGCCCTCGTCGACAGTGACCCAGGAAGGCCTGGCGATTCTGATGGAGATCATCGGCTTCGCGTCCTACCCGAGCCGCCTGCGCAAGCTGACCAATCGCACCCGTGCCATTCACATGGCCGAGGAGGGCGCCGACTTTTTGCAGGTGTTCGAGTTCTATCGCGAGCAAGGCTTCGGCATGTCGGAAAGCTACGGCAACGCCAGTCGGGTATTCCGGGGCTCGGTGCCGAATGGCCTGCCATTCACCAAGGATCTGTCCTACCTCAAGGGCTTCATCATGGTCTACAACTACATCCAGTTGGCCGTGAGAAAGGGCAAGCTGGAGCAGGTGCCGCTGCTGTTCTGCGGCAAGACCACGCTGGAAGACATGCGCACGCTGCGCCAGTTGGTGGACGAAGGCTTGGTGGTGCCGCCTAAATACCTGCCCGATCAGTTCCGTGACATGAATGCGCTGTCGGCGTGGATGTGTTTCTCCAACTTCCTCAATCACTTGAGCCTGGACCGGATCGAAGCGGACTATTCGAATATTCTGTGAGTCTGTGAGTCTGTGAGTCTGTGAGTCTGTGAGTCTGTGGGCGCTGATACATCGGCGCCTTTGTCAGGTTTCCCGTCGTCCGCCCATCCAGAATTGAAGGACATCGCTTGAAGCTTCTTCTTACCTTGCTCCTGGTCATTTCCCTCAGTGGCTGCAGCGAATTGCTGTTCTACCCGGAACGCGGTTTGCCGCTGACGCCGGACAAGGCCCACCTCGCCTGGCGCGATGTCACCCTTACAGCGGCCGACGGCACCAAACTCAACGCGTGGTTTCTGCCGGCCAAGCCCGGCGTACCGGTAAAGGGCACGGTGCTGCACCTGCATGGCAACGGCGGCAACATGGCGTGGCATCTGGCGGGGAGCTGGTGGTTGCCGGAGCAGGGCTATCAAGTGCTGCTGGTGGATTATCGCGGCTATGGTCGGTCGGAAGGTGAGCCGAGTCTGCCGGCCATTTATCAGGACATCGACGCGGCGTTTGACTGGCTGAACGCGGCGCCTGAAGTGCAGGGCAAACCGCTCGTGGTGCTCGGCCAAAGCATCGGCGGCGCGCTGGCGGTGCATTACCTGTCCGAACATCCGCAGCAGCGCGCGCGGGTCAAGGCGCTGGTCCTCGATGGGGTGCCGGCGAGCTATCGTGAGGTCGCCCGCTATACCCTCAGCACGTCGTGGCTGACGTGGCCCATCAAACGGCCGCTATCGTGGGTGATCCCCGACGGCGACAGCGCCATCAACGGCATGCCGCAACTCAAGGGCACGCCCATGCTGCTGTTCCAGAGTCTGGACGACATGCAAGTGCCGCTGCACAACGGCATCAGCCTGTATCAGGCCGCGCCACCGCCGCGCGTGCTGCAACTCACGCGCGGGCCTCACGTGCAGACCTTCGGCGACCCCACTTGGCGCGAGGTGATGGTTCGCTATCTGGACGATCCGCAGCACTTCAACGGGCTGCGCAGGCTGGGGGAAATTCCGAATTATCCTGATCCTCAAACGGGCAAGGCGGCACCGGCTCCTCAACCGTGAGCAGAGCAGAGTGCACAAGGGGACTTGCATAAGGGGACTGATTTATTTACAACGCTTCACCGTAAATTAATCTGTCCCCGGCGGTTGAACTAGCGGTTTAAAAGGCCGGGCGTTTTTCACTCCTACTCAGACCAAAGATTAAAGAGCTCGCCGCCAAAAATCTTTAGGCCGTCCTCCCTGTGCATAAGGGGACTCATAAGGGGACTGATTTATTTACAACGCTTGACCGTAAATTAATCTGTCCCCGGTGGTTGAGCTAGCGGTTCAAAGGGCAGTGCCTTTCTGCTTATCCTCACGCTAGTTCAAGGGGGCCGTCCCAATAAGCTACTGTAAGCTGTCCGCCTTAACGCGAAAGAACTCAAAGGGAATTACTCCCTGCTTCTATTCTTATTTTTATTTTTTGTCTCTTTAAGTTTGTATTCTGCCGCGCGAGCAACATGCTTGTTTTGATCATTAAGTAGTCTTTCCAATATTGTAATTGGTGCTTCTTTGTTGGCGGCCACTGCTATGCGTACAACATAACTCTCATCCCAAGATAGAATTTCGAAGAGCGCCGGTGACAGCTTTCTTTTTGCTGCAATGAACTGCCGGACGGTGCTATCAAACTGGCATAGTTCTTCTAAGATCTCTAATGGGACACTTTTATTATGCGAATCCCATCGCCTGGAGTTCGGGTATTTTTTTATTACATCGCGCCATACCGAAATCGGGGCCTCCTCAGTTGCAGCTCTATCGTATTCACTTATGATGGAGCTATTCCGTAGCGCTACAAACTCCTCAGCAGATGTAATCATTTTTAACCTTACACTTAAAAAATCTGAAATTTATATTCTTTCTGACTCCGCTTTTATGCTTGCTCTTATGGCCTCCGTAAATATCAGCATTCACGAGCCACACGCTAGATTCATCTTAGACTTTCAAGCGTTTCCCCGTGGCCTGTTTTATTTACTGTCCACTATTGTTACTTTTTTGGGTCAAGATTGTATTTCGCATAACCCACCTGGAACTAAAGGGGGCCGTCCCCACTAGTCCTAGCCTGTTTGCTCTCCAACTCTTCAATTCTACGCTCGTAGTTTTCCGTCGCCACACAAGCAACGTCTTCGTTCACATCCTGACGCAGTCGGTCAAGGATTTCCAATGGAGTCTTTTTATTGGTACATATTGCGACCCGGACGTCAGAATCCTCATCTTGTGAGAGACGCTCAAACAACGCAGCAGAGAGCTTTCTTTTACGTGCCACGAACCATCTGGTGCTAACATCGAACACACATAGCATTTCAAGAATCTCCACCGGCACGGTTTTATTGTGCGCAACCCATCGCCTGTGATCGGGAAATTTTTCTATCACATCCCGCCATACGGCAATTGGCGCTTCCTCCATGGCGGATCTGTCGTATTCGGCCTTTATCTCACTGTCGCGCAGCGCTACAAATTCTTCGGCAGAATTAATCATTTTATATCCTTACACTTTAGCGATTTGAAATTTACGAATTAAAGGGGTCCGTCCCCTTTTGTCCCCCTCTGGTCTTAAGCACGGTTGCTTTTAAGGGCTATTCTTTTTCTAGCGGCCGCCGAGACAATCGGATCTTCATCTCCTGCTAGCTGAACTAGGATGTCTTCTGGCGCTTTGGGATTGCAGGCAATTCTGTGCCGGATGATGATGCTTTTATCACGAGCTAGCTGCTCGAAAATCGCTCGGTTTATCCTTCTTTTGATGGCAATTTCCCAGCGCACGTGCATATCGTCGCATAGGCATAGCCGTTCCAATACGTCCACCGAGATCGTGTGATTATAAACAACATCTCGGCTTAGTTCAGGGTACTTTAGCAGTACGTCGAACCAGACCTCATCAGGCGCTGGATCAAACGCCTTCGCGTTTTCATCCTCGATTTCGCTCTCTACGTACCGCTTAAATTCTTCAGCGCTCGTGATCATCATCAGATTCCTTTGGCATCCCGACATTTCATGCCTTTCATAGGCATGACTTTTCCCGTTTTTCCTTTATGTTTATTCATGAAGTCCCCATAAATATTCACATCACGAATATGGATTAAATGGTTGCTATCTTGCTCCATCAATTTCCACGCTGTACCACCGTGACCTTCAGTGTCAGCGGACCACCACATCTCTGTCCCCGTTGCACGATAATATTTAACTAAGGTGCCGTTGAGTTTCGCTTCACAAATGCGATCAAAGCGATTGACCTCCCATTTTTTTCTGCATGCGCGTTTACAGTTTTGATTAGGCTTATCAGATTTTGGTTTCCGCCCTAGTCCGACGGTCGAACTTGCCAGGCCTAACGGATCGACCCAACTGATTGAGTTGGGCCCGTATTGGTAGATGTTCAGTCCACCCAGATACCCAATCGGGTCTTCGCTGATGAAGCGCCCGACCCTTGGATCATAGTACCGATGCCGGTTGTAGTGCAGGCCGGTTTCGTGGTCGTGGTACTGGCCCTGGAAACGGATCGGGTTGGTTAGGCCAGTCTGTTGGGCGAATTCAGAGCGCTGTTCGGTTGCCTCTCCCCACGCTTTGTATTGGGCGCTCCAGGCGGTGTTGCCGGTCTGGTCGGTGATTTCCTGGGGCGTGCCGAGGTGGTCGCATTGGTACCAGGCGAGTGCGTCAATCGGCAGCGCGACGGGTTTGTAGTTCCAAAGCGGGTCTTCTTTGAAGTTGTAGCGACCTTCGTACGTAGGCTGGCTTACGAGACGGATGGTTTCGTGGCGGATGGCCTGGGCCACCGGGACGAAAGTGCCGGGCTCGTGGATGTAGTGGACGGTTCGGCCCAGGGCACCGGCGTATGGCGGAGGACTGCTTTCCCACGCCAGGTTGTCGCCGTCCCAGCCATACAGGGTGAAGCCGCAGCCGAGCTCGCGCTCTTTACGGGCGTGTTCGTTTTCGTTCCAGCCGGTACCGGCTTCGGGGCTCGGTCGGTAGTGGGCTTTTGAGAGTTTGTAGAGGCGACGTCCCAGTGGGTCGTAGCCGAAGTCGACAGTCAGGCGCGAATCTCGGAAATGCGCGAGGCGATCGAAGAGATCCCAGTGAAGTTCGCTGCGCAAGCCGTTGGTCCAGCGCTCGGTCTGGTTCCCGCGTTCGTCGTATTCGTAGTGGCCGCCGGCGTAGTCGCGCAGCAGGTTGTCCACGAGTTTGTTTTGAATTGGTTCTGGGTCGAGTGGGCGGCGGACGGGCGCGGCGGTTTCGTTGCGCAGGTTGCTCGCAGGGTCGAAGGCGAAGGTTTCCACACCCAAGCGACTAGTCGCATTGATTAGCCGGCTGACGGGATCGTAGCGGTAGCTGAGCGGCCCGCGGCGGCTGTCATTGATGTCGGTGAGTTGGCCGGCGGCGTCGTAGGTGTAGGCGCGTTTG
>LIDZ01002273.1_pt16 | contig 29682 bp, 25 predicted proteins | sample 644651 | NCBI WGS metagenome assembly LIDZ01 (sample SAMN03856242, study PRJNA289617) | food metagenome | isolation source: wine grapes on drying loft during traditional withering process | host: Vitis vinifera cv. Corvina | place: Italy: Gargagnago di S. Ambrogio di Valpolicella | collected 2014-01 | reverse complement strand
CAGAAGCTTTGCGCCTTTGACGCCCCGAGCGTGTGCCCGGCCTTCATCAAGCCGTTATCAATGCCGGTCATCGTCGGCAGCATGGTGATGATCGCCAGCGGCAACATGCTGTGCGCCATGGCAAATACCACCACGCCGCGGGTATAGAGCACATTCAGCGGCTGATCGGCACCCAGCGACAGCAGGATTTCCGAGAGAATACCCCGGCGGGAAAGCAGCACCAGCCACGCAAAGTTTTTCAACAGGGCGCTGGTCCAGAATGGCAGTAAAATCAACCACATTAATCGACGACGGACGGTTTCCGTGCGCTGCGAAAGCCAGTACGCCACCGGATAGCCAATAATCAGGCAGACTACGGTGGTTTGCAGCGCGATGGTGAAGGTATTCAACATCACCTTCACGTAGATCCCGGCCCCAAACATCTGGCTCCAGACCGCCAGTGAGAATCCGCCGTCGCCATCCTGAAAGCTGAGTAGCATCAGTTTCAGCGTCGGCCAGGCGAGGAACAGGGCCAAAAAGAGGAGTCCTGGCGCCGTCAGCCACAGGGGATGCCAGCGTCGGGATTGACCAGGTGGCGATTTTTTCACGCCAGATGTTGCGAGTTCTGCCAAAGACTTGTCCTCCAACAGGTTGGGTGGCGCGATTGCGCCACCGCCTGAATTAACTCATTACCCACTTCTCAAAACGCTCGGTCAGCGCCACCTGATTGTCGCCCCAATAGTCCGCGCTCATCTCCGCCAGGCCCTGGATATGGTCCGGCGCGGTCGGCAGCAATGCCGCCTTCTTCTTGTCGATAAAGTCGTAGGCTTTAATATTGGTCGGTCCGCAGGCCAGATCGTTGGTGTACATCGACTGGCGTTTGGCATCCATACAGAACTGAATGAATTTGCGGGCGGCGTCGAGCTTCGGGCTGCCATGTGGAATGGTGAAGCCATCAATGTTGTACAGTCCCTGGCCCCAACCGATTGACGCTGGCGTACCGGCATCAATCGCCGTTTGCGCGCGGGTGCTCCAGATACTCATCAAATCCAGCTCGCCGCTTTGCAACATTTGTGTAGCCTGCGCCCCGCTGGTCCACCAGACGTCGATGCTGCTGCGGATTTTATCCAGACTGCGGAACGCGCGATCCACATCCAGCGGATAGAGTTTTTTCGGATCAACACCGTCTGCCATCAGCGCCAGCTCCAGGGTGCAGACCGGGCTACGCCACAGTCCACGACGGCCCTTGAATTTGGCGGTATCCCAGAAATCCGTCCAGTTGGTGGGTGCCGCTTTACCGGCAAAGCTGTCGGTACGGTAGCCGAGCGCCAGCGCATAGATGCTGACGCCACCGAACTGCGGGGTGATCGAGCCTTTAACGTAGTTTTCCGGGTCTGGCACCTGAATATGCAGATCTTCCAGATAGGGTTTCGGCATCTTGTTCAGACGCACCAAATGCTCCGGATTCAGTAACGCCACGTCGAACAGATAGTTTTTGGTATCGACCATCATCTGGAACTGAGGAACCGGATCCGGCCCCAGGACGGTATTGATAATTTTGATGCCGGTGGCTTCTTCAAACGGCTTATAGAAGGCTTTGCCGAAGCCCGCACCGTACGGGCCGCCCACATCCGCCACCGTCAGAGTGGTGACTTCCGCAGCGCGTGCCGGACGGCTGATAATCATCGGCGCAACGGCGGCGGTGACCGCCGCTCCCATGCCGAGTTTGAGTGCATCACGACGCGAATACCCTTTGTTCTCTTTCATTCTGATTCCCCTGCTGCATAGCAAAATGGTGTGAATGGCCGACCCAAAAGCCGCTGTTTTTTTACTGTGTTTCTCGTTCGATAATGGCGCGATTGACCGTAGCGATCAGTTGTTCGATATCGTCATCCGCAAAGCGCTGACGGAACCGGCGATCAAAGGTGGTGAAAATGCTGAAGAACGAGTTTTTGCAGTGCTCAAGCATGCGGTCAGCATCGGGCTCGCTGACGGCGAGTTGGGCCTGCAGGAAACGGGTGAAGGCTTCACGGGCGATCGGGTTTTCCAGCACAAATATTGGCTGGGTATCGCGCGAGATCAGGCGGTAACGCGCCACGTCGCTGAGGCATTTCACCTCAGCCTGCAACGGGAATTCGCGGGAGTTTGGCCCAACGCTCAGCGTTACCGGCCCCTCTTCCAGGATCCACTGCTGACGGCCGGTATCGTAGTAACGCAGGTCATCGGCGGAGACGGCCAGCGTGATGCGGCGCGCTTCACCAGGCTGAAGTTCGACCTTACTGAATGCCCGCAATTCCTGCACCGCACGGGCGCGTTTCGAGGTGTCGTAATGGCTGTAAAGTTGACAGATTTCTTTGCCGGCGCGTGTGCTGGTGTTTTTCAGCGTGAAGCTGACGTTGACGGTGTCACCCTCGCGTAAGCTCTGCACATCCAGCGCGATGTCGCTGTAGGTAAACTGGCTGTAGCTCAGGCCGAAACCAAACGGGAACAGCGGTTCCATTTTGCGGATGTCATACCAGCGATAGCCGACAAAAATGCCTTCGCTGTAAAAATGACGGCCATTTTCCCCAGGGTAGCTGTGCCAGCCGGGGATATCGTCAATACGCTGCGGGAAGGTGACGGTCAGCTTGCCGCACGGGTTTACCGCACCAAACAGCACGTCGGCCACGCCGCCGCCCATCGCCTGACCGGCATAAAAGGTTTCAACCACGGCACTCACCTGGTCCAGCCACGGCATCACCACGGCATCGGGGTTCGCCAGCACCACGATCATTCGATCGTTGACCGCCGCCAGCGCGCTAATCAACGCATCGTGACCATGCTGTAAGCCGAGCGTGCGGCGATCGGAACCTTCGCCGTCATAACCGTCTTCGCTGTTAACAAACACCACGACATAGTCGGCTGACTGTGCAGCCGTGCAGGCCTCAGCGCGTAATGCCTGCTCATCAGTGAACTCGTCACCGGCTCCCTGACACCAGTTCACGGCAATGGTGTCGCCGCAATAACGGAGGATTTCGTCGTAAGGGATATCGACGCGAGTCGGGGTGGTGGTGGCGCAACCGGAACCCTGAATAACCGGTTTTTTCGCACCTTCACCGACAATCAGCAGCTGGCGGCAGCGTGTGGCTTCCAGCGGCAGCGTCTGTTTTTCGTTTTTCAGCAGGACAATCGATTCGGCCACCATCTTACGGGCCAGCGCATGATGCGCATCGACATCAACCTGTGTCTCAGGACGTTCTGCGGATTTGGCCCGATGCACCAGGCTCAGGATCCGCTCCGCGCTGCGCTCGGCCTCTTCACGCGGCACGTCGCCAGCGTTGATCGCCTTGATCAGGCTGGCCTTGCGCGTCTCGCTTTCTGGCATATCCAGATCGTTACCCGCCAGTAACGAAGCCGGACGATCTTTGATGCCATGCCAGTCCGCGACCACGACGCCTTCAAAGCCCCATTCAGTGCGCAGCACATCGTTCAGTAACCAGCTATTTTCGGCAGTATGTACGCCATTCAGGCGGTTATAGGAACTCATTACCGTCCACGGCTGCGACTGCTTAATCGCACGTTCAAAGCCGCGAAGATAGATTTCACGCAGCGCACGTTCCTCGACAATTGAGTCCATGCTGGTACGCTCAACTTCGGAGTTATTACAGGCAAAATGCTTCAGCGACGCGCCAACGCCGCGCTGCTGTAACCCGTTGATCACCCCGGTAGCAATTTCTCCGCTGATCAACGGATCTTCGGAATAGTATTCATAGCTGCGGCCACCCAGCGGCGTGCGGCGGATGTTAATCCCTGGCCCCAGCAGCAGGTTTACGCCAAGCCGCTGGCACTCTTTACCGAGCGCATCGCCCAGCGTTGCTGCCAGATCCACGTCCCAGCTACAGGCAAAGCTTGAGCCATTCGGGAAACAGGTGGCAGGCCGCATGGTGCCCCAGGCCACCTCCACATCTTTTGCGCGCTGATTGACCACGTTCAGGAAGGCTTCAAAGTCCTGGCCGCCCTTCTCGTCCTGCTCAATTTGCTGGATTGAGTAGCGCACACCGTAGGTGCCGTCGGTCATGATCATATGCGGGATGCCGAGCCGGACGTTGGCTTCGGTCTTCCACATACCATGTCCGCTGAGAATGTCGCCCAGCTCTTCGGGCGTCATCGCTTTCGCCAGAGATAAAAATTCCCCTTGCTGAATGAATGCAGTGCTCATGCCTTAATATTCCTGTCATGGAGGCGTGGCTGACGACGCCACAGAATTCGCTGGCATTCACTATGTACTGAGGCGAAACAAGGAGGAAAGTAGTAATTTGTTTGCCACTAAACTTAAAAAAACTAGGTCAGTATTTATTCTGCATAAAAAAACTATTTATCCGCTAAATTCGCTTCAGACGGGCAGAAATAAACGCTCACTGCCCTAAAATGGCGCTAATTAATCGACGCTGATGCAACCGCTGCACGAAATAAGAGCAGGCAGGCCGGTGAATAATAAATAATCCTTCGCCAACCTCTTTTTTTCAGTGGCACAAATATTGCTTTGATGAGTCTGCCTCGCTTTTTTGTTTTCAAAGAAAGCGCTGACATAACTAAATACTCATCAGAGAGAACACCTGCACATGGCTCATTTCACCCTCAAACAGCTCAAATATTTTATTACCGTGGTGGAACATCGCAGCATTGCCGAGGCGTCGCGCCATCTGCACATTGCCCAACCGTCCATTTCAACGGCGATTAAAAGTCTGGAGGAAAGCTTCGAACAGCAATTATTTATCCGTCATCATGCGCAAGGGGTGTCGCTGACGCCGAGTGGGCGCCGCTTCTATGAAAAGGCCGCTGAATTACTGAGAATGTCCCGGCAGTTTGAGCAGAATGCCCGTGCAGACAATGACCTGGTGGCGGGAACGCTGTCGGTCGGCTGTTTTGAAACCGCGGCACCGCTGTATATGCCCAAGCTGATCGCTGGGTTTAAGAAGCTTTATCCCAATATCGAAGTGCAGATTTACGATGGCGAGCAGCATGAGCTGACCGACGGCCTGCATCGCGGGCGCTTTGATATGGCCATTCTGTATCGCCATGAACTGGACAGCAGCATCCATGCCGAGCAGCTGAAAGCCCCACAAAAACCCTATGCGCTGTTGCCTGCCGATCATCCGCTGGCCTTGCGCAGCAGCGTCAGCCTGGAAGAGTTGAGCCATGAGCCGATGATCCTGCTGGACGTGGTGCCAAGCCGGAACTATTTCCTCGATATCTTTAAGCAGAAAGGCCTGTCGCCAAACGTGGCGTTCAGCTCACCGTCGATTGAAATGGTGCGCTGTATGGTCGGTCAGGGCTTTGGTTTTTCGCTGCTGGTCACCCGGCCATTCCCGGACTTTACCTATGATGGCAAGCGCGTGAAGCGCGTAACCATCCGCGATGAGATGGAAGGATCGTGCCTGGTGATGGCGCATTTACGCCACGCAGAACCGACGCGCCCGACGCAACTGTTTATGGAATATTGTCGCGCACAGGAGCTGACGCCAGAACACCTCAGCGCGGCCGAGCTGCTGTCGCAGTCCGTGGCGTAAATTATTTCCGCATCGACTGGCACAGCCGCAGCAGGAAGCGGTCGCACTCTGCCAGCTGGTCGAGGCGAATAAACTCATCGGCTTTATGTCCCTGAGCCATATCACCCGGCCCACAGACTACCGTCGGGATCCCCATCTGCTGGAACAGCCCGCCCTCGGTGCCAAACGCCACGGTACACAGGCTGTCCGGCGGCGGCAGAAGGTCCAGAACCGCCGCCAGCGCGTCGCTGCTCTCGCTCTGTAAACCGGGATAATGGCTGAGCGGACTGAAGGTGATGCGACAGTCTGGCGAGATCCGCTGCATTTCCGGCAGCAGATGCTGTTGGCACTCGCTTGCGATTTCATCCACCAGCGACTGCGCATCGACGCCAGGCAGCGTGCGGATCTCAAAATCGAACTGGCAGTGCGCCGGCACAATATTCAACGCCTCACCGCCCCGGATCACCCCGGTTTGCAGGGTTGAAAACGGCGGATCGAAGGCCAGGTTATGCTTTGTTTTTAATTTTTCCGCCAGCGCCATAAGCTGCTGAATGATCCGCACCGCGTACTCGATAGCGTTCACTCCCTGCGGCGTATAGGCGGAATGCCCCGCCAGGCCAGTCACCTCACAGCGCAACGCGATTTTGCCTTTATGCCCAAGGATCGGCCGCATGTTGGTCGGCTCACCGACGATGCAGGCTGCCGGCAGTACCGGCACCCTGGCCAGATGCGCCAGCAGGGTCGGCACACCTTTGCAGCCCACCTCTTCATCATGGCTGAATGCCAGCCACACCGGCAGACGCAACGGCTGAGCAACCAGCTGCGGCACCAGCGCTAACACCGCAGCCAGCCAACTCTTCATATCCGCCGTGCCGCGACCGTACAGACAGCCATTGGCTTCACGCAGCTGGAAAGGATCGCTTTGCCACTGCTGCCCGTCCACCGGCACCACATCGGTATGCCCGGAGAGCACGATGCCAGCGCGATCCTGTGGGCCAATCACCGCCAGCAGATTGGCTTTTTCCCCGCTCGCATCGGGCAAAAGCTGGCTGCTGACGCCATAGCCGGCCAGGTAATCCTGCACCCAGGCCATCAGCGCCAGATTGCTGTTGCGGCTGACGGTATCAAAGGCGATCAGCTCCGCCAGCAGCTCGCGGGTGGTCAGATTATTCATCGCCCGGCACGCCGTAACGGGGTGCAGCGGCAGGATTGATCGCGCGCGTCAGATAGGCTTCACTTTGCGGCTGCCACAGCTGCCAGATCCGCGCCAGCTCACCAATGGCATCTTCTTCAAACCAGTCCACCCGCAGATCGGTCAGCGGCCAGCTTTCACTGCTGACCACCTTCATGCCCGCCGAATAGATCGGCCCGGCTTCACCACCGGCCATCAGCCCGGCCTGCAAGGAGGCAATCAGGCGATCGCCCAGCGACTGGCCCGGATCGGCACAAAACTGGCGGACCATCGCCTCAATCACTTCGCTGTCGGCCAGCATATTGCCAGCGGCCACACAGTTCAGTCCCTGGCGATGATGATTGATGCCCAGCGTTTTCTGGCCAGAAAACACCGCGCTGTCGCCCCTGCTGTCCAGCACCGTCACCTGCCGCCAGTCGGCATAAGGTTCGGCATCCATCACCGTTTTCAACGCCACGTCGGCCGTTTCACCCTGCGCCAGCCGGGCAAGAATTCTCGGCCCCAGTGCCGGTAAGGTAATGTTCTGGCTGGACACCGCGCCCACGCCGCTCATCAACCACGGGCAGCGTGCGGCAACGGCCAGGCTGGAAGAGCTGAGCGCAATACCATACTGCCCGCTGCGCGGGCAAAAACCGGCGATGGAAAAGGTCATGTTATGCCTCCGGGATCACGGCGATGACATCAATTTCCACCAGCCACTGCGGCTGGGCCAGTGCGGAAACCACCAGACCGGTAGAGATTGGGAAGACGCCCTTCAGCCACTCGCCTACCACCAGATACACCGGCTCACGGTAGCGCGGATCGATAATGTAGGTTGTGGTTTTGACGATATGACTGAGATCGCTGCCCGCTTCTTCCAGCAGCTGTTTGATATTTTTCATTGCCTGCCCGGCCTGTAGGCCGGCATCACCGAGCCCAACCAGATTGCCATCGAAATCCGTCCCGACCTGCCCGCGCACATACACCGTATTGCCGGCACGCACCGCCTGACAAAGATCGTTATTCAGCGCCTGATTAGGGTAGGTGTCTTTCGTGTTAAACATGCGGATACGGGTATGGGTTGGTTGACTCATGGTCGGTTCCTTCAGTAGCCAGTAATGAACCGAGCCAGCAGCATCAAGCGGAGATTTTCGCGCATCGGACCGGCTCAGAATATCCGTCCATTCTTGGTGATTGCCGGAGAGAAAATAAATAAGGATTTTTATCTTCCGGCAATAACTAAAAACTGGCCTCTCACAGACGCGTTTTTTTAATGCCAAAGGATAAAAAAATACGCATTTATTTTTGACGCTGGCCGTGAACATACTCAAAGCTGGTTAATTAAGGAGTTGGCTATGTCCGCCACTGTTAAAGAAGTGCCGCTTATTACCCGGGAAGCCTTTATTAGCGCGATGGAAAGCTGTGTCACCGGCGTGCACATTGTGGCCACTGACGGGCCGGCCGGCAGAGAGGGGGCTACTCTCAGCGGTATGACGGCCATTTCAACCGAGCCAGGGCTGTTAATGATCTGCCTTAACCGCGCCAGTTCACTGTGCAGCGCCATAGAAGAAAATCGTGGTTTCAGTGTTAATGTACTGGCCGAAGGGCAAAAAATGGCCGCGCACGCGTTTTCAACATTTGCGCAGGATGAGCCGCGATTTGCCGACTCCCACTGGACCATTAGTCCGGAGGGAACGCCGCTGCTAAAGGGCGCCATTGCCAGTTTCGATTGCCGGTTGCATCAGCAATTGGCGGTGAATGATAAGGTGTTACTGGTTGGCGAAGTCAGCGCGGTGTATCGCCATTACGGCGTGCCGCTGGCACGACAGGCGCGCCAGTATGTGTTGATCCAACGCGATCAATACTGACAGCGGATCGATGTCGTTCTGCCAGACGGCAATATTTCGGCATAGCGGAACCACAGAGTGAGGAACGATGAGAACCATCATTTTTGATACTGACATTGGCGTAGATGACGCCTTTGCGCTGGCTTACGCTGCCAAAACGCAGACCATTCTCGGCATTACCACCGTCTTCGGTAATGTGCCGGTCGATCAGGCAGTGAAAAATGCCCGGCTGTTTTCACAGCAGATTGGGCTGGATGTGCCGATCTTCCGTGGCTGCTCCCGACCACTTGCCCTGTCGCCGATGGTCAACAGTACTACCGTGCACGGCGGAGATGGCCTGGGCGATGTGCTGACGAATCCCTTTGACGGCCAGGCCGACAATGCCATCAGCTTTATCATCGACAGCGTGAAAGCCCATCCGGGAGAGATCACCCTGGTGGCTATCGGTCCGCTGACCAACATCGCGACCGCGATCAATCTGGCGCCAGAGATTATTCCGCTGGTGAAAGAGCTGGTGATTATGGGCGGTGCTTTTGGCACCAACGGACACGCCGGGAACGTAACGCCGCACAGCGAATTCAACATCTGGAAGGATCCGCATGCTGCCGATCAGGTTTTCGCCTCAGCATTGCCGATGGTGATCCTGCCGCTGGATGTGACGCATGAAGTGCTGATCACCGGCGAGGAGATCCGCGCGCTGAACGTACCGGTGCTGACCAGCATCTCCAAAGGCTATCTGAAATACAGCCTTGAGCGCGAAGGGTTTGAAGGTATGGCATTGCATGACACGCTGACCCTGTCCTGGCTCAGTCACCCCGAGCTGTTTACCACGGTCAATGCCCCGGTCAGGGTAGTCACTGAAGGGATCACCCTTGGGCAGACGGTGCGGAAAACCACAGAGCTGGCCTCACGGTTTAACCCGTATCAGCACTGCCGCGCGCAGACGCTGTGTCTGGAAGTGGACGCCGAAAAGGTGAAACAGGCTTTTCTGAGCTGTTTACGGCAGCCGGCGCAGCGTTGAGGTCGACGGCTTCGGCTTACAGCAAAGGCTTGCTGGCGATCTGCTCGCTAAGAAAATCCAGGAAGCAGCTGATGCGCACCGATAAGGTGGTGTTGCGGTAGTACACCGCGTGGATCGGGTGATGCATCTCGCGCGTAAGGTCATCCAGCACGGTTACCAGCCTGCCGCTGGCGCGATCCTCGCGACTGAGAAAATCAGAGATGCGCACGATCCCCTGCCCGTAAACCGCCAGCTGCCTGAGCGTTTCGCCACTGGATGCCGACATCGTCGGTTTGATTTGCAGCGGCTCTCCTTCACTCTTCCACACCGGCCAGACGTTATGACGATCTAACTGGCTGAAGCCCAGCAAACGGTGATCCTCCAGATCCTCCACGCGCGTCGGCACGCCATATTTCGCCAGATAGTCCGGGCTGGCCACCAGCCGCAACCGGCTGCTGCCTAATGCCCTGGCATGAATACTGGAATCCCTGAGTTCACCAATACGGATGGCGATATCGGTCTGCTGCTCCAGCAGATCGATCACCAGATCGTCGGTATTCAGTTCAAGCTGAATCAACGGATAGCGCGCGGTGAATTCGTCCAGTAACGGCACGATCACATGCAGCATAAACGGCGTGGCGGCATTCACCCGCAGCCGGCCAGAAGGGATTTCACGACGCTGAGCAATCTGCTCCTCGGCGGTTTCAACCGATCGCAGGATCTCCCGCGCGTGCTCCAGAAATATCTGGCCCTCTTCGGTCAGGGCGATGCGTCGGGTGGTGCGGTGCAATAAGGTGGTCTGCAGCTTCTTTTCCAGCCTGCTCAGCGCACGGCTGATGCCGGAAGTGGTCTGGCTCAGCTGCTCGGCGGCGGCGGTGATCGAACCGGTATCGACAACCACGACCCAGGCGCGCAGTTCTTCAAGCGTGATTTTCAAGGATGGCCTTAGCGAAAGTGACGACCGGCTGAGTATATCCCAGAAACTGTGAAGGCATTTTCACTAATTTTCTGCGTGACGTTTTTGCGACTAAAAACGACTTTGATGGTTTTTGTTTACTTCAGGAGAGATGATATCCTGCTTCAGTCACTGTGGAACCCGTGGCTTAGCTTTAAAATCTTTGGCGGTTTTTTGATGCGATTTCTTTCACTGATAACCGGAAGTGTCTTTTACGATCTTTTAGTGCATGGCCGGGAGATCGAACGTGCTATCGCGCGTCATGACGCTCATATGCTGAACCATTCCACGCCAGAACTGGAGCGCTATTTCTCACGTCCTGGCAGCGAACTTCCCCGACAAAATGCCTTCCCGATAGCCACGTTATTCCCGCTATTTCTGGTGGCTTTTGCCTTCAACCTGTTGCCCTTCCTGCACACTCTGCCCGGTTTATCACCGCAGCTTCATGCGCTGAGCTTCTTTGCGCCGTCACTGGTAATGCTCGTCGCGTTAATAACCGCAAGCGTACTTGTGGCTCGTGGTTTCACCGCAGGGCTGACAGGATTCTTATCGCTGTTCCTCATTTTGCTTGCGCTGACGGTATCACAACTACTCAGTCAGCTGCTGGCCAGAGCTGGCTCCGTGTGGCCTCTGGCGATTGCCGCGCTTGCGCTACTGTGTTGCAGACGGATTTTCAATAGCCGGGGGTTTGTGCTGTTTGCGGTTTATTGTCGCACCCAGCGTCTCGCTAACCTGGCGCGCAAAGTGCGCACCAGGGGCGATTAACATTTTTAGGGGCTGAATGGGGTCGGGATGACTTTTTCGACCCTACTTGCTCAACTGCGCCTGCGCGTCTTTTAACTCTTCGTTTGCGCTGTCCAGTTTCTTCTGCTGTTTGGCAATTTTTTTGCTGCTGCCGCTGGCCTGCGCTTCACGCAGATCGGCTTCGCGCTCGGCAACTTTGGCCTGCTTCTCGCTGACCTTCTGTTGGCGATCGGCCAACAGACCTTCGTTAGTGCAGTGCTGATCGATCTCTTTCAGCGCTTTTTCCAGGCCCGCTTTCTGTGAACTGTTGCCATGGGCGTCGGCATACTTAATTTGTTCGACAACCTCTGCGCGTTTCGCGGCGCAGCCGGTTGCCGGTTCCGCGGCCTGGGCTGAACCCAACACCATCAGCAGCGAAGTCAGTAGAATGATTTTTTTCATAATTTAGCCTTCCTCATTAGCCTTTGAACACATTATCGATAGCGGCCTGAGCGCACTGCTCATCCAGATTTCCGCCTGGTGCACCACCCACGCCTACCGCGCCGATCACCTGGTCGCCATCACGCAGCGGCAAACCGCCAGCCAGCAACAGGAAACCCGGGATATCGCGCATATTGGCGGCACCGGCGTTGGACGCAGCGGCTTCCATCACTTTGCCTGAGGCGTTTTTCGCGCTCAGCGCGGTGAAGGCCTTCATGCGGCTGGCTTCAACGGTGTGCGGGCCGGCGTTATCCATCCGCTGCAGGGCTTTCACGTTGCCGCCACGATCCAGTACGGTCACGCTGACGTTATATTTTTTTGCCGAACAGGACTGAATGACGGCAGACGCCAATTCATTGGCCTGCTGCAGAGAAATGTTTTTTTCAGTCAGCGACGCGGCATGTACCGGCAGCGCGCTAAAGCAGGCCAGTACGGCCAGAGCAGAAAGGGTCTTTTTCATCTCAGTATTCCTGTTTTCGGTAAGTGGACCCTATTCTGCAGGAAACGTCAGAGGCGAACTATTCGGTGGATTACCCATCGTGCCTGGTAGATCTACCAGGTTCCGACAGGGTTTGCAGCCGGGCATATTGCCAGACCAGCGTTGCCAGGTTGTTGACCTCAAGGCGGGCAAAGATCGAGGCGCGATGTGCTTCGGCGGTGCGCGGAGAAAGTGCCAGGGATTTGGCGATCTCTTTGGCGCTCTGCCCTTCAACCAGCAGCGCCAGCACCTCGCGCTCACGGTTGGTCAGCTGAGCAAACTTATTTTCCAGCTGCTGCCGTTCCTGACGCTGAGTGGCACGCAGCTCGCTCTCTTTGAAGGCCTCGCTGATGCACTCAATCAGCGCATCGCTGTCGATGGGCTTGGTGAAAAACTCCCAGGCACCGTGCTGGAACGCCCGACGGCACAGGTCGATAGTGCCGTGGCCGGTCATCAGGATCACCGGCAGCAGCGGATAGTGACGGGACGTCTCTTCCAGCCAGCTCAGCCCGCTTTTTCCCGGCATGCGGATATCCAGCAACAGGCAGCCGGTCAGCGATGGCGTGACCGAAGCGTCGCTTTCAAAGGCGGCAATACTGTCGAAGGTGTTGACCTGCCAGCCCAGCGTCTGCAACAGAAAGCTCAGGGATTCCCTGATCGACGCATCATCGTCGATCAGCCAGATAGGTGACTCGTTCATTGCTTCTCCCAAAGCTGAAAACGCAGTTGTATGCAGGCTCCGCCAGCCTCATGGTTCGACAGGCGAATCGTCCCCTTCATGCGTAATACCAGGGTTTCCGCCAGCGTCATCCCCAGCCCGATACCCTCGGCTCGTGTGGTGTAAAACGGCATCAGCGCCTGCTTCAGGCCCTCTTCCGAAAATCCTTTACCGCCGTCGGTCAGGGTTATCAACACGCTGCGATCGTCCACCCTACACTGCACCCGTACCCAACCTTTACGCTGCGCGCTTTGGGCCTGCACCGCGTTGCTTAACAGATTATGCAGCACCTGCTCCAGCCACAGGCGGTCGGCGCGCACCAGCGGTGCTGGCGTAACAAAATCGCGCTGTACGGTAATCTCGCCTTCGCGGATCTCCCGCGCCAGCAGATCCTCGACATGCCCCCACAGACGCTTCACGTCCACCGCCTCCATCTTCACTTCACGTTGTTCAAGGTGATCGCGGAAGCGCTGGAGCAGTAGGGCAATGCGCTGAGTCTGGCTCAAGGCGCCCTCAAGCGCTTTCGGCAGCAGGCTGAGATCGCCCTTCGCCACCAGCCTTTGCGCGCCCTGTAACCAGGTCTGGATGGCGGTCAGCGGCTGATTGATCTCATGCACCATACCCGCAGTAATTTCGCCTAACGCGTTGAGCTGGGAGTGCTGATAAAACTGCGCGCGGCGATCGGCCTGGCGCTGACGCTGCAGCTGATGCAGCAGCACAACCAGCCCACTGAGCAGCAGCGCCAGCAGTAACGAAGGCCATATTTTGACTGCCGCCCAGTTAGCCGACGCATCAGCGGTCAGCTTAAACGGCTGGATCTCCTGCGCAAAGGTCGTCGACCAGTGCCAGATCCCGCCAGACTGCCCGCTGCCTGCGGTGAGCAGCACGTTTTCCTGCCAGCTTAGCGTCAGATGGCTGAACTCAGCCTGCTGCAATGCCGCGGCAATGACCGGACGAAAGTCCACCAGCTCGCGGACGTTCTGCCAGGGATTGTTCAACCAGTAGCGGCCATTATTCGCGAGGGTAATCCGCACTTCTTCTGAACTTCCGCCAGGCAGAGGTTCAATAGCGACAATTTGCGGGAATTTGTGATTAAGCGCTTTGGCATCGCTGCCGGGAGAGATCAACGGCAATACCGCCGCATTTTGCGTCAGCCGGTACGCAATCTGCAGCTCCACTTCCTGAAACGCCTTATCGAGCGCTTTCCATTGTTGATACAGCTGGATGCCGGGCACCACTATCAGCGGGATCAGCATCAGCAGTAACCAGATGATCAGGCTGCGTTTTATCAGCGGAAATGTCACCAGAAGATCCTTAATCAACACAGTGGCGGCAGAGTAGCCTGTATTATCGCCAGGGATCAACTAAAGGGACAGGGAATAAGGGAGAGGGTAAATGTCGTTGCCTTCACAAAATCGGCCGATGGCGGTTAAGGCGTTTTTAACTTCCCACAGGATCCCTTAGCATAAGGCGGTTAATTAATTACCTGGAGCACTGTGATGTTTAAAGGACTTTCCCCTGTTGTTTGCCTGTCTGCCGTACTGACACTGACCTCTGCTGACGCTTTTTCTGCCCCGCCGCTGAGCAGTGAACAGATCAAGAGCGTGGTCGATGGCCAGATTGCCCCGCTGCTTAAAGCCCAGCAGATCCCCGGCATGGCCGTGGCGGTGATCTATCAGGGTCATCCCTGGTTCTTTAATTATGGCGTGGCGGAAGTGAAAACCGGCCGCCCGGTTTCTGCCAATACTATTTTTGAGCTGGGCTCGGTCAGCAAAACCTTCACCGGCGTGCTGGGTGGTTATGCCGTGCAGAGCGGGCTGATCAAGCTCGACGATCCGGTGGCGAAATACAGTACAGAATTGTCCGGCAAACAGTGGCGCGATATCACCCTGCTCAACCTCGCCACCTATACCGCAGGCGGATTGCCTTTGCAGGTACCTGATGCGGTGACCGACCAGAAATCGCTGTGGAATTACTATCAGCAGTGGCAACCGCAGTGGAAAGCCGGAACCCTGCGCAACTATTCCAACGCCAGCATTGGCCTGTTTGGACTGTTAGCCGTGGCGAAATCCAACAACAGCTTTGCTTCGCTGATGCAGCAGCAGGTTTTCAACCCGTTAAGCCTGACCCACACCTACCTTCGCGTGCCCGAATCCGCTCAGGCTGACTACGCCTGGGGCTATAAAAATGGCCTACCGCTGCGCGTGACGCCGGGGCCGTTGGATGAACAGGCGTATGGCGTGAAGTCCAGCGCGCAGGACATGGCGAAATTTTTACAGGCCAATATCGATCCTGACAGCCTGCCCGCGAAGGATGTGGTGCTGAAAGAAGCGCTGCTGACGGCGCAGAAAGGCTATTACCAGGTCGGTAATTTCCGGCAAGGACTGGGTTGGGAGATGTATGACTGGCCGACCAATCCACAGACGATTATTGCCGACAGCGCTAATGACGTTGCGCTTAAGCCACGTGAAGTCACCGCGCTGGTTCCCGCCCACCCGGCAACGCCCACCAGCTGGATCCATAAGACCGGCAGCACCAATGGCTTCGGCACTTACATTGCCTACATCCCTGCGGAGAAGCTCGGGATCGTGATGCTGGCGAACAAGAATTACCCAAACCCGGTGCGCGTGGAAGCCGCGGCGAATATTCTGCAGGCATTGCGTTAAGCTGTTAACCCGCCAGCATTGACGCAATAAAAAGGCCCGGACAAGTGAACCTGTCCGGGCCTTTTTTATATCGGCGTTAGATTACGCTTCGATATCTGCCGTATGGCCGTTTTCCTGCAGCCAGTTGCGGCGATCTTCCGAACGCTTCTTCGCCAGCAGCATATCCATCACCGCCATGGTCTTCTCCACTTCATCATCTTCAACCGTCAGCTGAACCAGGCGACGGGTGTTCGGATCAAGGGTGGTTTCACGCAGCTGTAAAGGGTTCATCTCGCCCAGCCCTTTAAAGCGCTGTACGCCAGGCTTGCCCTTTTTACGCTTGAGCTGATCGAGAATGCCGGCTTTCTCTTCTTCATCCAGCGCGTAATAGACCTCTTTACCCAGATCGATGCGGTAAAGCGGCGGCATTGCCACGTAAACGTGGCCGTTTTTGACCAGCGTGCGGAAGTGACGCACAAACAGCGCGCACAGCAGCGTGGCGATATGCAAGCCATCGGAGTCCGCATCCGCAAGGATACAGATTTTGCCATAACGCAGCTGGCTGAGATCTTCGCTGTCTGGATCGATGCCAATCGCAACCGAGATATCATGCACTTCCTGCGAGGCTAACACTTCATCCGAAGAAACTTCCCAGGTGTTGAGGATCTTACCTTTCAGCGGCATGATCGCCTGATATTCACGATCGCGGGCCTGCTTGGCCGATCCGCCTGCGGAATCCCCTTCCACCAGGAACAGCTCGGTGCGGTTAAGATCCTGCGCGCTACAGTCAGCCAGTTTGCCAGGCAGTGCCGGGCCGCTGGTCAGCTTCTTACGCACCACCTTTTTGGCGGCACGCATACGCCGTTGCGCGCTGGATACCGCCATTTCGGCCAGCATCTCGGCGGTCTGAATATTCTGGTTCAGCCACAGGCTGAAGGCATCCTTCACCACGCCCGAAACAAAGGCCGCGCACTGACGTGAAGACAGGCGCTCTTTGGTCTGGCCGGCAAATTGCGGATCCTGCATTTTGACCGACAGTACGTAAGCACAGCGATCCCAGATATCTTCCGCAGACAGCTTCACGCCGCGCGGCAGAATATTGCGGTATTCGCAAAACTCACGCATCGCATCCAGCAGGCCCTGACGCAGACCGTTGACGTGCGTCCCGCCCTGCATGGTGGGGATCAGGTTGACGTAGCTTTCGGTCAGCAGCTCGCCGCCTTCCGGCAGCCACAATAGCGCCCAATCCACCGCTTCCACATCCCCGGCGAACGCGCCGACAAATGGCCGCTCGGGCAGCGTAGGCAGACCGTTTACCGCTTCACACAGGTAATCGGTCAGGCCATCGGCATAGCACCAGGTCTGTTCGGTGTTGTTGACGTTGTCTTTGAAAACAATTTCAACGCCCGGACAGAGTACCGCTTTTGCCTTCAGCAAATGGCTGAGGCGCGAAACGGAAAAGCGTGGGCTGTCGAAGAAGTTAACGTCTGGCCAGAAGCGGACGCGGGTGCCAGTGTTGCGCTTACCCACGGTGCCGGTGACGTGCAAATCTTCCACTTTATCGCCGTTCTCGAAAGCCATTTCATAGACTTCGGCATTACGGCGAACCGTAACTTCCACTCGGGTGGAAAGGGCGTTAACCACCGAGATCCCCACGCCGTGCAGGCCGCCAGAGAACTGATAGTTTTTGTTGGAGAATTTACCGCCGGCGTGCAGACGACAGAAGATCAGCTCAACGGCTGGAACACCCTCTTCCGGGTGAATATCCACAGGCATGCCGCGGCCATCGTCGATAACTTCTAACGATTGATCGGCATGCAGGATCACTTCGACGCGTTTGGCATGGCCCGCCAGCGCCTCATCGACGCTGTTATCGATCACTTCCTGACCTAAGTGGTTAGGACGTGATGTATCGGTGTACATCCCCGGACGGCGACGAACGGGTTCAAGGCCGCTGAGTACCTCAATGGAGTCAGCGTTATAGCTGGATTGAGTCATCGTATAAATCTGATTGGTGGCTAAAAGTGAGAAGCCAGTCGCCGCGACTCACGTCAGCCGGAGGACAAGCCCAGGAAGTCGAGGATCGGGGAGAAATGGCGTTCGAATCCGATAAAAGCATGATTGCCGCCCTCTTCAACCGTCTGGCGGCAGGCACTGTAGTAGTCCAGGGCCTGACGGTAGTCGAGCACTTCATCACCCGTTTGTTGCAGCAACCAGAGCAAATCCGGCGACTTTAACGGGTCAATCTGCATCATTTTCAGATCGTAAATATGGCGTGACTCTAACACATATTGCTGGCCGGTGTATGGGTTCTCGTTGTTGCCCAAATAATCCGCCAACAGCTCAAAAGGCCGCACCGCCGGGTTCACCACCACCGCCGGAAGATGAAAGCGTTGTGACAGCCAGGTGGCGTAATAGCCGCCTAACGAGGAGCCGACAATGCCGACCTGTTCACCGGATGCAGACATCAGCCAGTTCTCCAGCATCTGCGCGGCTTCGCCAGGAAAAGCAGGGAGTTGCGGCACATGCACCCTGAGATCGGGGTGGTGAGCGGCCAGCCATTCACGGAACTGGGTGGCTTTGGCTGACTGTGGGGAACTGTTAAAGCCATGCAGATACAGTAGCGTGGCCATCCGTCAGTATCCTTCCGAATCGGGATCGGGACTAAAGGCCCGCGTCGCCAGGCGTTCAACCTGCGTTTCCACCCGACCGTCCGGCAGAAGATCCAGCCAACGCCAGCCCGGCGCTTCGGAATCAATGGTGAAATTGGTGCAATGGGGTTTGAACTGCACGCAGGTCGACGGCGTCGCCAGCAGGCGGCGTCCGTTCCAGTTCAGATCGAGATCCTGATGAATATGGCCGCACAGCAGCGTGGTGGCCAGCGGGTATTTTTGCAGCACCGCATCCAGCGAATGGGGATTGCGCAGGCTGTGTTGATCCAGCCAGGTACAGCCAGAAGGCAGGGGATGGTGATGCAGCAGCACCAGTGTATGGCGGTGAGGTTCTTTCGCCAGCGTATTCTCCAGCCATTCCAGCTGATAGTCGCTAAGCATCCCATGCGGCACGCCGAAGACCTGGCTGTCCAGCAGCACAATTTGCCAGCTGTCGCCGATCAGCACATGCTTCTCATCGGCAATCTGTGATTCAGCCAGAGTGCTAAACATGGCTGGCTGGAAATCGTGATTACCCGGCAGCCAGACGCAGGGCGCAGGCAGGCGCGCAATACCCTCAGCGAAATGCTGATAGGCTTCGACAGTATGATCCTGAGCCAGATCGCCCGTGGCGACAATCAAATCATAGTGACGGGGGCTGGCGGATATCGCCTGCAGTACCGCGTCATAACTGGCCCAGGTGTTCACACCCAGCAGCGTTTCATCTTTACCTGCAAAGAGGTGGGTATCGGTTATCTGTAAAATCCTGACCGTAGACCCACCCGCCGCAGGAAGTAGTAGCCGGCTATCCAATCAAAATCCTTAGGGTTAACGCCATCTCAGTTGTCTGTCTTAGCAAACCGGTACGGCCATCGCGCCATGCGCCAAACAGTAGCGCAACCAGTCTGCGAGGAACTGGTTTATCTGATGCTTTTCATCACGCTGATGGAGCTTTTTATTAGGATAATCATAGCGCGCTTTGAAGCGATAGATCTGTTGCGTTGAACACACTTCCGCAACCATCGCATCGTGATACAGCCTGACGGACATGGCAGGCAGGCTCCAGTAGCTGACGGCAGGCGCGGTTTGCTTCACTTCCACCAGCGTGGTGTAACGCGTCGATTCCTGGATGGTGACAGAATAATGGGCACCGTTCACCTGATAGGTCACTGACTCTCCCGCCTGGTCTTCTTTAGGCAGCAGGCGACGCAGCTGGGCGAAATTGGTTTCGCACACGCGCATCATTTCAGGGAAATCAGGTACATAGCGCTTTATCATTCGGTTTTCCACTCGTTGCGTAATTTTTTATGGTGCAGTTCAAGCCATTGCAAAGCGATGACAGAAGCTGCGTTATCTATTTTCCCCTCTTCCACCCATTGATAAGCCTGCTCGCGGCTGACCACATGGACAAGAATATCCTCATTCTCTTCCTCCAGACCGTGGTTTCCCTTCGCCACGCTGGCATCCACTTCTCCCACCAGAATATGCAACCGCTCGCTGGTGCCGCCAGGACTGGCCAGATAGCTCAGTACCGGCTTCACGCGCGCGGGGGTTATCCCGGCTTCTTCTACTGCTTCCCGCCGCACCACATCTTCATAGGTTTCGCCCGGCTCAACGATCCCGGCGACTAATTCTAACAGCCAGGGCGTCTCACTGCTGTCAAACGCGGGAATTCGGATTTGTTCGATCAGGACCACTTCGTCACGCACGGGGTCATAGGGTAGCAGCACTGCGGCATGTCCGCGCTCAAAGACTTCCCTTTTTACTTCACCACTCATCCCCCCCTTAAACAAGCGGTGACGAAACCGGTAGCTGGTGAGTGAAAAAAAACCGCTATAAAGTGTCTCTCGTGCAATAATTTCTACATCGTTTTTTGTGAAAGTCACTGGGTATTTTTTGCTGTTTTCCATCGGGGCAGCTCCATTCCGGATGAGTGCGAAAACGAGAAAAGCAACCCGAATCCGCTGATAGTGTGGTTCTTAATGAATTATTTAAGTAAATTAGGGCAACATGGCACGTTCAGCCAACTTAACTGTTCCGTTTACTCTGCTAGAATCGGCGATTATTTTTTGGCTTACGTCAGCGCTACCATAGCAATTTTGCTGCACTACAAGGAATGCAAATGAAGAAACTGCTCCCGTTACTCATCGGCCTGAGCCTGGGCGGCTTCAGTGTCGCCAGTCAGGCAGAAAACCTGTTGCAGATTTACCAACAGGCTCGTTTGTCTAACCCCGATCTTCGCAGTTCTGCAGCAGATCGTGATGCGGCCTTTGAGAAAATCAACGAAGCCCGTAGCCCGTTGCTGCCGCAGTTAGGCCTGGGTGCTGATTATACCTATAACAACGGCTATCGCGACAGCAGTGGCCTGCATTCCAATACCACCAGCGGTTCTTTGCAGCTGACTCAGACCATTTTTGATATGTCAAAATGGCGCGCGCTGACCCTGCAGGAAAAACAAGCCGGCATCCAGGACGTGACTTATCAGACTGCACAGCAGACGCTGATCCTGAACACCGCCACCGCCTACTTTAACGTGCTGAATGCGATTGATACGCTGTCCTACACGGAAGCGCAGAAACAGTCTATTTATCGCCAGTTAGATCAGACCACCCAACGCTTCAACGTCGGTCTGGTTGCCATTACTGACGTACAGAACGCCCGCGCCCAGTATGACAGCGTACTGGCTAACGAAGTGACCGCACGTAACGCGCTGGATAACAACGTGGAAATCCTGCGTCAGGTGACCGGCAACTACTATCCAAACCTGGCGTCGCTGAACGTTGAACGTTTTAAAACGGAAAAACCTCAGCCGGTTAACGCACTGCTGAAAGAAGCAGAAAGCCGCAACCTGAGCCTGTTGTCTGCCCGTTTGTCACAGGATCTGGCACGCGAAACCATCCGTTCAGCCGAAACTGGCCATATGCCAACGCTGGACCTGACCGCCTCTACCGGTTTGTCTAACAGCAAATACGGTGGCAGCCGCGCCAACCAGACGTCTGCGACCGATGACAGCATCACCGGTTCTAACCAGGTTGGCCTGAGCTTCTCTCTGCCGCTGTACAGCGGTGGCGCAGTCACCTCTCAGGTTAAGCAGGCGCAGTATTCGTTTGTTGCTGCCAGCGAGCAGTTAGAAAGCGCGCACCGTTCTGCCGTTCAGACCGTGCGTTCTTCCTTTAACAACGTGAATGCGTCCATCAGCAGCATCGACGCATACCGTCAGGCCGTGGTGTCTGCGCAGAGCTCCCTCGATGCGATGGAAGCCGGTTATCAGGTGGGTACGCGTACCATTGTTGATGTGCTGGATGCAACCTCAACGCTTTACAGCGCCAAACAGCAGCTTTCCGATGCCCGCTACAGCTACATGATCAATGAGCTGAACATCAAGTCGGCACTCGGTACGCTGAACGAGCAGGATCTGCAGTCGCTGAATGCGCGTCTGGGCAAAGATGTGTCTACCTCTCCTGAGGCGGTGGCACCTGAAACCCCGGAGCAAAATAACGCGGCTGATAACGGCAATGCTGCACCGGCTCAGGTTCATGCTACGCCGGTTGCACAAAGCACCGCGCCAGCTCGTGCCAGCGGCAATCCATTCAGTAAGTGATCCCCTGAGGGGCAGCGCCTGCTGCCCCTTCACAATCAAACGTATAGCTAAGTAAAGATCCCCCTCCGTACTGCCCTCATCGCTTCATTTTTCACCGCTGTTACCCTATTCTATGCACTACCTTTGGGCACAGGACAGAACGTGATGAAACGGACTAAACAAATCAATCATGCCTCCTTTCGCAAAAGCTGGAGCGCACGACACTTAACCCCGGTTGCCTTAGCGGTCACCGCGGTCTTTATGCTTGCCGGTTGTGAACAATCGGATGAAAGTGTTTCCTTGTATCAAAATGCCGACGACTGCTCCAGCGCCAACCCGGGCAAAAGCGAGCAATGCACCACGGCGTTCAACAACGCGAAAAAAGAAGCGGAAAAAACCGCACCGAAATACGCAACACGTGAAGACTGCGTGGCGGAATTCGGTGAGGGTCAGTGCCAGCAAACCCCTGCTCAGGCGGGTGTAGGCACAACCAATAATGCCGAATCTCAGCAGAGCGGAAGCTTCTGGATGCCGCTGATGGCAGGCTACATGATGGGCCGTATGATGGGCGGCGGTTTTGGTGGTCAACAGCAGCCGCTGTTCACCTCACGCGCACCGAACAGCCCGGCCAACGGCAAGTTTGTTGATGCCAGCGGAAAAAGCTTTGGCGCTGCCACACCAGGTCGCACCATGAACGTGCCGAAAACCGCCATGGCGCCAAAACCTGCCACCACCAGCACGGTCACCCGTGGCGGCTTTGGTGACAGCGTAGCTAAGCAGGCCACTGCGCAGCGTAGCAGCGCGACATCCGGTTCCCGCCGCACCTCAGGGGGCTAATGCCATGAAGCGTCTTGCTATCGCTGAACGCCCGGACTGGCGTGAAAAGGCCACCGAATACGGTTTCCGTTTTCATACCATGCACGGCGAGCCTTACTGGTGTGAGGATGCTTACTACCAGTTTACGCTCCAGCAGATTGAGAAGCTGGAGGACGTCACCAGCGAACTGCATCAGATGTGTTTACAGGTGGTGGAGAAAGTGGTGAACAGCGAAGAGCTGCTCGCCAAATTCCGCATTCCAAAACACACCTGGGACTTCGTGCGCGCCTCGTGGAAAACCAACCAGCCGTCGCTCTACTCGCGGCTGGATCTGGCATGGGATGGCCATTCCGACATTAAGCTGCTTGAGAACAACGCCGATACGCCGACCTCGCTGTATGAAGCGGCATTCTTTCAGTGGATCTGGCTGGAAGATCAGCAGGCGGCGGGGAACCTGCCCACCGGCAGCGATCAGTTCAATAGCCTGCAAGAGAAGCTGATTGAGCGCTTTGCCGACCTGCATCAGCAGCATGGCTTCAGCTGGCTGCATTTTGCCTGCTGTCGCGACACCGACGAAGATCGTGGCACGGTTCAGTATCTGCAGGACTGCGCCACCGAAGCCGGCTTACCGAGCGAATTTCTGTTTATGGATGAAATTGGCCTGGGCGAAAGAGGCCAGTTTACCGATGTGCATGACCAGGTGATCGGCAACCTCTTCAAGCTGTATCCGTGGGAGTTTATGCTGCGTGAGGTGTTCTCTACCAAGCTGGAAGATGCTGGCGTTCGCTGGCTGGAACCGGCGTGGAAAAGCATTATCTCCAACAAAGCGTTGCTGCCGCTGCTGTGGCAAATGTTCCCCAATCATCCGAATTTATTGCCGGCGTATTTTGCCGAAGATGACGTGCCGCATATGGATAAATATGTGGTTAAGCCGTTGTTTTCGCGCGAAGGTTCGAACATCAGCATCATTGAAAACGGCAAGGAAATTGCCAATGCCGATGGCCCTTATGGCGAAGAAGGCATGATTGTGCAGCAGTTCCACCCGCTGCCAAAATTTGGCGACAGCTACACCTTAATTGGCAGCTGGCTGATTAACGATCAACCTGCTGGTATTGGCATCCGCGAAGACCGGGCGTTGATTACACAGGATCTGTCGCGGTTCTATCCGCACACCTTTATCGAATAACGCTGTTATGCCTTTCAGTTGAGCACTCTGTTAATGCGGAGTGCTTCGCTGATGCTCTTAGGTCATTGCCACGATACCCTCTGTATTCTTCTTCCGACTGCGTCCCCTTCTCCCGAGCCTCCTTTACTTAATTTCAGAAAATCGGCACTGCATCAGCATGATAATGCCTAATTTTTTTTGCGAAACGTCTTACATTGTCCAGCTAACATTAATCAACCCTCAAAAGCCATAATGATTAAATCGGGGAATAATAACAGGGTAATAATTCTCTTATTATCCCTAAAGGAGTCAATGACTGTTAATAAAGCCACTAACGAAGCCTGTTAAGATAAATATTGCCAATTAAGATTCTTACTATATGCATGATCGTTTTATCAAAACAAAACCCTCTCAACTAATCGTAAAAAACGATTTCAATAACTCACCTCCCGATCCTATCCTCATGCGAAAGTTTTTAAGAAAACCCCCCTCAACCCAAGGAATCTTAATAACTTTCTTAAATATACTGCATTGTTATTTGATCAGGGCACGCACGCGCTTATCAATTACGCTCGGCCAGGATAGCCATAAGGATATGTACAATGAAAATTCATCAATTCGTCTCACTTGCCCTTCTTTCACTGACACTGTGTGCATGCAGTACTCCGCAAGGAAAAAAAGGAACCGTAAAAAAAACCGGTGATAGCCTGGTTCAACAAAAGACTGACGGCAAGAAATGTGTAGACAACTTCGATATGCTAAAAGGCCTGAATTACGAAGCCTTTAATCAGTACCGCTTGCAGTTCGATAAAATTAATAACTCCCATGCCTATTTCAAGAGCCATGAAGATCTGATGGAAAAGGATCCGAAAGAGCTAATGACGCTGACCCTGAATGACAAGCTGAATATGATCTGTGAGCGGGTGAAAAGCCAGGCCTTCCTCGAAATTCAAAAAAAAATGAAAAACATCAGCCAGATTTAATCAAACCATTTTTTGCCGGTGACGGCCTGTCACACTAAAAACCAAAAGCCTTTTCCAACATTTTTTTCTCTACTTTCCATAACCTCCTCTCCGGGGTTATGGAACTTTTTTTACGGACGGGAAGATATGGAATTCAAATTCAAAAAAATTGCCACAGTTCTGGTTATTCTGAACCATCTATTTGTCTCAATCGCAATACCGCTTTATTCTTCAGCCGTCCGGGCAGATTCAGGCATGATGGCATTAAGCGAGACGATGGCGGAGCTCAACGCGGGGATAAGTACCCTGCCAGACCGCCTTACCCATGAGCCCGCGCCTGCAACTACAGAGCAGGAAAGTAGCGATTCTTCGTCGTCGGCACTGAACCTTTCGGCCCCTTTATTCCCTGCCTCACAGGCCTACGACGCCTCTTCTTCCTCTGGCCCGTTCAATACTGCGGCAGAGTTAAATAAAGAAGGCAGCAATGACCTTATTTCACAGATCCCTTCACTGGAAGGCAGCCAGAGCAGCTTATCAGAAGAAAAATCGCTGCTGTTAAATGAGGATATGCAGCGGTCCCGTGAAGCGGATGATAACGATATGCGTCCACTGCAAGGCATAAAGCAATTCTGGCAAGTGATGGGCGCAGACAGCCGTTCTCAAGCCGGTATGGGGGTGATTACCGGCATTGCGAATGATATGGCCAGCAGTGCGCTACGTGACTGGATGGGACAAAGCGGGAATACCCGTATCCAGTTCAATTCCACAGGTGAAGCCAGTGCAGATTTATTGTTACCCTGGTGGGATACCCCCAGCACGCTGCTGTTTAATCAACAGGGCGTTCGCGTCAATAAAGAACGCACCACGTTCAATCTCGGTCTGGGGTTGCGTCATTACCTTTCCGATCACTTTATGCTCGGGGTCAACAGCTTTTATGACCACGATATTACCGGCAATAATGCGCGATTCAGTGTCGGGGCAGAAGCCTGGACCCACTACTTAAAACTGAGCGCCAATAAATATCAGCGCCTGACCGACTGGCACCAGTCGCCACTGGATGCGATGGAAGATTACGATGAGCGCCCAGCCAATGGTTTTGATCTGGCTGCGGATGCCTGGTTGCCCTTCTATCCACAATTTGGCGGCTCGGTGAAGTATGAAAAGTACTTTGGCAAAGGGATCATTCTCGATAACTCCGCCAGCCCAAGCGACCTGCGCGATTCCCCTTCCGCAGTGACCACCACGGTGAACTACACGCCGATCCCGTTGCTGACCTTTAAAGCGGGTCACAAGTCCGGTAGCGGTTCCGACAGCTTTGTCGGTCTGGACATTAATTACCGCCTGGGCGTGTCGTGGAGTGAACAGACAGATAAGGAAACCGTCAGGGTGATGCGCAGCCTCCCGGGGGCGCGCTACGATTTTGTCGATCGTAACTACAACATCGTGATGCAATATCGCAAACAAAATCTGATTTCGCTCTCCTTACCCGCCTCGGTGAGCGCTGAAGCGGCGTCCACCACGGTGATTACCGCCAGCGTCCGCGCAAAATACGGTTTGAAGAAAATTGACTGGCGTGCAGCAGAGTTGACAGCGGCGGGCGGCTCACTGTCTCAGGATTCTGCGACCTCTGTAGCGGTCAAATTACCGAAGTATCTGCACGAAGGCGTTAACAGCTATACCGTTTCGGCCATTGCCACCGATAACCACGGCAATGTCTCGCCAGAAAGTACCGTGGTGATCAACCTTACCCCTTCCAGCACCATCATCACGCTGGATGTTAAACCGGCCGATAGTGTGGTGGCTAACGGCGTTGATTCAGCACAGTTACTTGCCACCGTCACCGGCAAATCCGGTGAGCTGTTAAGCGATCTCAACGTGCGCTATGTCGTTTCAGGGATCGACGACAGCTGTATTCTGAAGGGCGCTAACAGCTGTGAAGCGCTGCATATTACCGACACATCTGGCACTGCAGTTGTGCCGCTGGCCTCGACCAAAGCCGGTAAGGTCACCATTTTCTCACATCTCGATAACGGCAACCGCGACAGTAAGACGCTGAACTTTATCGCTGACAGCACTACTGCCGAACTGGCTGAACTGACCATGGACGTCAACAATGCCGTCGCCAATGGCAAAGCCGCCAATAAAGCGAGGGTACTGGTCGCCGACTACTACGGCAACCCGCTCGGTAATGTGCCGGTCATCTTCTCTATCGCAGGGGAGGCGACGCCTTCTACCACCTCCACCGTGACTGACAGCAACGGTTCTGCCACCGTGGATGTGACCAGTAAACTGGCTGGCAACGTCACCTTGACGGCATCGGCCGCTGGCTTTTCTAAGCGTGCAGAGCTGACGTTTGTTGCAGATATGAGTACGGCGAAAATTGATGACTTATCTGCAACGCCGTTGACAGATTTAGTCGCTAATAACAATGACGCCGCGGTTCTGACGGCAGTAGTGAAAGATATTAACGGCAACCGCGTCAGTGGCGCGCCGGTGATATTCAACGCTCCGGGCGGGGCCAAACTGAGCCAGACCACGGTTATCTCTGATGCAGAAGGCTTAGTCAGCGTTAACCTGACCAGCACCCATGCAGGCAGCATCATCGTTACCGCCATAACGGACACTGATAAAATCGGTAAGCAGGTTACCGCCAACTTTATCAGTGATATCAACACTGCGGAAATAAGAAGTTTTACCGCTTCGCCAGAAACCGGCGTGAAAGCGAATGGCTCTGATTCCGCAGAATTAAAAGCCGTGGTGCAGGATGCTCATGGCAATATTATCCGAGGCATTCTGGTGAACTTTACAGTGGCCGGCAGTGCCATCCTTAACCAATATGAAGCCCTCTCGGATAGCGATGGCACCGTCTCCGTTAGCCTGACAAGCACCCTTACCGGCATAAGTACCGTTACCGCCTCCACGGCTTATGATCAGACAGGAAAACAGGCCTCAGTCGACTTTGCTGCGGATATCACCACCGCCGCCATCATGAGCCTGATCGCTACGCCAGCTATTGAGGTGAAAGCCAATGGTATTGCCTCTTCGAGTCTGACCGCCCTGGTGAAAGATGCCAAAGGTCACCTCGTCAACGGGGCTGAGGTGACCTTCAGTGTGGCTGGCAACGCCGAGTTAAGCCAATATTCTGCTACCACCACCAGAGAAGGCATTGCTACTGTCCAACTGACCAGCAAGAAGGCGGATATCAGTACCGTTACTGCGAAAACCGATTTTGATAACACAGGGAAGCAGGCCACCGTCAGCTTTATTGCTGATGCCAGTACCGCGAAAATTTCCAGCCTGACCGCATCGCGGGCAACGGATGTGAAAGCTAACGGTAGCGACAGCACACAATTGACCGCGCTGGTTGAAGATGACACAGGCAATGCTGTTTCTGGCATTAAAGTCACTTTCCACGTCAAGGGTAAAGCCAAACTGAATGCGTTGACCGTGGAAACCGACAGTGACGGCTTGGCGTCAGTCAGCTTGAAAAGTTACGTTGCTGAAATCAGCACGGTGACGGCAGTAGCCGACACGGACAGTATCGGCAAGCAGACTACCGTGAGCTTTGTGGGCGACCTGAGCACCGCAAGAATCGACAATCTTATCGCCTCTCGCACCGCGGACGTGCTTGCGAACAGGTCTGATACATCGATTCTCACCGTGACGGTTAAGGATATTAACGACAACCTGGTCAGTGGAGCGAAAGTCACCTTTAACGTGGTGACTGGAGAAGGAGAACTGAGCCAGCAATCGGCCACTACGGTAGAGGGTATCGCACGTGTAAATCTGGTCAGTACCCGTGCTGAAATCACTACTGTTAAAGCAATAACCGAGTTTGACCCCACGGGCAAACAGGCCTCTGTAAGCTTTGAAGGAGATCCCGCAACGGCGAGAATAGTCGAGGTTTGGTCAAGAGACGAGTTGCTTATAGCTAACGGTAAAGACATCACGCCGATTTTCGTCACTGTTGAAGATGCATACGGAAATCCAGTGAAGAAGACTACCGTTTTCTATAGCGTGAAGGGCACTGCCAGCTTAAAAGATTCGTCAGCTCCAACAGAAGTACACGGCTATAGCTGGCTAAATATGACCAGTCTTATCGCGGGTACTAGCACCGTCACCGTAACAACTGACTTTGACCGAACGGGTAAAATTACGTCAGCCACTTTTATCGCCGATCGCAGTACCGCGAAAGTGGACAGCCTTACCTCCTTCCCCTCCACTGCACTGGCAAATGGCGGTTCAGTCATCACCCTGACGACGGTTATCACGGATGCCAACAGCAACCCGGTAAACGGCATGCCGGTAAGCTTTACGGCGACTAACGGGGCATTACTGAATGTGGACTCAGCAACCACCGATAGCGATGGCAAAGTTAGCGTTGAGCTAATCAGTTCAAACTCAGGTAGCAGTACTGTGACCGCCACCACGGACACTGACTTGAGCGGTCAGCAGACCACCGTCACCTTTGTCGCGGAAGCGGAAACAGCCAGTATTGCCAGTTTCACCGCCACGCCTACATCCGCCATTAAGGCTGACGGCAACGCCATTTCCACACTGACCGCCAAGGTGAAAGATGCCAATGGTAATGCCGTTAACAATCAACTGGTAAGTTTCAACATAGCCGGTGACGCCCAGCTTAGCGCGTCATCCTCCAGAACCGATAGCAGCGGGAACGCCACGGTGACGCTCACCAGTACCGCTGCGGGTAGTAATACCATCACCGCGTTTACGGCATACGACACCAGCGGAGAACAGGTTACGGTAAGCTATATTGGCGACATCACTACAGCAAATATCGACAGCCTGACCGCCTCGAGAGCGGATAACGTCAAGTCTAACGGCAGCGATAGCTCGGTGATTACCGCTACGGTAAAAGATATCAATGGCAACCTGGTCAGCGGCGCAGAAGTCACCTTCAGCGTGACGAGTAAAGCCCTACTTAGTCAACGCATTGCCACGA
>LIDZ01001289.1_pt1 | contig 29706 bp, 29 predicted proteins | sample 644651 | NCBI WGS metagenome assembly LIDZ01 (sample SAMN03856242, study PRJNA289617) | food metagenome | isolation source: wine grapes on drying loft during traditional withering process | host: Vitis vinifera cv. Corvina | place: Italy: Gargagnago di S. Ambrogio di Valpolicella | collected 2014-01 | reverse complement strand
ATAGGGATCCTCACCGTGGCTTATATCATCAAACATTAGGGTGTATCATAAACGTTTTGCCCTGTCAGGGCGAAGCCTGCCAAGCCGTGTGAGGAAGAGTGAGTAAAAACAAACTGTCCAAAGGTCAGCAACGTCGCGTCAGTGCTAACCACGACCGCCGTCTTAAACGAGCGGATAAACCCGAGCCCGATGACAGCCTGTTTGGCGACGCGCGGGACGGTGTGGTCATTAGCCGTTTTGGTATGCACGCCGATGTGGAAGATGCGGATGGTTCAGTGCACCGCTGTAACATCCGTCGCACCATTCGCTCGCTGGTCACCGGTGACCGCGTGCTGTGGCGTCCAGGTGTCGAAGGCAGTGCCACCGTTAAAGGGATTGTCGAGGCCGTTCATGAACGTACCTCGGTCCTGACTCGCCCCGATTTTTACGATGGCGTGAAGCCGATTGCGGCCAACCTCAACCAGATCGTGATTGTTTCTGCGATCCTGCCCGAATTATCACTGAATATTATTGACCGCTATCTGATCGCCAGCGAGACGCTCGATGTCGAGCCCTTGCTGGTGCTGAACAAAACCGACCTGCTGGATGATGCAGGCCGCAAGTTTGTAGATAAGCAGATGGATATTTACCGTCGCATTGGTTATCGCGTGCTGATGGTCTCCAGCCATCAAAAGAACGGTCTGGAAGAGCTGGAGGCCGCACTGATTGGGCGTATCAGCATCTTTGCTGGCCAGTCGGGCGTTGGCAAGTCCAGCTTGCTAAACAACCTGCTCGGGCTGGAATTAGGTGGCAATGAGATCCTGACCAACGATGTCTCTGACGTCTCAGGTCTGGGCCAGCACACCACCACCGCCTCTCGCCTGTATCACTTCCCGCAGGGCGGCGATGTGATTGACTCCCCTGGGGTCAGGGAATTCGGTCTATGGCATCTTGAGCCGGAACAAATCACCCGTGGATTTGTCGAATTCCGTGAGTTTCTGGGCCACTGCAAATTCCGCGATTGTAAGCATGACAACGATCCGGGTTGTGCGCTGCGTGAAGCTGTCGAAAACGGCAAGATCGATGCTGCTCGCTTTGAAAGCTACCACCGGATTCTGGACAGCATGGAGGATATGCAGTTGAAAACCCGGCGGTCTTTCTCAGAAAACAGTAACTGATACTGGCCTGCCTGCACACCGCAGGCAGGTACCGTAGCCTAATCACCAGGGCGCTGCTACAATCCGCCCCGTTTCTCTATTTGTCTGATCAAGCCAGGAGGCTACTGTGTTGGATCGTTTTAAACTCGGCCTGAATAACATTTTGCCTAAAAAAGGCCTGACTGAACTGGCTGGCTGGGGCGCAGGTAAGCGCGCGGGCTGGCTCACTAAAGCGGTTATCGATGCGTTTGTCTGGTTCTATAAAGTCGATATGAAAGAGGCTCAGAAATCAGATACGGCGAGCTATCGCACCTTCAACGACTTCTTCGTACGCCCATTGCGTGACGAAGCGCGTCCGATTGAGACCGATCCTAACCTGTTGGTACTGCCCGCCGATGGCGCGGTGAGCCAGTTAGGTCACATCGAAGGCGATCAGATTTTCCAGGCGAAAGGTCACACTTACTCACTGGAAGCGCTGCTGGCCGGTAATACCGCCATGGCCGATCTGTTCCGTGATGGTGAATTCATTACTACCTATCTGGCGCCACGAGATTATCACCGTGTGCATATGCCGTGTAATGGCATCCTGCGCGAGATGATTTATGTGCCTGGCGATCTCTATTCCGTTAACCCGCTGACGGCGCAGAATATCCCTAACCTGTTCGCCCGTAACGAGCGCGTGATCTGCCTGTTTGATACCGAATTTGGCGCGATGGCGCAGATTCTCGTCGGTGCCACTATCGTTGGCAGCATCGAAACCGTCTGGGCTGGCACAGTCACCCCACCGCGTGAAGGCGTGATCAAGCGCTGGAGCTGGCCGGGTGCCGACGCTGAAGGATCGGTGGTGCTGTTGAAGGGTCAGGAAATGGGCCGCTTTAAGCTGGGTTCAACGGTGATTAACCTGTTTGCGAAAGACAGGGTAAAACTGGCCGAAAGCCTGACGCCAGAGACCAAAACGCGCCTGGGTCAGACGCTCGCCATCGCACTGCAGAAAACCAGTGCGGAAGAAGTTTTACATCACCCATAGCAGACACCTATGTTACGCCTGATCCTCCCAATTTTGTTCGGCTGGATGCTCCTCCAGCCCGCCTGGGGCGCCAGCGCCCCGGATACTGCTCAAATCAAGCAGCAGCTTGAGGACGCCAAGTCGGACAAAACCACGCCGAATCAGGCGGAAACGATAGACGCGCTGCAGGCGACGCTGAACTGGCTTGACGAGATGCAAAAGTCTCAGGCCAATTCAGATGCCTATCAGCAGGTTATCGATGGTTTCCCAAAACTTTCACGCGAGCTGCGCCAGCAGATTGCCGCGCTAACCGACAACCCGAAAACCATCAGCAATACCATGACGGCCCCTGAACTCGACCAGGAGATCCTGCAGGTCAGCAGCCAGCTGATTGAAGAGGGTCGCCAGGCGCAGCAGGAACAGGATCGCGCCCGTGAGATCAGCGATTCACTGGCGCAACTTCCGCAACAACAAACCGAAGCGCGCCGGGCGCTCAACGACATTGAACGCCGTCTGCAAGGACAGCCTTCCGCCACCACGCCGTTAGCCCAGGCACAGCTGGCATCACGTCAGGCAGAATCGGCGGCGCAGAAGGCCAGAGTGGATGAGCTGGAACTGGCTCAGCTGTCGGCCAACAACCGTCAGGAGCTGGCAAGAATGCGCGGTGAGCTTCACCAGCGTAAAGCCGCACAGCTCGATGCCTATCTGCAGGACCTGCGTAATCAGCTCAACAGCCGTCGTCAGCGCGAAGCCGAAATCGCCCTTGAGCGCACCGAGCAACTGGCGGAGAACAGCGGCGATCTGCCGAAGAATCTCGATAAACAGTTCCGGGTTAACCGCGAACTGTCCAATGACCTCAATCAGCAGGCCCAGCGCATGGACCTGGTGGCCTCGCAGCAACGCACCGCTAATAACCAGACTATTCAGGTGCGTCAGGCGCTGAGTACCATCCGCGAGCAGTCGCAGTGGCTGGGCGTCTCTAACGTGCTGGGCGAGGCACTGCGCGCGCAGGTTGCACGCCTCCCTGATATGCCGAAGCCGCAGCAGTTAGATAATGAGATGGGCGAACTGCGGGTGCAACGGCTGCGCTATGAAGACCTGCTGGAACGTCAGCAGCAGCTGATGCAGATTAAACAGGATGACGGCACGCCGCTCACCGCGGAACAGAAACGCATTCTGGATGCGCAAATCAAAACCCAGCGCGAGCTGATCAGTTCCCTGCTGTCAGGCTGTGACAACCTGATCCTCGAAGTGACCAAGCTGAAGGTGGCAAATGGTCAGCTGGAAGATGCGCTGAATGAAGTGAAAGAGGCGACGCACCGCTACCTGTTCTGGACCGCGGACGTGAACGCCTTAAGCCTGAATTTCCCGATGGATCTGGCGCGGGATCTGAAAAGCCTGCTGTCGCTGGATACGCTCGGTCAACTTGGCGGCGCGATGGTGATGATGTTTACCAGCCGCGAAACCGTCATCCCGATAATTGGTGCCGTGCTGCTGGTTGGCTTCAGCCTCAGCTCGCGCCGCCATTACCGTGATTTTATGACCCGCTCGGCCAGCAAGGTCGGCAAAGTCACGCAGGATCGTTTCGGTCTGACCATGCGGACGGTGTTCTGGTCGATTCTGGTGGCCCTGCCCTTGCCGGTGCTGTGGATGGCGCTGGGCTATGGCCTGCAACACGCCTGGCCCTACCCTATCGCGGTAGCGATTGGCGATGGTATCACCGCGACCGTGCCGCTGCTGTGGGTGTTTATGATCAGCGCGGCGTTTGCCCGTCCGCAGGGATTGTTCATTATCCACTTCCGCTGGCCTCAGGCGCGCGTGGCCCGCGCGATGCGCTTCTACTCATTGTGCATCGGTCTGGTGGTTCCTCTGATTATGCTGCTGATAAGCTTCGATAATCTGGAAGACCGGCAGTTCTCCGCCACGCTGGGAAGGCTCTGTTTTATCCTGATTTGTGGCGCGATAAGCCTGGTGACCATCAGCCTGAAACGTGCCGGGATCCCGCTGCATCTGGACAAAGAAGGCAGCGGTGACAACCTGATCAATAAACTGCTGTGGAATCTGATGATCTGCATTCCCCTGTTTGCCGCGCTGGCGTCATGCATTGGTTACCTGGCGACCTCGCAGGCGCTGCTGGCCAGGCTGGAAACCTCCGTCGCCATCTGGTTCCTGCTGCTGGTCATCTACCATATCATCCGCCGCTGGATGTTGATTCAGCGTCGCCGTATTGCCTTTGACCGGGCGCGAACTCGCCGTGCTGAGATCCTCGCCCAACGTGCGAAAGGCGAAGAGGAAGCGGTCGCTCATCAGAGCAACTCCGATACGCTTGAAGTGGAAGAGCCGGTAATCGATCTGGATGCCATCAGTGCGCAGTCTCTGCGACTGGTACGTTCAATTCTGACGCTGGTTGCGCTGATTTCGGTGATTGTGCTGTGGTCCGAGATCCATTCGGCATTCGGCTTCCTCGAAAACATCCATCTGTGGGATGCCAGCACCACCGTGCAGGGCGTTGAAAGCCTGCAGCCGATCACCCTGGGATCGGTCCTGATTGCCATTCTGGTGCTGATTATCACCACCCAACTGGTGCGCAATATGCCGGCGCTGCTGGAACTGGCGCTGTTGCAGCACCTGAGCCTGACGCCAGGCACCGGCTATGCAATCACCACCCTGACCAAATACGTGCTGATTTTTGTCGGCGGGCTGGCCGGGTTCTCAATGATTGGCGTCGACTGGTCGAAGTTGCAGTGGCTGGTCGCCGCATTGGGTGTCGGATTAGGGTTTGGCTTGCAGGAAATTTTCGCCAACTTTATCTCCGGTCTGATTATTTTGTTTGAGAAGCCGATCCGTATTGGCGATACCGTCACTATTCGCGATTTGACCGGCAGCATCACCAAAATCAACACCCGTGCCACCACCATTACCGACTGGGACCGCAAAGAGATTATCGTGCCGAATAAGGCCTTTATCACCGAGCAATTTATTAACTGGTCGCTGTCCGATTCGGTAACGCGCGTGGTGCTGACCATTCCGGCCTCTGCCGAAGCCAACAGTGAAGAAGTGACCAGCGTGCTGCTCACCGCCGCAAATCGCTGTCAGTACGTGCTGGAAGCGCCACCGCCGGAAGCCTATCTGGTCGACCTGCAACAGGGTATTCAACTGTTTGAGCTGCGTATTCACGCCGCTGAGATGGGGCATCGCATGCCGCTGCGCCATGAATTGCATCAGCTGATCCTGCGGGGATATCAGGAGCACGGGCTGGAAATGCCGTTCCCACCTTTCCAGGTGCGCATGGAAACCATTGGACGTAAGACGCCAACCCAGAATGGGGCGCCAGCGGCCAGAACCTATAAATCAGGCGGATTGTAAGGCAGCAGAGGCGGCAGACCGCCGCCTCTGGGAAGGGTTTAGCAGCGATCGACCGGGAAGGCGATCACCTCACTCAGGGACTCGGCTTTCAGCGCCAGCATCACGATACGATCGACGCCTAACGCCACGCCGGAACAATCTGGCATGCCGTGCGCCAGCGCATCCAGCAGATTGGTATCGATTGGCTGCTGAGGCAGACCGCGCGCCGCTCGCTTGCGGTTATCCTGGTCAAAGCGTTGTTTCTGCTCACGGCTGTCGGTCAGTTCACGGAAACCATTCGCTAATTCAATCCCCTTGAAGTAGACCTCAAAGCGCTCCGCCACGCGGTGATCTTCGGTGCTGATCTCCGCCAGCGACGCCTGGCTGGCCGGAAAGTGATACACAAACGCCGGCTTATCTTTCCCGATTTGCGGCTCCACACCCATCATAAACAGCAGCTGCAATAAGGTGTCGCGGTCTTCTTCGCGGTTAGCCAAATCGCCCACGCCCAGTTTTTCCGCCACTTCACGCATCTGCGCTTTATCCGCCGACAGCGGATCCATTTCCAGATGGCGGATAAACGCCTGCTGATACGAGAGCGTTTCGGCCGGTGCGCATTCCAGCACCTGCTGTAACAGGTCATCGACCTCATTCATCAGCCGGTACATATCGTAATGCGGGCGATACCACTCCAGCATGGTGAATTCAGGATTATGGTGACGTCCGGCTTCCTCATTGCGAAAGCTGCGGCACAGCTGGAAGATCGGCCCACTTCCCGCCGCCAGCAGGCGCTTCATATGGTACTCAGGGCTGGTCATCAGATAGAGGTCTAGCCCCTGCGCGGCACCCGGGCCGACAAAACGCGTCTGAAAAGGAACCAGATGAACATCGGTCACCGTGGCCTGGCTCATCGCCGGGGTTTCCACTTCCAATACCCCACGATCGGCAAAAAATCGCCGAATTTCCGCCATAATCGCCGCACGCTTCAGTAAATTGCTTATTGAAGCGCCAGGCTGCCAGCTGGCCGTATCGCTCATTGTTTCTACTCCTCATCAGACAGGGTGAAGCAGTCTACCCGTACGGAGATAAACACACAAATTTGCCGCGGGAAATTCCTCTCGTTACCGGATTTCACCGCCCATATGCCGATCTGAATGGCGAAAAACGTCGCTCGGATCCCGCTTTTTCTGTTTATTTCTCATACTAATACCCGAGCACATCAAGTTTAGCGCGGATGGCCAGTTTTATACTGTTCTCCCTGGAAAAAGTGAGGATTTCCCTCCCTTTTCCCTCTTCTGACATTTTGACAGGGAGAACACCGTGCAAACCTGTACTGCCGATCTGGTCATCGTCGGCGCTGGCGGAGCTGGACTCCGCGCCGCCATTGCCGCCGCCGAAGCAAATCCCACCCTGACTATTGCGCTGGTTTCTAAAGTCTATCCGATGCGCAGCCACACCGTTGCCGCCGAAGGTGGATCCGCCGCGGTGACGCAGTCCCACGACAGTTTCGATCTCCATTTCCAGGACACCGTTTCAGGTGGAGACTGGCTGTGTGAGCAGGATGTGGTCGACTATTTTGTTGAGCATTGCCCACGAGAAATGACCCAGCTGGAGTTGTGGGGCTGCCCGTGGAGCCGCCGCGACGATGGCACCATCAATGTGCGTCGCTTCGGCGGCATGAAGATTGAGCGCACCTGGTTTGCCGCCGATAAAACCGGCTTCCATATGCTGCACACGCTGTTTCAAACCTCGCTGAAATACCCGCAAATCCAGCGCTTTGACGAGCACTTCGTGTTGGATCTGCTGGTCGATGAAGGCGAAGCGCGCGGCGTGGTGGCGATGAATATGATGGAAGGCACGCTGGTCCATATTCATGCCGGTGCGGTGGTGCTGGCAACCGGCGGCGCCGCCAGAGTTTATCGCTACAACACCAATGGCGGCATCGTGACCGGGGATGGCATGGGCATGGCGCTGCGTCATGGCGTGCCGCTGAGGGATATGGAGTTTGTGCAATACCATCCCACCGGCCTGCCCGGCTCGGGGATCCTGATGACCGAAGGCTGTCGGGGCGAAGGCGGCATCATGGTCAATAAGGATGGCTATCGCTACCTGCAGGACTACGGCATGGGGCCAGAAACGCCGCTGGGCCAGCCAATGAATAAATATATGGAACTTGGCCCACGCGACAAGGTTTCGCAGGCGTTTTGGCATGAGTGGCGGAAAGGCCGCACCATCGCCACGCCGCGTGGTGATGTGGTGCATCTGGACTTACGCCACCTGGGTCAGAAGAAGCTGCTTGAGCGCCTGCCGTTTATCTGTGAGCTGAGTAAAGCCTATATCGGCGTCGATCCGGCTCAGGCGCCGATTCCGGTGCGGCCCACCGCGCACTACACCATGGGCGGGATTGAAACCAATGCGCAGTGTGAGACGCGCATCGCCGGTCTGTTCGCCGTCGGGGAATGCTCGTCGGTCGGCCTGCATGGTGCCAATCGCCTCGGGTCTAACTCGCTGGCTGAACTGGCGGTATTCGGCAGGCTTGCCGGGGAAAGTGCTGCAAGACATGCGGTACAGGTTCACAAAAAACCCGCCAGCGCGTTGCAGGCCCAGGCTCGGGACTGTGAAAAACGCCTGCACGGGCTGGTCAATCAACAGGGCAAAGAGACCTGGTCTGAGCTGCGCGATGAGATGGGGCTGGCGATGGAAGAAGGCTGCGGGATTTACCGCACGCCAGAGCTGATGCAGAAAACCATCGACAAACTGGCCGAGCTGCAAGAACGCTGCAAGCATCTGCACATCAGCGATACCTCCAGCGTCTTCAACACCCAACTGCTGTACAGCATTGAGCTGGCGCACGGTCTGAACGTCGCCGAATGCATGGCGCACGCCGCGATCCAGCGCAAAGAGTCTCGCGGTGCGCATCAGCGACTGGATGAAGGCTGTACCACCCGCAATGACGCGCAGTATCTGAAACACTCCCTGAGTTTTTATCGCCCTGACGGCGCACCTGAAATCAGCTGGGATGACGTTAAGATTACCCGGCTGCCGCCGGCGAAACGCGTCTACGGTGCCGAGTCTGAAGGTAAGGAGGCCGTCCATGAGTGAACTCGCTCGCTGTAAAATCACCGTTCAGCGTTATAACCCGGAGTCCGATAGGGTCCCGCGTCATGAGATCTTCGACGTGCCCTGGGATGACCAGACTTCTCTGCTCGATGCGCTGGGGTTTATCAAAGATAACCTGGCGTTTGACCTGTCCTACCGCTGGTCCTGCCGCATGGCAATATGTGGATCCTGCGGCATGATGGTCAATGGCATCCCGAAACTGGCCTGCAAAACCTTTCTGCGTCACTACCCCGACGGCCTGCTGGTCGAACCGCTGGCCCACTTCCCGGTTGAGCGGGATCTGGTTGTGGATATGAGCCGCTTTATCGAAAGCCTGGAGGCGGTAAAACCGTGGATCATCGGTAATGCACGCAATGCCGATCGTGGCCCTCAGCGGCAAACGCCGGCTCAGATGGCCAAATATCATCAGTTCTCCGGCTGCATCAACTGCGGCCTGTGTTACGCCGCCTGCCCGCAGTTTGGCCTTAACCCGGAATTTATTGGGCCGGCGGCCATCACCCTGGCACATCGCTACAACCTGGACAGCCGCGATCAAGGCAAGGCGCAGCGAATGCCGACGCTCAACGGCGATAACGGCGTATGGCCCTGCACCTTTGTCGGTTTCTGCTCGGAGGTCTGCCCGAAACATGTCGATCCTGCGGCGGCGATCCAGCAAAGCAAAGTGGCAAGCGCCCAGGATTACCTGATCACCACCCTCAGACCGCAGTAGGGAGCCCAGAAATGACAACCAAACGGAAACCCTTCCATCGCCCGATGACCGCCAACTGGTGGCAGAAGTCTGGCTATTACCGTTTTTACATGCTGCGCGAAGCTACGGCATTGCCGGCGCTGTGGTTCAGCGTCGAGATGATTTTCGGGCTGTTTGCGTTGAAGAATGGCGAGCAGAGCTGGCAGGCGTTCGTCGCAGTCTTACAACATCCTTTGATGCTGCTGATCAATATCGTCGCACTGGCCGCCGCCTTGCTGCACAGCAAAACCTGGTTTGAGCTGGCACCCAAAGCCCAGGTCATCGTGTTGGGAGGCAAAAAAATGTCTCCCGCCCCGGTGATTAAAGTGCTGTGGCTGGCGATGGTGGTGGTCAGCCTGATCCTGCTGACATGGGCACTGCTTATTAAGGAGTCGCTGTGAAAAATAAGGCCATGCGTTCAGATGAACCGGTGTTCTGGGGGCTGTTTGGTGCCGGAGGAATGTGGGCGGCGATCGTCTCGCCGGTGGTGGTGCTGCTGGCTGGCATCCTCCTTCCGCTGGGCATCGGTACGGAGCGGGGGCTCAGCTATACGCACCTGCTGCAGGCTGCGCAAACCCTCCCTGGCCGTCTGTTCCTGTTTCTGACGATCGTGATGCCGGTGTGGTGTGCACTGCACCGGCTTCATCACGGCATGCACGACATTCGCCTGCACGTTCCCGCCGCGAAATGGCTGTTCTATGGCCTGGCGGCGATCCTCACCGTGGTGACGGCAATTGGGGTAATCACCCTGTAATCCACAGGCGGCAACCCTGCCGCCTAAACTTCCTCTATACTCAAGCTATTCAATCGTAAAGGAATAGCTTATGTCTCTGTGGAAAAATCTGCTCGCCGGCACCGTCGCCCTCCTCTCCGTTGCCTGTAGCACAACGCCGCCCAAGGGCGTGACGCCAGTCGAAGGCTTCAATGCCGATCTTTATCTGGGTGACTGGTATGAAATCGCCAGGCTGGATCACTCGTTTGAACGTGGGCTCGATCATGTCACCGCCAGCTACAGCAAGCGTGATGATGGCGGCCTGAAGGTGATTAATCGCGGTTATAACGTCGAGAAGCAGCGCTGGCAGCAGAGTGAAGGTAAAGCCTACTTTACCGGACCACAGAGTCGCGCAGCCCTGAAGGTCTCCTTCTTTGGCCCGTTCTATGGCGGATACAACGTGATTGCGCTGGATAACGACTATCAGTATTCACTGGTGAGCGGCCCGAACCGGGACTATCTGTGGATCCTTTCCCGCACGCCGCAAATTTCGGATCAGGTCAAAGCGTCGTTGTTAGCGAAGGCCCGTGAGAATGGCTTTGATGTCAGCAAGCTGATTTGGGTAAAACAGGGGAAGTAAACAATGAGGCCGGTGCGGGAGCACCGGCACCGTAATTACTGAGCGCTTTTTTGAATCGCCTGGCCACCGGCTGACACGTCTTCACCCACGCCACGCGTGGTATTACAAGCTGTGAGCACCGAAGAGAGCACCAGTACAGAAAGAATTGAAATAATACTTTTCTTTAACATGAGAATGTCCTTTTAGCGTGAAGTAAAGTACAGCGAATTAAGCATAGCCGTAATTTAACCACATGCTATTGAGGCAGGTAGCAAAAGGACATTTTTTGCGAAGAGAGACTAGTTGGCTGCGTGTGAGATCGCACCGCCGAGGTGTTGAACATCCTCACCAAAACCGTGGAAGGTATTGCAGGCGCTGAGCGCACTGGTCATAAACACTGCGACAGCAATGAGTTTTAACCACTTCATCATCTGATTCAGCTCACATCGTTAAAGAAAAGGGCCTGACCGTCAGGCCCACTTCATCGGGCTTATTTCACGCGAGAAACGTATTCGCCTGAACGGGTATCGACACGGATCACTTCGCCAATCTGCACGAACAATGGCACTTTCACCACGGCACCGGTAGACAGCGTGGCTGGCTTGCCGCCAGTCCCCGCGGTGTCGCCTTTCAGGCCTGGGTCGGTATCAGTGATTTCCAGCTCAACGAAGTTTGGTGGCAACACCTGGATCGGCTTGCCGTTCCACAGGGTTACGATACATTCTGCGTTATCCAGCAGCCATTTAGCGGCATCGCCCACGGTCTTCTCTTCAACAGGATGCTGTTCGAAGGTTTCCGGGTGCATGAAGTGGTAGAACTCACCGTCGTTGTACAGGTAGTTGAGGTTAGTATCTACAACGTCTGCGCCTTCAGCGGAGTCGGTAGATTTGAACGTTTTCTCAACGCGGGTACCGGTCAGCAGGCGACGCATTTTTACGCGCGCAAAAGCCTGACCCTTACCTGGTTTAACGAACTCGCTTGATTCGATAGCGTAAGGTTCGCCTTCGAACATGATTTTAAGACCGGGACGGAAATCGTTGCTAGAATAAGTCGCCATAAAGGCCCTCTACAATTTAATACTGGTACTAAGCCAAAAAAATGGCACACATTGTAACCCTAAAAACCCCTTCGCGAGAAGAATGGTTGCATCAACTTGCGGATGTAATCACCGACCCAAATGAATTACTGCAACTTTTAGGCCTCGATTCGCACCCGGAGCTGACGGCCGGCAGTGATGCCCGACGTCTGTTTGCCCTGCGCGTCCCGCGGGCCTTCGCGTCCAGAATGCAAAAAGGCGATCCACAAGATCCGCTCCTGCTGCAGGTAATCACCGCCAGCCAGGAGTTTGTTGATGCTCCGGGTTACAGTACTGACCCGCTCGATGAGCAGAGCAGCGTGGTGCCGGGTCTGTTACATAAATATCGCAATCGTGCGCTGTTGCTGGTCAAAGGCGGCTGTGCGGTTAACTGCCGCTACTGTTTCCGCCGCCATTTCCCCTACCAGGATAATCAGGGAAACAAGCGCAACTGGCAGCAAGCCCTGGAGTATATCCGAGAGCAGCCAGAACTGGATGAGATTATTTTCTCCGGTGGCGATCCGTTGATGGCAAAAGACAGCGAACTGGACTGGCTGATCGGCGAACTGGAGCAGATCCCCCACCTGAAACGCCTGCGCATTCACAGCCGGTTACCGGTGGTCATCCCCAGCCGCATCACCCGTACGCTCTGCCAGCGTCTGGCGCAGTCGCGGTTGCAGGTGCTGATGGTGACGCACATTAACCACGCCCAGGAGATTGATGACGAGCTGCGGGACGCGTTGCAACGGCTGAAGAGCGCGGGCGTGACGCTGCTTAACCAGAGCGTGCTGCTGCGCAATATTAACGACGATGCGACCACGCTGGCGGCGCTCAGCAACGCGCTGTTTGATGCCGGCGTGCTGCCTTATTACCTGCATGTGCTGGATAAAGTGCAGGGAGCAGCACACTTCTACGTATCAGATGAAGACGCCAGGACGATCATGCGGGAACTGCTGGCCAACGTTTCTGGCTATATGGTGCCAAAACTGGCCCGTGAGATTGGCGGAGAACCGAGCAAAACGCCGCTCGATTTACAGCTCAGACAGGTTTAACCCGATCCTGAAAACACCAGCGGGGAGGATCAACGATCCTCCCCGCTGTCTTATCTGCTTTAAACACTCTACCGGCAGCGATAACGCGGCCCAGACGACAGAGGCTTTCCGCAAACGGTTAAGGGCATTTATAGACCTGGCCGCTCATTTTGCTGTCCAGCGGGGCAAAGCTTGACCAGATATTCTGTGTTGGGCTGGTTGCACCGTAAATGGTGTTGCCGCCCATTGCTGCCGCACGGTTGCGCAGATCGTTGGCCGCGCCACGCAGCGAGCTGCTTTCGCCGCCGCCTGCACCGCTCAACCAGTTGCTCTGTTCGCCGGTCAGGTTGCCCAGCAGCTGGCACTCTTTGGCTGGTTGCTGGTCGGTAAAGCTGACGCGCTCACCCGCAGCACTCAGGGTGTTTGAACTGCTGCTACAGCCTGCCAGCAGCGCAGTCGCTACTGAAAGTCCCAGCAAGACCTTAATCCGCATTTTAAATCCCCATTATTATCATCATCAGAATCAGTTCTGAGCGTACCGGAAATCGACAACCTTGGTGAAGCTTCCGTTGCCCAACACAGATAAATCCTTGTTCGGGCTACTGCTTGCGCCATAACTTTACTATCTTCCCCCCAAAAAGAAAAACCCCCGTTATAAAACGAGGGTTCTTCAGGAGGCTGCCTTTCCCGTCAAAGACGAAAGAGAGCGTTATAGCCAGCCGGCAGGCATTACATCATGCCGCCCATGCCGCCCATACCACCCATACCGCCACCGCCTAAGTCAGGGGTGTCGCCTTTCGGCAGGTCGGTGATCATGCACTCGGTGGTGATCATCAGACCGGCAACAGAGGCCGCGTACTGCAGCGCAGAACGGGTCACTTTAGTTGGGTCCAGGATACCGAAGTCGATCATGTCGCCGTATTCTTCAGTCTGCGCGTTGTAACCGTAGTTACCTTCGCCCGCTTTCACTTTGTTGGTGACAACTGAAGGCTCTTCACCGGCGTTAGACACGATCTGACGCAGTGGAGATTCCATTGCGCGCAGCGCAACTTTGATACCCACGTTCTGGTCTTCGTTCTGGCCACGCAGATCGCCCAGTTTAGACGCCACGCGAACCAGCGCAACACCACCACCAGCAACCACGCCTTCTTCAACCGCAGCACGGGTTGCGTGCAGGGCATCTTCAACGCGCGCTTTCTTCTCTTTCATTTCAACTTCAGTAGCTGCGCCCACTTTCAGAACGGCAACGCCGCCTGCCAGTTTCGCTACGCGCTCCTGCAGTTTTTCACGATCGTAATCAGAGGTCGCTTCTTCAATCTGCTGACGGATCTGAGAGACACGGCCAGAGATAGTCGCTTCTTCGCCAACGCCATCGATGATGATGGTGGTGTCTTTGCTGATCACGACGCGTTTTGCCTGACCCAGATCTTCCAGCGTGGCTTTTTCCAGCTCCATACCGATCTCTTCAGAGATGACGGTACCGCCAGTCAGCACAGCGATGTCCTGCAGCATAGCTTTACGACGGTCGCCGAAACCAGGTGCTTTAACCGCAGCCACTTTCACGATACCGCGCATGGTGTTAACCACCAGCGTAGCCAGCGCTTCGCCTTCAACATCTTCAGCAACGATCAGCAGTGGTTTGCCGGCTTTCGCCACGGCTTCCAGAACTGGCAGCATTTCACGGATGTTGGAGATTTTTTTGTCAGCCAGCAGAATGAATGGGGTTTCCAGTTCTACTGCGCCAGTTTCTGGCTTGTTGATGAAGTACGGAGACAGGTAGCCACGGTCAAACTGCATACCTTCAACCACGTCCAGCTCGTCCTGCAGGCCGGTGCCTTCTTCAACGGTGATCACGCCTTCTTTGCCGACTTTTTCCATCGCCTGAGCAATCAGTTCGCCCACGGTTTCATCGGAGTTAGCAGAGATGGTACCCACCTGAGCAATCGCTTTAGAATCAGAGCAAGGCACAGACAGTTTTTTCAGTTCTTCAACAGCGTGGATGACCGCTTTGTCGATTCCGCGCTTCAGATCCATTGGGTTCATGCCCGCAGCAACGGCTTTCAGACCTTCGTTAACGATAGACTGAGCCAGAACGGTTGCGGTGGTGGTACCGTCGCCTGCAGCGTCGTTCGCTTTAGAGGCCACTTCTTTCACCATCTGAGCACCCATGTTTTCGAACTTGTCTTCCAGTTCGATTTCACGTGCGACAGATACGCCATCTTTAGTGATGGTCGGTGCACCAAAAGATTTATCCAGAACCACGTTACGGCCTTTCGGGCCCAGGGTAACTTTTACTGCATCTGCCAGTACGTTAACGCCACGCAGCATTTTTACGCGTGCGTCATTACCGAATTTTACGTCTTTAGCTGCCATCTTAAAATATCCCTTAAATTCGTTTGTTCAGTGAGTTACGCGTAATTACGCTTCAACAATTGCCAGAATGTCGCTTTCAGAAATGATCAGCACTTCCTGGTTGTCGATTTTCTCAGTTTTAGCACCGTAACCTTCGCTGAAGATGACGACGTCGCCAACCTTCACGTCCAGCGGTTTCACATCGCCGCTTTCCAGGATACGGCCATTGCCAACAGCCAGTACTTCGCCACGGGTAGATTTACCGGCTGCGGAGCCAGTCAGCACGATGCCGCCAGCTGATTTAGATTCCACTTCTTTACGCTTGACGATAACACGGTCGTGCAATGGACGAATTTTCATTGATAACTCTCCTTTGAGAAGTCCAATCAGGTTTTTGGGATGAACGTCGGGCTTCACTGGCACCGACCTCGTGACGAAAGAGATAGGGCCTGGCGGAGGGGCTTTCAAGGGGAAAAAAATAAAAATTTCGCTTCTGCTAACCAACTGCACAAATAACAGGCAATCGTTTCCCCTGAAAAGCAAAAAGGCGGGAAATCCCGCCTTCGGCTCAGTTATCGGCGATCCTCTGGATCGTCGTGTTCAAGCAGTTTGCTGTCTTTTCGCTCGAATTCACCGTCAACGGTGAAGCCACTGTCCGGGCCAGCGCCGGCACCACGCCAGACTTTCAGATGCGGCATCAGCTTCAGCGTCAGATGCTTTTGCACCGGCGGCAGCAACAGCAGCAACCCGAGGAAGTCGGTGAAGAAACCCGGCAGCAGCAGCAGGAAGCCGGCGATGATCAACGAAACGCTCTTGATCATCTCCGCGGCAGGGCTGTCGCCAACCGCCAGCTTCTGCTGCATCAGCATAAAGTTTTTCATCCCCTGGTTTTTGACCAGAGAGATACCGATCAATGAGCTGAACACCACCAACAGCAGCGTCAGCAGCACGCCCATCACGTGGGCCACCTGGATGAAAATGGTGATCTCAATCCAGGCGAGAATAAATAGCACTAAAAACGGTAACCAGCGCACCGCAGTCTCCTGTCTGTCCGGGCCATCTCGCCTACAGCGGGACGGCAAAAAGAGGGATCGTCACGATCGTAGAGTAATGAAATGGGCTCTTACAGAGCATTTTTCAACTACCTTATACGAAATTCATGTTGGTCAGCGATATGTGACCCACATCACACTGTGTCGAAGATGGCTGAAAACGAACGCAATTTAAGTGATCTGGATTCAGGCTTTTCGTCCTTAACAGAATATGATCGTGCTCAGTCTACCGCAAATGGATAAAATGTCGGCCGAGGCTGTTCATGACCAAAGATTCACTTTGATTGTGATGATCTACACCGAATGATTGGGTGTATCCGGTAGCAAAAACAAGAAGGTTCTCATGACAAATAGCATTCGTATCGAAGAAGACCTGTTAGGTATGCGTGAAGTTCCGGCAGATGCTTACTACGGTGTTCACACTCTGCGTGCGATTGAAAATTTCTACATCAGTAACAGTAAAATCAGCGATATCCCTGAGTTCGTTCGTGGCATGGTGATGGTGAAAAAAGCCGCCGCGATGGCCAATAAAGAGTTGCAGACCATTCCCCGCCATATCGCTAACACCATCATTCAGGCCTGCGATGAAGTGCTGAACAACGGCAAATGCATGGACCAGTTCCCGATTGATGTCTATCAGGGCGGTGCCGGCACCTCGGTCAATATGAACACCAATGAAGTGCTGGCCAATATTGGTCTGGAGCTGATGGGCCATCAGAAAGGGGAGTATCAGTTCCTCAATCCAAATGACCACGTCAACAAATGCCAGTCCACCAATGACGCCTACCCGACCGGTTTTCGTATCGCGGTGTATACCTCTATTTTGAAGCTGTTGGATGCTATCGGCCAGTTGAGCGAAGGCTTCCAGCGCAAAGCCGTTGAGTTTGAAACCATCCTGAAAATGGGCCGTACCCAGCTGCAGGATGCGGTGCCCATGACCCTCGGTCAGGAATTCCACGCCTATAGCGTGCTGCTGAATGAAGAGATTAAAAACCTGCTGCGCACCGGCGAACTGCTGCTGGAAGTGAATCTGGGCGCGACGGCTATCGGCACACGTTTGAACACCCCGGACGGCTATCAGGCGCTGGCGGTACAGAAGTTAGCGGAAGTCAGCAACCTGCCCTGCGTTCCTGCAGAAGATCTGATTGAAGCAACGTCAGACTGCGGTGCCTATGTGATGGTGCACAGCGCGCTGAAGCGCCTGGCGGTCAAGCTCTCCAAAATCTGTAATGACCTGCGCCTGCTCTCATCCGGGCCGCGTGCCGGGCTGAATGAAATCAACCTGCCAGAATTGCAGGCCGGTTCTTCTATCATGCCGGCCAAAGTGAACCCGGTGGTGCCAGAGGTCGTTAACCAGGTGTGCTTCAAGGTGATCGGCAATGACGTCACCGTGACCATGGCGTCTGAAGCAGGCCAGCTGCAGTTAAACGTAATGGAACCGGTTATCGGCCAGGCCCTGTTTGAGTCGGTGCATATTCTGACCAACGCCTGTTCGAATCTGCTGGAAAAATGCGTTAACGGCATTACCGCCAACAAAGCGGTGTGTGAGGCCTATGTCTTTAACTCGATCGGCATCGTGACCTACCTCAACCCGTACATCGGCCACCATAACGGCGATATTGTCGGCAAAATTTGTGCCGAGACGGGCAAAAGTGTGCGGGAAGTGGTGCTGGAGCGCGGGTTACTGACTGAAGCCGAACTTGATGATATTTTCTCAACGCAGAACCTGATGTTCCCGGTATATAAAGCCAAACGCTATACCGATGAAAATGAACAATAACAGTTTAACCTGACAGACCTTTAAGGCACGCGCGTTCGCAGAACGACGTGCCTTTTTTTATGGCACAGCCTACAAATTATTAACGGTTAGTTATCAAAAAAACCCAAGGAGCAGATCATGATTGTGCCGGAGTTACTTGTCGTCCTGTTGGCGATATATCTGGGAGCGCGGCTGGGCGGCATTGGCATCGGTTTTGCCGGTGGGGTGGGCATGTTGATTTTGACGCTGGGCTTCCAAATCAAGCCGGGCGTCATTCCCTTCGACGTCATCGAAATCATTATGGGGGTGATTGCCGCGATTGCCGCCATGCAGGTCGCCGGCGGTATGGATTACCTGGTGAGCCTGGCAGAGCGTCTGTTAAGGAAGCATCCCCGATATATCACCTTCCTCGCGCCGCTGGTGACCTACTTTATGACGCTGCTGGCGGGAACCGGCCATACGGCATTTTCCACCTTACCCGTGATAGCGGAAGTGGCAAAAGAGCAAGGTGTTCGCCCTTCCCGTCCGTTATCGATCGCGGTGGTCGCTTCGCAGATTGCCATTACCGCCTCGCCTATTTCGGCGGCGGTGGTGTTTCTGGCCGGGATACTGGAGCCAAAAGGCATCAGCTATCTGGCGCTGCTTGCCGTATCCATCCCCTCAACCATGATCGCCATTTTCCTTGCGGCGCTGATCACCAACTTCCTCGGGAAAGAGCTGAAGGAAGATACCATTTACCAACAGCGGCTGGTGAATGGCGAAACGGTGCTGCGTGGCGCAGGTGTTTTTGAAGCGAAACCCGGCGCAAAACTGTCGGTGCTGCTGTTCCTGCTGGGCATTGTTGCGGTGGTGCTGTATGCCACCGCCATCAGCGATACCGTTGGCCTGATTACCCATCCGGTGCTGCCGCGTAATGAAGCGATTGTGGTCTTTATGCTGACCGTGGCGGCGATTATCTGCTTCACCTGCAAAGTGGATACCGCCAAAATCCTTTCTGCCAGCACCTTCAAATCCGGCATGAGCGCCTGTATTTGCGTGATGGGCGTGGCCTGGCTCGGCGATACCTTTGTCAAAGCGCACATTAGCGAGATCCAGCAGGTGGCGGGCGATCTGCTGACCGATTATCCGTGGATGCTGGCAGTGATCCTGTTCTTTGCTTCCACGCTGCTCTACTCACAGGCCGCGACCACCAAAGCCCTGATGCCTGCCGCGCTGATGCTCGGCGTTTCGCCCATCACTGCCGTGGCATCGTTCGCTGCCGTCTCCGCGCTGTTTGTCTTGCCAACCTACCCTACGCTGCTGGCAGCGGTAGAAATGGACGATACCGGTTCAACGCGCATTGGCAAGTTTGTCTTTAACCATTCGTTTATTGTGCCGGGCACGCTGGCGATTGCACTCTCCGTGCTGTTTGGCTTTATCTTTGGGCATCTGATCCTATAGCCGCAGACGGCCCCGGCACGCGCTGAACAAGGGCGGAGTCACTTCCGCCCTGCTTTCGCCGGTTACATCCTGAAAAACTCCCTGCCGTAACGCCATGTTATAGTCTGCCTCGCCCCGAGGGCACCCCTCTGAACTCCGTCAGAACGCGGCCGGACGTCCTCCTGCCCTCTGCCCGACTCAGCCCAACATGGAGAATGTGGTTACCGTTATGTCTAAGCGCATTACAACACTGATTTTTATCCTGTTTACAACGCTGTTCAGCCTGAATGCGGCGGCTTCGCTGTTCGGACAGAACGGCAATCATTTCGGCACGGTTGACCAGGCCTTTGCTTTTGACTTCAATCAGCAAGCCAACAAGCTGACCCTGAGCTGGCAGGTTAAACCCGGTTATTACCTCTATCGCCAGCAGATAAAAATCTCGGCTAACGGCGCAAAACTCGCTGACTTTACCCTGCCTGAGGGCACACCTCATGAAGATGAGTTCTACGGCAAGACCGAAATTTACCCCGAAAGCCTGACGCTGCCTTTAGTCCTGCAGCAGGCGGATAAAGGGGCGACGGTAAGCGTCACCTATCAGGGTTGTGCTGCCGCAGGCTTCTGCTATCCACCGGAAACACGCAGCGTGCCGCTGGATGAAGTGAAGGCCGGTGATGCCAGCCCGACGTCTCAGGCAGCGGCTTCGACATCTGCACCGGTCAGCGTCCAGACCTCGCCGACTGAAAACCTGCCGTTCTCGCCGCTTTGGGCACTGCTGATCGGCATTGGTGTCGCCTTCACCCCTTGTGTACTGCCCATGTACCCGCTGATTTCCGGCATTATTCTCGGCGGCAATCGCCAATATTCGGCGGGCCGTTTATTCGCCCTGGCGATGGTCTACGTGCAGGGAATGGCGCTGACTTACACGGTGATGGGCGTGATCGTGGCCGCCGCTGGCCTGCGTTTTCAGGCGGCATTACAGGCACCCGCGATTCTGATTGGCTTGTCGGTGCTGTTTATTCTGCTGTCATTGTCGATGTTTGGCCTGTTCACGCTGCAGCTCCCTTCCTCGCTACAAACCCGGCTGGCGCTGTGGAGCAACCGTCAGCAAGGCGGATCGCTGACCGGGGTGTTTTTAATGGGGGCACTGGCCGGACTGATTTGCTCTCCGTGCACCACGGCGCCGCTTAGCGCGATCCTGCTGTACATCGCCCAAAGCGGTAATATGCTGGCGGGCGCAGGCACGCTCTATCTTTACGCGCTGGGAATGGGGCTGCCGCTGATTGCCGTGACGGTGTTTGGCAACCGTCTGTTACCGAAAAGCGGCGCCTGGATGCAAACCATCAAAGAAGGGTTTGGTTTTGTTATCCTCGCCCTGCCGGTGTTTCTGCTGGAACGGGTGATTGGCGATCAGTGGGGGCTGCGGTTATGGAGCCTGCTGGGTGTTGCTTTCTTCGGCTGGGCCTTTATCAGTCTTAAGTCGAACAATGGCTGGCTGCGCCTGGGACAAATCCTGATGCTGGCGGCGGCGCTGGTTGCTGCACGTCCGCTGCAGGACTGGGCATTTGCTTCACCCGGTCAAAATGCGGCTATCGCGCACCTGAACTTCACCCGGATTAGCGATACTGAACAGCTCTCCCACGCGCTGCAAAACGCGCAGGGTCGGATCACGATGGTCGATCTTTACGCTGACTGGTGTGTGGCCTGCAAAGAGTTCGAAAAATACACCTTCAGTCAGCCTGAAGTCCAAAATGCCCTGAGCCATACCCAACTGCTGCAGGCCGATGTCACGGCCAACAATGCCCGGGATAGCGCGCTGCTGAAACAGCTGCAGGTGCTGGGTTTGCCGACCATTTTGTTCTTTGATGCCAACGGTCATGAGATCCCCCATTCTCGCGTCACCGGCTTTATGGATGCCGCCGCGTTTCAGCAGCATTTGCAGAAACTGGCGCAGTAAACGACACTAAGGCGTGATTTCCCGGTTAAGAACCGCGAAACGGGCATTCAAGAGGAGAGTCACTTGCAACGTGAACAGGTACTCGAGCATGCGCTGAACGTACTCGAGCAAAAAGGCCTGGCGGCCACCACCTCTTTCGCCGATATGGCGCAGGCGGTGGACTGCCAGTTAGAGGATCTGCAACGCTTCTGGCCAGACCGCGAAGCGCTGCTGTATGACGCCCTGCGTTATCACAGCCAGCAGATAGATATCTGGCGACGTAAGCTGTTGCTGGATGAAACGCTGAATGCAGAGCAAAAGCTGATGGCGCGCTATCAGGTGCTGGAAGACGCGGTAAATAATCACCGCTATCCTGGCTGTTTATTTATTGCCGCCTGCAGTTTCTATCCGCAGCCGGATCATCCCATCCATCAGGTGGCCGACTTCCAGAAACGCGCCTCCTGGCAGTACACGCACGATTTGTTGTCCGCGCTGGAAACCGATAACCCCACGCTGGTTGCCCATCAGATGGAGTTAATCCTTGAAGGCTGCCTGAGCCGTCTGTTGGTGACGCGGAACGTGCAGGAAGTAGTGACGGCCCGCACGCTGGCGGAGGATGTGCTGAGCATTGCGTTGTGTCGTAAGAATGGTGCGCTGGCCTGAGCAAAAACCGCGCCGACTGATTGAAAAGCAATCACTCAGTCGCGCTTTACGGGATTTTTGTGACAAAGCCGTTGACGCCAGACGGCCTTTACGGTTTAATGCGCCCCGTTGCCCGGATAGCTCAGTCGGTAGAGCAGGGGATTGAAAATCCCCGTGTCCTTGGTTCGATTCCGAGTCCGGGCACCATATTTATAAGGCCTTGCTGAAAAGCGAGGCTTTTTTCGTTTCTGGCGCAGAGTAATACGTCAGAGCCTGGCCGGGTGACCTGGAAAAGTGACTGACAGGGATGCTATGGTATTTTCCAGAATGGCTACCTCCCTGATAGCCCTCTGGCACGCGAATGAAACTCGCTTCACACACTCCTCGTTGTTAGCCTCTTTCTCCTGTTAACGCATTCTGCTTAATTTCTGCATAGCTCGCCGTTAGCTGCTTCAGATGCATCTCCAGCTGCGCTTTAGCTGCAACAGGCAAAGGCTGCCCCGTGGGCGTTTGTGACAGTGCCCGCAGCTGCTCCTCAGCCGGAATCGATTGATTAAAGGACTGCAGGGTGGCAAACACGGCTGATTTCAGTTCGCTGACCGTCATGTATTTCCCCTTCTGTTCATCCAGCCTGCTCAGCCGCTCACTCAGTTGCGCCAGCTTCGTCATCCCCTGATGCCAGCCAGACAGGCTTTCGGCGGGCAACGCATTGGCCTTCTGCTGTTGCTGCCACGCCTGCACCAGCGGTTTGGCCTGCTCCGGCCACAGTATCTGCGCCTGTTCAACCAGCTGACGACCGTAATCGATATTCCAGCCCGGCGGTAACTGCGCCAGTCGGGCAAGCTGCCGCTGGGTTTGATTAATTTGGGGCGATAACGACGCTTGCTGGCGCAGGCTATCCCGCTGTGCGGGAGAAAGTGCTGCGGGTAGCGGGGCCAGCGATGCCGCCAGCTGCGCCTGCAGCGGGTCAGGCCGATTGAAAGCGTGCCATCCCCACAGCGCGGCGCTTCCTGCCGCCAGCATGGTAATCATCCCCAACGCAAACGGCTTCCAGGATTTTGCCGGTGCCGCGAGCGTCGTCAACACGGCCACATTTGGCTGAGGTTCCGGCTGCGCCACATACACCCACTTAACCGCGTTACTGCGCTCATATTTCTCTGCCGCCGGACGACCGGACGGGGTACTAACCCAGCTTGCCTGGCCGTCTGTTGCCGGTGCGGGCAGCACAACGCCGGGTTGAATCGCAGCGCCCGTGCCAGCGGCGCCGTCGCTGTTCTCCAGCCGGACAGCGCTGTTATGCATCTGGCTACGCAATGCATCAAGCTGGCTAAGATGCTTAAGCTCCAGCCGCTGGAGAACGTCCCCCAGACGGGTAAGCTGCTGTTCGGCACGATACAGCTGGCTGAGGTCGCTATAGTTCAGCGGTAAGGTGCGCATCAGCTGTTGGATGCGCTGGCTCAGACCGCTGAGGATCTCCATGCGGGCGTGCACAGGCTGCGGCCAGAGCGCGCCCCACTGATGGCTTATCAATGCCTTCAGGACAGACAATCCTTCATTCAGGCCAAACAGTCCGGCCAGCTGTGTGCGGGTGAGCGTGTACCAGGCCGCCGTCTGTAGCTCCACGCCATTTTGCTCAAACAGCGAAAGACAGAGTTTTTCGGCATAGCGCCAGTTCACATCCGGACGTGCCGGATGGGACAGCTTGCTCAGCTCATCACGCAGGGCGGCATAATCCGCCAGCGTACGCGGGTCGTTACCGGTTTTAAGGTAACGTTCAGAGACGTGTGTCATGGTGGTAACTCAGGTAAGAGGGAAAATAAAGGCAGCCGCGAATCAGGACGCCGACGTCCGGGGAACGAGGAATTGCTGTTGTCTCATATGCCGGATGAGCACCCGTCCTTCCGGCATAAATTCGGTACCGTAGCGCACAAGGCCGAAGCCCTTCAACTCTGCATCGATGGCGTAACGCAGTTCGCCGGGGAGGGTCTGTTCCAGCATAGTCACCTTAATACTCTTCAGGCGGGGTTCATATTTCAGCAATACCCCGGAAAGTGCAGCCATTAAATGGTGGGCGGTCCCGGGAAGCCCTTGCAGGATTTGGGTCATGTCGGGCAGGCCGTAATCGGGCAGGTGGGCCAGCGTGCCTGCACGGCAGTTGAGAATGCGTTGCATATTGTCGAGTACCGACAGGATGACCTGGTTCTCTTCACTGACCTGATGCAGATCAAGACCTCCGGTGAAGTTGCCAAACAGCATTTCGTACAAAGAGGGACGCGGCATGTCAGTCATCCTTCATCGGTTTGAGCGTCAGGCTGTTGTTACCGGCTTCAATAATTCTGGCCTTATCCGGGCTGAGGTCATCACGGGAGAGGATCACACGCCAGGTGTTGTTCACCTGATCCGGTGACATAAACATCCCGGCGACTGCCACATACTGCGCATTTTCCTCCATCGGCATATCCACTATCATCGCCCCGCCGGGTTGCAGACGGATATCCTTCTCAGCCACAAGGTCTGCCTTCAGGGCCTGGCTGTCAGCGGCAAACAGTGACGGGTAATCGGTGGAGTCGAAAGCCTTCCGGTCTTTCAACTGATAAATACGCACCACCGTGGACAGCGCCATGCCGCCAGCGTTGTTGTTCATGGCTTCACGTGCGCGAATATCAAGGTGCAGGATTTTTACCTGCTTATAAAAAATAGATTTGGTCACAGCCACGGTGCCGTCCGTGACTTTCTGGGTCAGGCCGCATCCGGCCAGCAGCATCGCGATGCCCGATGCCAGTACAACCAGGGTGGTTTTACCAGAGGTAATCGCCATCTTCATCAGTCTCCCTGCGGTGAATGTTTTCCTGAACCCGCTCATAGCAGCCCAGATTTATGGTGAGTGTTTTGGGGTGCTGTGTCGCACCCACATTGAGGGGGCGCAGTATGGCGGTGCGGCCCAGCTGAACGGCACAGGCGCGTGGCTGGCTGCTGATCGTTGCATCTGGCAGCAGACGCCTCGCGACACAAAGCTGCAGGCGGACATCCAGACGGGCGCCGAGATAAACGTGCAGCAGTGCCATTAAATCGGTGTGGAGGTCGCCTCCGGGGAGCCAGCCCTGAACTTCCTCCGGACAGGTAGTCGTCAGTTGCATCAGCACCTGACAATTCACATCGGTGGCGTAGTGACCCATCACCGGGCGATGTTTCAGCGTAACCGGCTGGCTGACACTCATGGTCAGCGGCTTTTTCAGCGGCACGCGACGTTTATCGTGGTGCCAGATTTTTGCCTGGGTATTCGGTGCCAGCAGGCGTACCAGTGAGGCCATGCCTTCCGCGGTGCGGCCCGGTAACAACATCACCGGCAGCAGCGCCAGAAAGCGGGATGCCGGCGTGGCGATATTTTCCACACACCCGCCAATTCCGAGTCCCGCCAGCCCCAGCAGATACTGTGACGTTCTGTCCTTCCCTCCCTCCTCAAAGGTCGCCGGGTAAGAGTATTTGCGCCAGATACGGTAGTACTGAGCAATCAGGCGGTGGTTGAAGATATCGAGGAAGTCCGCCGTGGCTTCATAGCCTTCCCGCCGCTGGGTGACATCGTCGATATAGTGCGTCGGCAGCGGCGATTCCACGCCATAGAGTCCCATAAAGGTGACCCTGACGGTCGGCGGCAGATGCGACTGCTCTGAAGGCTCCAGGTCTTTGATTTCCGAGGCCGGAAAGCCCATCCCCGAATGAGGCCGAAAGCGCACCGGTTCGTGACGGACCTGCCAGGTGCTACCGATGACCGGTTTATCAGGCTGGCTCTGCTGCAGCAATTGGCAGAAGCGGTAAAAATTGATATAGGGTAGCCGGTCGCCCAGTGTTTCCATCAGCCGGGCAGGCGCGGACTGTGATTCTCTTTCCACCGGATGCATTTTCCTTCTGGCTGAACAATCAGGGTGAGCTGGTTAAACTGGTTCATGTCGGCGTAAAGCGCAAAGAAGCGGTTGAGCAGTTCACCGAACAAATGAACGTCACCTTCCCCGGTAAAACCGTTGCTATCGAGGGTGACTTCAATATCCAGCCCGCGCAGCAGATATCCCTCCTCGAAACGCTGGATGCGGTGATGCTCGACACGTTGTATCGCCTCCAGGCGGCGGTTATTCAGCTCATCTTCCTGCCAGTTGTACAGTGCCAGCGTCCCCCGCAGGACTTCCGCGCTGCTCATCATATTGAGAAAACTTGAACCCAGATGGCTCAACACCCGCCAGTGAAACCGGTCCTCTGCGGGTGGATAGACCGGCAGCGTGGGTTTACAGAGGTTTTTGACGGACATTGTCGTCTGCATCACCGGCTCACACCGGTCGAGCAATGTGCTCTGCAGGGCGCGACGCGGCAGCTGGCCATTGGTACCGGTGATTTGCAGCGATACGGTTTCCCGCTCAACCGCCTTATCCTCTTCCCATTGCATCCCGCCCAAAATCAGCCAGGTGTCATGCAACCCGGTAACACCGCGCTTCACGCGGGTGTGGTAATAACGCGGTGGTGCATGACGGCGCATCATGCCCCCTTTGTGGCGGAAACTGCTGAACGGCACATACTCGGCATCATCCGTGCGCTTTGACCCTGTCACCGAATCCACCGCGTAAATTTCGGTATGCCCGTCCTGCAGGCGTTTTGGCCGTAACAGGTATTCACTTTCGAGTCCCGAAATCGTCAGGGGATCGGCTTCCAGGGTGAACAGGTTGATGACCGGAACGCAATGCAGACGAATGGCCTCATGGGTGACCGGTAAATCGGATGGCCACAGCTGGCTCAGCACCACCTCAATATCGAAGTACTCCGTTCCCGCAGGCAGCGTTGTCACCTCCTGCACCAGACGGCAAGCCCGGCGATAGAGCCCTTCCCCGTCCCGGACTTCCTGACCGCCCCGCAGCTGGCTGGCCATCAGCCAGCCCGGGTAGAAGATACGTTCTATCTGGCTGAGTTCGGTTTTATTCATGAGCGCAGCACCGCAAAGAGTTCAAGATTCACATCCCCCAGTGAGCGCGGGGTGTAGAAGGTGCAGCTGGCCATCTCAAGCATTGCGCGAGCCGCCTCAGTATTCAGATCCAGCGAGAAATACTGGTTCTCAAGGCGTAACGGAATCGCGGCCGGCACATGGGTGAGCGGCTTGATAACCATCCCACTCAGAGCCACATTCACCACATCGGACACATCTTCAAAGCTGCCCGCTTTACACAACTGCGGGAATTTCGTCTGAAGTTCATGGTTCGGCATGGAGGAGCGTACGGAGAGATAGAAATCTGCCCCTTCGCGCAGGCGCGCATCGTGCAGGGCACCTTTCCAGATCTGATCCTGATGCTCCAGGTGGATACTCACCACCCGCGACGGCAGGCTCACGGCTCCACTGTCCCTGCGCATTACGTACCAGCCGGGCGACCGGACAGGTCAGGTATGCCGTGTTTTCCTGGCTGGACAGACGCAGGGTCAGTGCATGACGCAGAATCGCAAGTTCCCCGCTTTCATGCCCGGCCAGTTCCTGCACCACCACACGCTCAGCTTTCCATCGACGCGGACGCTCACTGTCCTGACCGTTATCGAGGTTGCCACCACTGGCGCTCAGTAGCGGTAGCGCGACAACCACGTCGACAACTTCACTGCCAGCTGCTACAGACAAATCACAGACCGGAGGAAGCGTGTCTGCCAGGTCGGTATCAACAAGGGTACCGTCCTGAAAGCGCACTACCAGACTGTTGGCGTTCAGGCGCGAGAGTGCCAGTGCAGCATCATCAAATTCTGCCGTAACCACGCCCCAGGGATGAGAAATACCCATCCGGGCGACCATGTCGGCAACGTGTTCACTCCAACGAGCCTGCTGCTGGAACTGTTGTGGGGCAAGCATGGCCCCGTCAGTCCATAACGGACGGTAAATTTTCATCCCTGATTTCCCCTCGCCTTACGCTTTCGCTTTCGGCATCTGGGAAACCAGAGACAGGTTGACGTCCATGCCTTCCACCTGGAAATGCGGGATGGCGAACAGCCTGACGCGGAAGAAGCCCGGGTTGTCTTCGATATCTTCGACAATCACTTTGGCATCGCGCAGCGGGTGGGAGGCCTGCAGCTCGTCACCCGGATCGGTCATTTCCGTGACCAGCCCGCGCACCCAGGTGTTCAGCTCCAGCTCCAGCAGGCGGCGATCCTTGGTGGTGCCGATGTTTTCACGCTGAATTAGCTTCAGGTAATGCGCAATGCGCGACAGCAGGAAGATGTACGGCAGGCGTGCGTTGATGCGGCTGTTGGCGGTGGCGTCTGCGGTGTCGTACAGCGCCGGTTTCTGCGTCGAGTTGGCGGAGAAGAAGCACGAGTAGTCGCGGTTTTTGTAATACGACAGCGGGATAAAACCGAGGTTAGCGAACTCAAACTCGCGGGTTTCCGGGATCATCACCTCAGACGGGATTTTCACCTGATTACCGGTGCCGAGGTCGTACAGATGGATCGGCAGATCCTGGACGGCACCACCGGCCTGCGGGCCACGGATCTGCACGCACCAGCCGTTGTTGATAAAGCTTTTCACCATGTTGGCGGCGAAGGCGAAGGAGGCATTGGTCCACAGGTATTTGTCGTGGTCCGGGCCTTTCACCTCTTCAACGTAGTTAAAGCTGCGCACCGGCACGGTGTCCGGGCCGTACGGCAGGCGACCCAGCACGCGCGGCATCACCAGGCCGATATAGCGTGAGTCGTCGGTTTCGCGAAACGCCTTCCACTTGATGTATTCGGCGCGATCGAAGTAGTTGCCGATATCTTTGATTGCCGCCACGTCTTCCATATTGTCCTTCAGGAAGAACTGCGGGCCGGCGGAGCCGATAAAGGGCATATGCGCGGAAGCCGCGACTTTAGAGATATTGCGCAGCAGCGCCACGTCCTGCGCCGAGGCGTCGAACTCGTAAGAGGAGATCAGCGCGCCAATCGGCTCGCCGCCCGGGGTGTCGTATTCGGCAATATAGGTGTGTGCGTACAGCCCGCTCTGGATGATTTCCGGCGCGTCTTCAAAGTCCTGCAGCAGGTCCGCTTTCGACAGGTCCAGCACGTCGATCTTCACGTTCTGACGGAAATCGGTTTTATCGACCAGCGACTTCAGGCCGCGCCACAGGGATTCCACCTGCTGGAAGGCGTCGTGGTGCATTACCGCATCGAGCTGACGGCTGATCTGGCCGTCAAGCTGGGCGATATGGTGGTCCAGCAGGGTCTTGTCGAGCTTTTCAACCGTTGAACCTGACTGATTCAGGCACTCAACCAGCACCTTCATCGCCGCGGTGACGCGCTCGTCGACGCTGGCATCGGACATCGCCTGGTTGTCCTGCCAGATATTCAGATCGCTGAGGTGCGTGACCGGACTGAGATTGATTTTTTCAAACAGTGAAGCATAAACGCCGCCCGCAACGGGGCGATCCAGCACGGTGGTGGTGCCGGCAGAGGCGGTTTCATTTTGAACTGACATCAGCATTCTCTCTTTATCATTCCATGAAGGGGGATCAGGCTTTTTCAGGCGCCAGCGCAGACAGTTCGCTACGCAGCTCGTCACTCAGCGCCGGGTTTTTCAAGATGGTTTCCAGCTCTTTACGGAAGGTGACGTTATCCAGCAGGTTAGCTTTCAGGTCGCGCAGCAGGTTGCGCATCGCCAGCATGGCTTTGAGTTGCGGGATCTGGCGGGCAACCTGCTCCGGCGTGAAGTCGTTCATATCGCGGAAGGTCAGTTTGACGTTCTCTTCGCTGCCGTCGCCGGCGAGGGTGTTTTCCACCGAGATGTTGAG
>LIDZ01001490.1_pt1 | contig 29752 bp, 27 predicted proteins | sample 644651 | NCBI WGS metagenome assembly LIDZ01 (sample SAMN03856242, study PRJNA289617) | food metagenome | isolation source: wine grapes on drying loft during traditional withering process | host: Vitis vinifera cv. Corvina | place: Italy: Gargagnago di S. Ambrogio di Valpolicella | collected 2014-01 | reverse complement strand
CCCTAGTTATTCCTGCTCCATCGCCTATGGTATAAAGGTTTTTAATACGTGTTTCAAACTTGTTGTTTGTTTCAACTTTACTTGAATAAAATTTAACTTCCACTCCATATAAAAGAGTGTTTTTGCTATATAAGCCTGGTGCAATTTTATCAAAAGCCTTTAATGCCTCAATAATTGAAGTTAAATGCCTTTGGGGAAGTACAAAACTCAAATCTCCAGGTACCGCATCTTTTAGTGTTGGTATGGTCGTAGATTTTTCAAGTCTTGATTTATTTGTTCTTCTTCCACTAAGCAAATCTCCTAGTCTTTGTACCATAACACCACCACCAGTTAACATATTGCCAAGCTTTGCAATATATTTTCCATAATCCATTGGCTGATCAAATGGTTCTGTAAATGAAGTAGACACAAGCATAGCAAAATTTGTGTTACTTGTTCTTAAATGTTTTTCTGAATAGCTGTGTCCATTTACTACTGCCATCCCCTCGTCGTAATGTTCTTGTGAGACGACTCCTCCAGGATTCATGCAAAACGTTCTAACCTTATTCTCAAAGGTGTCTGAGTAATAAACTAGCTTTGCCTCATATAAATCCTTAGTTAAATGATCCATTATGGAGTTTGGGACTTCTACTCTAACACCTATATCCACTGCATTATTTGCAGTTTTTATGTCGAGTTTTTTTGCCTCTTTGGAAAGCCAATCTGCTCCACCTCTACCTGGAGCCACAATGATATTTGCAGCTCTCACTTCTTTTTGAGCAGACCTACTCTTTAAAAACACTCCACAAGCTTTACCATCTTCAACAATAATATCTGTTACTTCTGTAAGTTCTTCAAATTCAGTATTTGTATTTTTAATAAGGTGTAAATACATGCCCTTCAAAACCTCATAGGCAAGTTCAGTGCCTAAATGCCTTACTGGACACTCCACAAGTCGAATATTGTGTTTGCTAGCTTCATATTTTATATCATCAACTTTTTCACTGTTTAATCCATATACAGCCTTGTTAGCACCAAATTTTATATATATATCGTCGCAATAATTTACTAATTCTTGAGACTCTTTTTTAGAATAATATTCTAGAATCCTACCACCAACTTCAGGACTTAATGAAAGTTTTCCATCTGAAAAAGCTCCTGCACCTGACCATCCAAATGTTATTGAACAAGGATTACAATGTATGCATTTTCCTGTTTTTCTAGCTGGACATACCCTTTTTTCTATACCTTTACCTCTATCAACTATCAAAACCTTTGTCTCTGGCCTAAGTTTTGTGATTTCAAGTGCAGTAAAAATACCTGCAGGACCAGCTCCAACTATAACTACATCATAATTATTTTTCAAAGTCTATCCCCTCCCTTTAATATATTATCAGAGCCAAATACACTAGTCAATAAAATAAACGAATATTAATATGTTATCAGCTTGTATAGTTCGTATGCATAATAAAATTTATATTTTTTTGTGTCAATGGAAATACTTTAATAGTATTACTAACGGAGGTGATCTTCTTGAACATACCAAACATCCTTACATTTATTAGAATATTACTTGTTCCATTATTCATAGTCATTTTTTTCTCAAATCATCCAAATAGTCTACAACTTTCTATAGCTGTTTATTTTGCTGCAGGAATTACAGATATATTAGACGGATACATAGCGAGAAAATACAATATAATTACTAAATTAGGTACTGCAATTGATCCGTTAGCTGATAAATTGATGCTGATAACAGTGCTTTCTTGTTTAACATGGAAATTATTTATTCCACCTTGGATACTACTAATTATGTCATCTAAAGAAATTTTTATGATTATTTTTGGAATTTCTTTATATAATAAAAATGTAGTAATACCTGCAAACTTATTTGGTAAAATTTCTTCATTGTTATTTTATATTTCCATCCTATTCCAAATATTTAATTCCTTCATTGCTAGAATCTTAATTTATATTGCAGTAATAAGTGCAGTTATAGCCTTTGTAAATTATACAAATGTATACCTATATAATAGGAAAAATAAATCAGATCTTAAATGGAAGCGAAAAAAAGGCTGTTCTTAATAAATTAAGGGCAGCCTTTTTTTACGCCTCCATTTTCTATGGTAAGCAGAGAAAACTATTTTACGAAATATCTATTTAATAAACCTTCAAAAGCTTTTCCGTGACGAGCTTCATCTTTACACATTTCATGAACTGTATCATGAATAGCATCATAATTAAGTTTTTTAGCTAAAGTAGCTAATTCTTTTTTACCTTGGCAAGCACCATGTTCAGCTTCTACTCTAAGTTCAAGGTTTTTCTTTGTACTACTAGTCACAACATCTCCAAGAAGTTCTGCAAATCTTGAAGCATGGTCTGCTTCTTCAAAAGCAACTCTCTTGTAAGCTTCAGCTATTTCTGGGAAACCTTCTCTATCTGCTTGACGACTCATAGCTATATACATTCCTACTTCACTACACTCTCCAGTAAAGTTAGCTCTTAATCCTTCTAGTACTTCTTTATCAACGCCAACTGCTGTACCGACTTTGTGTTCGTCTGCCCAGGCAACATTATCATCAGTTTTCTCTACAAATTTATCTTTTCCAGCCTTACATACAGGACACTCATTTGGAGCTTCCTCGCCTACATAAACATAACCACATACACTACATACAAATTTTTTCATAATTAACACTCCTTCAGAAATAATTTTTATATTTTTAATTAATTTTTATTTTCTCAACATTTATTATTATATAATATTTATTATTAATAGTCAAGTATTTTTAGAAATATATTCTATTGTTTTTATATTTTGCAGTTACATTAGAAAATTAGATGCTAAAAATATATAATTATTAGTTATTTGTCGAATATATTTGGGCTTATATTTATACTTTAGTAACTTTTTGAATATTTTATGAACTTTTTGTGTTTTTACCAGGTTTTTTCTAAAAAACTATTGACTTAATATGTAATCATTGGTACCATTTAATTAGTAAATAAGTCGATTTTTGTAGATATGGAGGTTTTAAAATGAAATCAACAGGTGTTGTAAGAAAAGTAGATGAATTAGGAAGAATAGTTATTCCTATAGAATTAAGAAGAACTTTGGACATAGCTGAAAAAGATGCTCTAGAGATTTATGTGGATGGTGAACAAATAATATTAAAGAAATATCAACCAGCATGTATTCTTTGCGGAGAAGCTAAAGATGTAACAAATTACAGAGGAAAAAATATCTGTAAGGGTTGTTTAACAGAATTAAGAAATAGCTAATATTTAATTAGCTTAATATAAAGACCTAAATGGATTTTCCGTAGAGTTGGATTTTTCTGTTTGGGTTTTTGTATTTTTTGTAATTCCACTAGCAACTTAACATTTTAACATTAATTTGAGATAATGTCATTGATAAGCTTATTTTTTATAATTAAGGAGGTTTTATTAATGAAAACATTAAATATTGCCCATAGGGGCGCCAGTGGCAGCTACCCAGAAAATACAATGCTAGCTTTTTTCTGTGCTAATGATCTTGGCTGTGATGGTATAGAAACCGACGTACAACTTACAAAGGATAATATACCTGTACTTATCCATGATGAAACAGTGAACCGAACTACTAATGGGCGAGGATTTGTTAAAGATTACACCTATTCAGATCTTTCAAAGCTAGATGCTGGTAGTAATTTTTCCAATAAATTTAGTTGCGAGACTATTCCCACCTTGGATGAACTATTGGATTTTACTAAAAATGAAAATCTGATTCTAAATCTAGAATTAAAAAATAGTATAATAAATTACCCCAATCTGGAAGAAATTGTATTCAGCAAAATAACTGAATACTCCTTAGAAGACAAAATCATAATATCCTCTTTCAATCATTACTCCATGAAACATTTTAAAGATATAGCTCCATACCTAAATGTAGGACTTCTATATGACTTAAATCTTTATCACCCAGAAAAGTATGCAAAATTTGTTGGAGTAGATGCATTACATCCTTCTTTTCATAGCTTAAATTCAAAAATCGTTGAAGATAGTCACAATGAAAATATCAAAATTAATACATACACTGTAAATACGACCAAAGATATGGAAACCATGCTTAAATTAAAAGTAGATGGCATAATAACCAATTATCCCGGCATACTGAAAACAATTATAGACAAATAATTGTTTTCACTTGCAACTTGTCTTTTCTCTTTTGCTATTAGCATACTTATTTCTTATTCCCATAGACAGTTATTTGTGTTCTATTGGTTTTAATGTAAATAGTTTAATTGAGAGTTATATTTTTATGATGTATAATTTAGTTGTATTGTAGTATTTCGTCTAATTAAGTCTAAAATATTATTATATTAAATTTATTTACTATAAATATAAATAAGGTGGCGTTATTATGATTAAAAAAAATGCTAATGGAGACATTGATATAGACTCATTGGAAATAGAGGATGTTATGGATGTTAGTACACTTCAAAAATTTCAAGATAATTTTGCTCGCAGTATGAATTTAGCTAGCATTACAGTAAACAGAGCCGGCAAACCCGTTACAAAACCAAGCTCCTACACAAATTTTTGTTCAAATCTCACTCAATCTACAACCATCGGTGAATCTAGATGTGCTGCATCACATAAAAAAGGTGGAGAAGAAGCAACAAGGCTCGGAAAACCATATGTCTATACCTGTCACGCAGGATTAATTGACTTTGCCGCACCAATACTTCTAAATGGTAAATCCATAGGATCAATCCTAGGTGGCCAAGTCCTATTTTCAGATCCAATAGAAGCTGACGTTAGAAAAACTGCAAATGAGATAGGTGTAGATGCAGATAATTATGTAAAGGCTGCAAATAGTATAAATGAAACTGGTGAAGAGAATGTACAAGCCGGAGCTGAAGTTTTATTTATAGTTGCAAATGCTATGGTAAAAATAGGCTATGAAGGTTTACTTGTAAGTAACGTTACAAACAATCTTGCTGATAATTTCAGCCAAATTTCTGCCACCATGGAAGAACTAGCCGCATCATCTATAAATGTAAGTAACAATCAGCATGTTTTAAATGATGAAATAAGCAGAGTAAAAGATATATCTCAGGAAATAAATACAATACTTGATTCCATAAAAAGTATTGCTGATTCCACAAAAATGCTTGGTTTAAATGCTGCTATAGAAGCCGCTCGTGCTGGCGAAGCTGGTAAAGGTTTTGGTGTTGTGGCAACTGAAATTAGAGCTTTATCTAAAAGTTCAAAAGAAACCGCTTTAACAATTTCAGCGCTCACTAAAAAGATACAGGATTCTGTAGATAAAACCTTAGAAACTGCTAATTCTACATTGGAGACAACCGAGCAACAAACATCTGCCATTGAAGAAGTTTCTGCTAACGTTCAAGAGGTTTCCATTTTGGCAGACTCACTAAATGAATTAGCAAACTCTAGATAGTACATTTGTTTTTCATCCATCATTTACATATTTTCCGGTTTAAATTGCATTGTAATATATCCAAACATATCCATTGAGATTTGTTTTTTTATCATATATAATTTAGGCATATTATGTTGTTTTCTCATGTATTATGAATTTTTCTATTTTAATCTAGTTTAATTATTAATTAAATGTTATGGGGGTATTATTATGATTAAAAAAAATGCTAATGGAGACATCGATATAGATTCATTGGAAATAGATGATGTTATGGATATTACTACACTTCAAAAATTTCAAGATAATTTTGCAAGCAGTATGAATATAGCTAGTGTTACTGTAAATAGAGATGGTAAACCGGTGACAAAACCAAGCTCTTACACAAATTTCTGTTCAAATCTTACACAATCTACAACTGCTGGTGAATCTAGATGTGCTGCATCACACAAAAAAGGTGGCGAAGAAGCAATACGTCTTGGAAAACCATATGTGTATACGTGTCATGCAGGACTTATTGACTTTGCAGCGCCAATACTTATAAATGGAAAATCCATAGGAACAATACTAGGAGGTCAAGTTCTCTTCTCCGCTCCAGTTGAAGAGAATTTTAAAAAAACTGCCAATGAATTAGGTTTAGATGGAAATGAATATGTAAAAGCTGTAAATAATGTAACTCAAACCGAAGAAACGAATGTACAGGCTGGAGCTGAAGTTTTATTTATAGTTGCAAATGCACTTGTGAAAATAGGTTACGAAGGACTACTCGTAAGCACTGTTACAAATAATCTTGCTGATAATTTCAGTCAAATTTCTGCAACAATGGAAGAACTAGCTGCATCATCTATAAATGTAAGTAGCAATCAGCATGCGTTAAATGATGAAATAAACAGAGTAAAAGTTATATCTAAAGAAATAAATACCATACTAGATTCCATAAAAAGTATAGCTGACTCCACAAGGATGCTTGGTCTAAATGCTGCTATAGAAGCAGCTCGTGCTGGCGAGGCTGGTAAAGGTTTTGGTGTTGTGGCAACTGAGATAAGGGCTTTATCTAAAAGTTCAAAAGAAACCGCTTTATCAATTTCAACCCTTACTAAAAAGATACAGGATTCTGTAGATAAAACCTTAGACACTGCTAGTTCTACATTAGAGACAACTGAACAACAGACCGCGGCTATCGAAGAGGTTTCTTCTAACATCCAAGAAGTTTCTGTCTTAGCAGACTCACTAAATCAACTAGCAAATTCTAAATAGTACATAAAAAGAACGTACGTAGATTTGATTTACACAAATCTATGTACGTTATCAAATTGTCTTTTAACTCTTAACTTGTTTATTTAAGTGCTTGTCACTTATCAGCTGCTTCTCTGGTATCTTGCACCTGTTATCTGGAAACTGCTTCTCTCACTTTCCCGCCCATTCGTTCTTTATATGCAGCATGTCACCTCTCATAATATCATAGGCATTAATTTTTTCCTTCTTATCAGTATTTTTATTTAAACTAATAACTATCCCTGGTGGATTTTTTACTGAAAGTTTCTCCTCACTTCCGGTTAATACCCATATTACCTTATTATTTTTAACCTCTGCTGAAAGTTCTTTTTCCCCTACGCCATCAGTGAAAAAAACAATAACCTTGTTTTTTAACCTTTTTTCCTTTATATATTGAAAAACTGGTGAAAATCTAGTTCCACCTCTAGTATCAATCTTTTTTTTCACCTGACTTCTAGTTTTAACTTTATACACTCTTCTTACTTCACTATCACATTCTATAATTGTTATATCGAAATCGCTGTTTTTAACTATGTCAAATATTTCTGTCATCATATAATCAATTTCAGTGTCTGTTATACTACCACTTATATCTAAGGCAACTATAATTTCTGCAGTTCTGCCAGGAAGTGTACCTTTTAATTCTAGCCTATCAGGTTGTCTTCTGCTTCTACGCATTACAGTTTTTTTATGCCCCTGCGCAATTATACCAAGCATTCTCTTAAGATAATTGTTCCAGTTTACTTCTGGTTTTTTATTTATATTCTTCATCAATAGATCAATACTTTCCGGTATTTTTCCTCGTAAAGAATTTCCAGCTATTTTTCTCAGTAGTTCATCCATCTGATGATTATCTATATCCTCATCCATTTTGTTCCAAATTTCGTGAGTATTTGAAGAATCCCAATCCTTAAGCTTATCTTTTTTACTAAGTTTATCTAAAGCCCCTTGAATTTTAGCTGCGTAATATTCCATGGTTCCATCTTCTTTAAGGTATATATTAAATTCCATACTCACATTTTCCAGTTTTTTTGACCAAGGTGGAAGGTACATTAAGTACTGATTTATTGATATATCCATGGCTAAATTTATAGCTAAATCACTATACTTATTTTTTAATGCTTTTGCCCTTACATAATGTCTACTCATAATATGATAAACCTCATGTTTAATAAGCGCTTCCATTTCTTTTAGTGTGCATTCCAAGAAAACCCTTGGATTAAAGTACATTGTAAAATCTGTTCCCTGTAATTTTGTCGCCATAGCTTCTGATAACTTGAAATTTATGTCTCTTTTTACTTGTATAAAAAACAGTGCAAAAAAGTTATCATCACTATCCATAAGTGCAGTTGTACACATCTGTGTTAGTTTGAAAAAATTTTTCCTAAAGCTATCATTGTCATATTTGCCTAGTTGCACATGTCCATACAATTCTTTCCTAAGACTTTCAAATCTACTTTCATCCATAAATTCTACCTCTCAATATCACTATAGGTTTTGAAATATCCTTCGATGAAATCATCTCTTTTTAGAAACTCTTTATAGATCCCCTCTTCATAAACTGACTTTAATTCCTTCATTATTGCAAGTTTTAAATCTGAAGGATAGTACTGAAGTAGCTGTGAAAATATGCCTACATCAATATCTTTATTTTCGCTATTTTTAAGATAACGAAAAACATTTTTAGCTAATAGATATAGTTTTGAATGGCTTTCTTTTTTTATCCTATCAACTATTTCAGTTTCCACTTTACCACTGCCAAATATCTCTTCCATAGTAATCAATGGATCTTTTTTATTCCGTGCGAAAGTTATAAATTCATGTGCAATACCTGCACCAACATTTCCTTTAACCACATTATAAAAAATCTTTTCTGGATATTTGTCCTTGTTTTTTAAGTACACATCATATGCACTAGATACTCTCTCCCAACTTCTTGGGGTCGCTTTAACCATTTCTTTTGAGTATGGAGTATGGAGATAATCTGGGAAACTAGAAATAAAACTGAGAACATCCTCATTTATATTTTCCATGCCCCATCCAAGCCAATCCTTAACATCTGATTCCATCTCTATCCAAACAAAACGATCTTCCTGAGCCGCATCCATGTCTATTACTCCATATTCGCTATCACTATATTCAGTATATTTGCTTGAAGGATTCATTGCAGCAACAACTTTAACCTGAGGTGGTATTATAAAACCATTTATTTCTCTATTCAGTATTATGCTCATAAGCTCCTGTTGAACGCTGTGCTCACACCTGTTTATTTCATCTATAAACAGCAGTATTGTATTCTCCGGATCGTTTCTCAAAACTTTTGAAATTTCTTGAAGTTTTGTATGTACTGCATAAACCGTCCTCTTAAGTTTCACTGGTTCACCATTTATAACCTCAGTATAGTCTTCAATAGTAGGAAGTCCTCCGATTTCACCCTCCTTTAACATATTTCCATCTATATTTATAACATGATAATTATTTTTTTTACCAATACTTTTAATTAAAGAAGTTTTTCCTATACCACTTTCCCCAACTATTAATGGTACTGCATTACTTTCAATTACAAGTTCGGTGCAAATTAATGCTTCATTAAAATTCATATTTATTCCCCTTAGTATGACAATTTATAATCCACAAAAAATATTTTTGCTTCTCCACTTCCATAAGTATGAATAAAATCAGCTTTATCTATGCTTAGTTCACTACAATTAATAAACTTTATAACATACTCTTTATCAATACCACTTAGGCTCAATTTATTTTTAAGTATATCCTTTACCCATTGAATATCCAATTTACTTGCCTTGTATTTAATTATATCCACATTATCTTCTATAAATATCTGCATTTCCTCTTCATTTATATTTTCAATATAATTTATTGCTTCTGCATTCTCCATAACAGCTTTTCTTTTTACTTTCAAAGTAGGCTCTTTTATGAATTTTAATGCTCCAAAATATTCACTAACCGCAATATATTGAACATCTTCTGAAGGACCCGTAATATATTTAATTGAATCCCAATCTGTTTTAACTGCAATCTTCTGAACCTGAATTGAAGGGTTCTTTAAATACTGAATGGACCATCCCTTGATACTCACTGCTTTTTGCATAACTTTTTCCGTTGGATTTTTAAAGAATTTGAGCACATTCCAAGCCTTTTCCAGAGTTAAAAGACACATTTCCTCTGTTGGATTTTCTATATACTCAATAGCCCAAACATTATTTTTAATAGCCTGCCACTGTACTTCTGCTGTAGGTTTTTTTATATACTGCAGAAGTATTCCATTTTTATTAACCGCAGCCAGCTGCATTTCTTCCGTTGGATCTTCTATATTTTTTATATAATAAGGATCTTTATTAATCATTTCCACTGTCTTCACCTCTCACTTGTAACTCATAACATTATTATATCATAATCAGATCTCTATATGATAATGATTATTTACAAATTATTTATATCAAAACATTGTAAATTCAAATTTTTATTAATAAGTATTGACAATATAAGTATAAATTATTATATTTAGTTCATTACACGATATAGTACACATAATATGTTAAAAAAAAGGATAGAACTCATCCATTTTAACAAATAAATATAATGATTGGAGATGAAATGTTTATGCTTTTTACAGCCATAGAATCTATATTTTATCAATATATATGCGTAATATTCTTTTGTATTATATTTCAAATATTCATGGTTAAAAAAGAACATAAAAATGGCAATAGGTACAGTTTGAAGCATTTTATATGGGTTTATATTTTCTATATATACCTAATGCTTGTATTTCTTTGCACTGGTATTGGAAATATTCACGAGTTTACATTTTATATTGGAATAAACGAACCAATTAACAACCTAACTCAATTTAACTTAATACCTTTTGGCCCTACTTCTGGAGGAATAATAACTCATATTGCAAACATTATAATGTTTATGCCTTTGGGATTTTTATTACCCCTCATTTGGGACAAATTTAAATCAAGTAAAAAAGTGGTATATACTGGATTTCTCTTTTCATTAGCAATCGAATTAAGTCAACTTTTAAATCTTCGAGATACTGATATAGATGATTTGATAATGAATACCATTGGTACACTTTTAGGTTGGTTACTTTTTTATTTACTAGCAAAACTGCCTAAAAACAAGAGAGAAAAACAAATTGACAACTTAGAAAGAACAAAACTATCTTATTTAGCTGGTCATGAAGCTTATTTTTATCTTATTTTATCATTTGTAGGCGTATTTCTACTATATAATCCATTTTTATTCTAACTAAATATAAGAATGCTAGGTATATGTTGCTTTATTAATTATACTTTAATTCGAAATCATGAATCCATTAATTCTTATACTCTAAAGTGTACCCATATACAAAAGTAGCAATATCTACATTTCTATGTAGTCATTTATTGCTACAAGTATGATAAAATAAATAAACGAGTAAAAAAAATGATATAATACTAGCATATATTAATTATCAGATGCCTAAAAGGTCAAAGGAGAATAATTATGATTGAATACAGATTTGATACGCAGTTATTAATTGAAGGAGAAAATCTTTCAGAAGATAAAATAAGTGAATATATTACAAAAAATATTGAAGGGGATTGCATCCTAGTAGTTGGTGATGAGGACCTGATTAAAATTCATTTTCACACAAATACTCCATGGAAAGTACTTGAGTATTGCGCTTCATTAGGTGATATTTATGATGTAGTTGTAGAAAATATGGTGCGACAAACTAGTGGTCTTCATGGTTAAACAATAAATAATGAAATTTTTATTGGAGGTGATAAGATGAGAACAAAAAATGTAATTGTTCTCTCCTATGATTCCAACTGGAGTCATGAATTTGAAAAAATAAAATTGTATTTAGAAAAAGTTCTTGGAAATACAATTATTGGCATTGAGCATGTAGGAAGTACTTCAATAGAGGGCTTAGCCGCTAAACCTATTATAGATTTAGATATTATTATAGAAAGTTATAATAACTTTGAAGAAGTTAAATCTCGTTTAGAAGGTTTAGGATATTATTATGAAGGAGATTTAGGAATAAAGAATAGACAAGCTTTTGCCTATGATGAAAAGCAAAAAAACGAGTTTATGACTCATCATTTATATGTTTGCCCAAAATATTCTGAGGAATTAAAAAGACATGTTGCTTTTCGTAGTTATATGAAAACACATAAAGAAGACATAGCCAAGTATAGTGAAGTTAAACTACAAGCAGCAAAGCTATATCCAACAGATATTGATAGCTACGTAGAATACAAAAGTCCTTGTATTACTGAAATTTATAAGAAAATTGGATTAGAGAAGTGAAAGAAGTAGATTTGTTTAAACAAATCTACTTCTTTCACTTCAATCGATTTTTCAGCTCCATCGAAAAATCTTCCTTAACTCTTAACTCTTAACTCTTAACTCTTTACATCCCCGGTTGGCAATTTCTTACTACTTTGAATTATCCTCATAAAGTTGAAATAGGGCTTGTGTTCCAAAATTTTCTTTATGTTCTTCCACTAGCTCATCATATAATCCCTTTGCAAGTTCAAGTCCTGGCATCTTAATCCCCATACTCTTTGCTTCTGATAAAGCTATATTCATATCCTTAACAAAATGCTTAATATAAAAGCCCGGTTCAAAATCTCCTTTAATCATTCTTGGGGCTAAATTGCTAAGTGACCAACTTCCAGCAGCACCTCCTGATATGCTCTTTAATACAGTTTCCATATCTAGCCCTGCTTCTTTTGCATAGACCATAGCCTCACATACTCCAATCATATTTGATGCTATAGCTATCTGATTACACATTTTAGTATGTTGTCCAGCACCTGCTGACCCCTGAAATACTATGTTACTGCCCAAAGATTCTAGTATTGGCTTTACCTTTTCAAAAATTTCATTGTCCCCGCCAATCATTATGGATAAAGTTCCATTTTTAGCTCCAACATCACCACCAGAAACTGGCGCATCTAATGAATATATCTGATTTTTCTCTGCTTCTATATATATCTTTTTTGCTAATGCTGGTTTAGATGTAGTCATATCAATTATAACTGAGCCTTTTTTTACATTACTTATAATCCCATTATCCCCAAAATAGATTTCCTCAACATCCTTAGGATATCCGACCATTGATATAACTATGTCAGCTTGCTCCGATAATTTCGCTACAGTGTCCTGCCAAATGGCCCCATTTTCTACCAAAGCATCTGCACTGGCTTTAGTTCTATTATAAACTAATAACTTATATCCCTTATCCAAAATATGTTGTGCCATACTTCTTCCCATTACTCCAGTTCCAATAAATCCTACTATCTTATCAGTTATTGCCATAAAAAAATCACACCTTTCTACCTATTTAGTATTATTTTATCACAACTCTAACTATTAAAACTATAAATAGATTTCTTGGAATTAAGTATAGTTTTATGGGTGTCTTCAGTTTTTCCATTTCACCATAGGAATCACCAATAAGCATGACTAAGATTATTCATCTTGAAAATATTCATAACTTCATTAGGTGCTTTTTCGTTTAGAATTCTACCGATATGATGCATTTAATTTTATTTATTGCATATTGAGAATAAGCATGGCACTGCACGTGAAAGAGGCTATTCGAGATAGCTTTAGAAAGACTTAGGATTACGTTTCTTGAATGCCGTTAAGAAACCTTTATTGTTTGAGTGAAACGAGTTTAAAGGTTTTAGGAATTTGAGAAACGTAATCCTTAGCCTTTCTTAAGCGTAGCGAGTAGCCTCTGAACGTGCAATGCCATGCTGTTTCTCATTTGCATTATATGATATAATTGTAAATAAAAATAGATGGGGGCTTTTTCATGTTTTCAAAAAAAATAATAGAAAATTTAGGTAATTCTTCTTGGATAAGACTGATGTTTGAGGCAGGCGGAAAGCTAGCTAAAGAAGTAGGAGAGGACAACGTATATGATTATAGTCTTGGAAATCCATATGCAGAACCTCCAAAAGAAGTTTTTGATTCACTTAAAAAACATATATCAGAGGGTGAAAAAGGTGTCCATCGGTATATGGCTAACGCTGGTTATCCTGAAGTTCGCGCAAAAATAGCTAAAGCTTTGCAGGATGAAAGTAAAATTGAACTTACATTAGAAAATATAGTAATGACAGTAGGCGCTGCTGGAGGATTAAATGTTGTACTAAAATCAATTCTTAATCCCTTAGAAGAAGTTATTGTTTTTGCCCCATACTTTGTAGAGTATAATTCTTATGTTGATAATAATGGCGGTAAAACAATAGTAGTACCTCCTGATACTTCAACCTTTGAACCTGATTTACTGCTCTTTGAAAAAAGCATCAATGCAAATACAAAAGCTATAATAATCAACAATCCAAACAACCCAACAGGTGTTGTGTATAGTAAGGATACTCTTGAAAACATAGAAAAAATTCTTGCAGAAAAAGAAAAAGAATTTGGAACAACAATATATGTCCTTTCAGACGAGCCTTATAGCAAAATAGTTTATGACAATATTAAACTTACAAACTTACTCTCAATTTTCAAAAATGCTATAATAATAAATTCCTTCAGCAAATCTCTTGGTCTTGCAGGAGAGCGAATAGGCTACATATGTACGAGCAGTAGAATTGAAGATGTTTCACTTCTTAACAGTGCACTTAGCTACTGTAATCGAATCCTTGGCTATGTGAATGCACCAGGATTATTTCAAAAAGTTATTGGGGACGCCTTATATGCCAAGGTAGACATCACTGGCTACGAAAAAAGAAGAAACTTTTTATATGAAAAGTTGACAGCCCTTGGTTTTGAATGCATAAAACCACAAGGAGCTTTTTACCTCTTCCCAAAAGCATTAATACCTGATGATGTGGAATTTGTAAAAAGAGCTATGAAATATAACCTTCTACTTGTTCCCGGAAGTGGCTTTGGTTGCCCTGGATACTTTAGAATATCCTACTGCGTGAAATTCGAGATGATTGAAAAATCTATTGCTGCTTTTGAAAAATTAGTTAACGAATTCAAATAGGATATAAATAGCCCTCTGTTTTAGTATTTACTACCTTAGCAGGGGACTATTTATATAATTTATGCCGTTCCTCTTATTATTAATTTTGATTTAAGATCTATTTTTTTATGTGTAGTCTCACCATTTATTAGCTGTATAAGAAGTTTACATGCCTCTTTTCCCATTTCATAAATAGGTTGTCTTATAGTTGTAAGTTCCGGTTCTATGTACTCGCATAATGATATATCATCATATCCTATAACTGACACATCTTTTGGAACATTAAACTTTTTTCTTTTCAAAACTTTTATTCCACCAAAGGCCATAACATCGCTGCAATAAATAATAGAATCAATTCTATTATTTGACTGTAGTAATTTTTCCGTAGAACTTACTCCCCCTTCAACGGAATAACTACCTTCACAGATTAAATTTTTATTATATATATGGAATTTTTCTGTTACCTCTCTAAACGCTTGTAACCTAAGTTTAGATGTTTCTAAAGTCATTGTACCCGTTACAAGAGCTATATTTCTTCTGTTTTTACTATATAAATAGTTTACTGCCTCATAGATTCCCTCTTCATTTGAACAAAATACTCCACTATAATCTTCACAAGGTTCCACATATCTATCTACTAGAACTAAAGGAATATCATTATCTTTAAGAATTTCAAGACTTTTTTTGCTGTCACCACCTGAAATAAAAATACTACCTGATACTAATTTACTTACTAATAACTTAGCATATTTTTCTTCCTTAAAAAGATTGCTATCAGAATTACAAAGCATGACGTTATAATTCATCTTCCCTGCTGTATCCTCAATCGCTCTAGCTATCTCTGCGAAAAATGGATTTACTATATCCGGGAGTATTATCCCAATAGTTTCGGTTTTGTTTGTACTTAAACTCCTTGCAATAGCATTAGGAATATAGTTTAATTCTTTTGATGTTCTTAATATACTTTCCCTGGTTTTACTACTAACTCTAATTGGTTTGTCATTTAAAACTAAAGAAACCGTTGATTTTGATACACCAGTTTCTCTAGCTATATCTGATATTGTTGTTTTCTTCACTGAAAATCACACCTTGTTTGGAATATTTTATGTTTATACTGGAATAGATTGTTTATCATTTACATTTTAACAATCCAAGGTAAATTAATCTATATAATTATTAGCCTTATAGATTAAAACATATATAAATAATCCCCTTTGTACCATTATTTTTTGAAAATAACAATATCAATTGGAATGAACTTTTTAATACTCTGGCCTTTCATAATTTTGCCAGCGCTATCAACAGCCGTTTTACCTTCAACAATTGGTTGCTGGGCGATTGTTGCAGTCATATCCCCCGATTTTACAGCCGTTTCTCCGTCTAAAGTTCCATCAAATCCTATAACTACCACATGTTTATTTGCTGTTTTCAAAGCCTTTACAGCACCTAGTGCCATTTCATCATTTTGAGCAAAAACAGCATCAAAATCAGGTTTGGACTGAATAATATTCTCCATAACCGATAATCCTTTTTGCCTGTCAAAATCCGCTGGTTGACTGGAAACTATTTCAACATTTTTCTTTCCAGCTAGTGCTTCATGAAAACCCTTTCCTCTATCCCTTGATGCTGATGATCCAGGTGTCCCTTGAAGTTCTACTATTTTTATAGTACTTTTGTTTTTTAGTTTATTTAATATAAACTCAGCTGCTTCTTTGCCACCTTTAATATTATCAGAAGCTATAAAACTAACTAGTTTTCCGCCATTAGCTTGCCTGTCAACTGTGATAATAGGAATATTACTCTTATTAGCAACTTTAATTGTATTTGACACAGCTTCACTATCTGTTGGATTTATAATTATTGCCGAAACACCAAGTTGCACTAAATCCTCTACATTTGATCTTTCTTTTCCAGGATCATTTTGTGAATTAAGAACAACTAAATCATATCCCTTTTCTTTAGCTTCTTTTTCTGCTCCATCTTTCATTGATACAAAAAACGGATTATCCAAAGTAGATATAACCATACCTATTTTTTTATTATCATTATTACTACCACAACCTGATAACAATCCAATGGCCATGACTAGCATAACTATAATAGATAACAATTTTTTATTCATTATTATGCCCTCCATATCTTAAATTAAAATAATAATTTAGTTTTTAACAAAATTACTATTTTGCCCTTTTTCTATCAGCAAGAACTGCTAAAAGAATTACAGCACCTTTCACTATCTGTTGATAAAATGGTGATACATCTATTAAGTTTAATCCATTATTTAAAACACCGATTATGAGAGCACCTATTATAGTTCCTATTACAGTACCTTCACCACCTAAAAGGCTTGTTCCTCCTATTACAACTGAGGCTATAGCATCTAGTTCAAACCCAATTCCTGCAGTAGGTGAAGCTGATCCAATTCTGCTTGTTGCTATAATCCCAGCTACTGCAGCTGCCGCACCACATACAACATAAGCTATAGTTTTAATTTTATTTGTATTTATACCTGATAGTCTTGCTGAATCTTCATTTCCACCTAAAGCATATATATATCTACCAAATCTAGTTTTCGAAAGAACATAATATGCAATAATTACAACTATAATAGTTATTATTACAGGAAGCGGTATTACTCCAATCATTTTGTTTCCTATAGAATTATAAGAATCAGGAAGCGATGATATAGGGTTTCCGTTAGTATATACGTAAGTTGCCCCTCTAAATATAGTCATTATTGCAAGTGTAGCTACAAAAGCTTGTATTCTGCCTTTTGCTATTATAAACCCATTAATAAACCCAATTAAAACTCCAACTATTATAGGAATTATTATGGCTAAAAATATGTTCCCTGTAGATTTTATTGTTACAGCAGAAACCGCACCACATATAGCTAGTATTGAACCAACAGAAAGATCAATTCCGCCCGTTAATATTACAAATGTCATTCCAACAGCTATGATAGCGTTTACAGATACTTGATTTAGTATGTTTGTTATATTCGCCAATGTTAAAAATCTTGGAGTCATTATTGATAATAAAACACAAAGTACAACAAGAGCTAAAATAGATTTATTTTTAAATAATTTTTCTTTTATATTCATGATTACTCACCCCTTAATTATTAATACCTACTGCTAATTTCATGATTGATTCCTGATTTGCATTTTCCCTAGTAAGTTCACCAGCTAAATGTCCCTCGTGCATAACTAATATTCTATCGCTTATTCCTAAAATTTCAGAAAGATCTGATGAAATCATTATCATTGCTTTTCCCATTGCTTTTAATTCATTTAACAATTCATATATTTCCTTTTTTGCACCTACATCAATTCCCCTTGTAGGCTCGTCTATTATAAGAACCTTTGGTGCTAATAATAGCCACTTTGCAATAATTACTTTTTGTTGATTGCCACCACTTAGATTTCCAATTATTTGCTTTATTGATGGTGTTTTTATGGCCAGCTTTTTTATATATTCATCCACATCTTTAATTTCAGCTTTTCTATCTATACTTTTAAATTTATTCTCATAAGTTTTGATATTTGCAAGTGTCATGTTTTCCCTGACAGATAATCCAAGTACCATTCCTTCCCTTTTTCTATCTTCAGGCAAATAGCATATACCATTATCTATAGCATCTTTAATACAATTTACTTTAACTTCCTTTCCATCCACATATATTTCTCCGTTAGTTTTTCTATATTCTCCAAATATAGTTTTAGCAAGTTCTGTTCTTCCAGAGCCCATAAGTCCTGACACACCTAGTATTTCTCCCGCCTTAACCTGGAAAGATATATCTTGCACCCTATTATCACAACTCAAATTTTTAACTTCAAGAGCTGTTTCACCTGGTTTTATTTTTTTATATGGAAATTGATCCTGTATTTTTCTACCAACCATCATGGTTATAAGCTTGTCATAGTCAATATCTTTTACTGCACATTCACCAACAAATTTTCCATCCCTTAGCACTGTAATTCTATCGCATATTTTAAATATTTCTTCCATTCTATGAGATATATATATTACCGCAAAATTTCTTGCCTTTAAGCTCTTTATAACTTCAAATAGTTTTTGAGTTTCTACATCTGTTAATGCGGTAGTAGGTTCATCCATTATTATTATGCTGGTATTTTTAGCCAAGGCTTTTGCAATTTCAACCATTTGCATGTCTCCAATGCTTATTTCGCTTACTAAAACATTAGGGTCTATTTTACATCCAACCTGGTTTAAAAAAAGTATTGCTCTCTCACGTTCAACTTTTTTATTGATAATTCCAGTTCCCTTATTCACCTTTTCATTTCCAAGAAATATATTCTCTGCCACAGTTAGATTGGGTATTACACTTAATTCCTGGTGAATAATCGTGATTCCTAATGCTTCAGACTCTTTTATATTATTTATATTTACTTCCTCTCCTGAAATCTCAATTTTCCCCTTATCTTTGGTATAAACGCCACTTAATATTTTCATCAAAGTAGATTTACCCGCCCCATTTTCACCAAGAAGAGCCATTACCTCTCCCCCATAGGCACTAAGATTCACATCTTCTAAAGCTTTGACACCAGGAAATGATTTGGATATTCCGGTCATTTTCATCAATGGTTTTTTTTCATTCATTTAACTCACTCCTCTTAAAAAAACACTCCAGATTTTAATATGATATTAGAGAATGGGGTTTGCTCTCCAGTTCTAATTACTGCAGTGCAGTCCTTCAACTTAGCTTTAAGCTCCTCATGAGATATAATATTTATTTTTACACCACTAGCCAGCTCCAAAATCTTATTATAAGTATTGTTGTTTTTATCTACAGTTTCTTTAGCTATAAAAACTTCTTCAATTTGAAGCTCTATTAGTACGGCTTTAAGTGTTTGAATAAAACCCGGTACATCCTTTATAAGTGCTAAATCAATTCTTCTTGTTGCCTGTGGAATTGGTAGTCCACAATCCCCTATTGCAATGGTGTCAGTATGCCCCATCTTTGATATCACTTCTGATATATCACTGTTTAATATTCCAATTTTCTTCATCATTACTCATCCCTTTTTGTATATTTCATTAACTTCCTTTAAATATGGAATAGAAGGCTGTGCCCCTTTTCTTTGAACAGTTATAGATGCTACCTTATTGCCAAATTGTACAGCTGCTTTTAAACCTTCAAAATTAATATTTTGGGTATTTATTTTTGAAACTAAGGCCCCTAAGAAAGTATCTCCTGCTGCGGTTGTATCCACTACATCAACCTTATATGCTGATATTATTTCTGCATTATCCTTGGTAACAATCGCTACACCATTTTCCCCAAGAGTTATTATCACAGCTTTAACTCCTTTATCTATAAAAAGCTGCGAAGCTTTTTTAGCACTAACAATATCATTAACAACAATTCCAGTTATATCGCATATTTCAGTTTCATTTGGAACTATAATATCTGTATTTTCAATAAGCTCTTCATCAAGTATTTTAGAAGGTGAAGGATTTAACACAGTTAATCTATTATATTTTCTAGCTATTTTAAATGCCTCCACTGCTGAATCCATAGGTGTTTCTAATTGTGTTACTAAAATATCACATTCCTTAATGGTATTTTGTGCCGTTTCTATTTGAGATTTTCTTATATCCATATTTGATCCTGGAACAACAATTATTGAATTGTTTCCCTTAGCATTCACAGTAATAATTGCCATACCCGTAGATTTACTATCATCTTTTAAAACATATTCAACATTTACATCATCATCTTCAAGTTTTTTTACCAAAATAGATCCATTTTCATCTTTTCCTACTTTTCCTATCATAAAAACATCCGCACCACTTCTTTTGGCCGCTATTGCTTGGTTAGCACCCTTACCACCTGGTATCTTTTCCATATCGTGGCACAATATTGTTTCCCCTTCTTTTGGCATGGAATCTACTTTAATTACCATATCCATATTTATGCTTCCTAAAAAACAAACCTTATTCATATTTTATACCACCTCTATTACACATTTTGGATTAAATTGTTTCTTTAGGTATTTTCTAATGGTAAACCGCTTTATCAATCTTTAATTTAATAATAACCATTCTACATGATTTTTTCAACATTGATTGTAAACGTTTATATACAATGGTAAACCGTTTTATCATGTTATATCTAAAATGCTCTATAAAACTCATGTTTACACATTTATTTTGAAAAAATACTCCATTTAAACATAAAAAGAGCTCTAAGCATGAGGTTGTGTTTAAAGCCTCATGCTTAGAACTCTTTTATCAAGTGTTTAAAATCTATAATTACTTAACAACACTAAAATGATATTTTATAGCATATTCTTTAGTTTCATTTGCTTGAAGAACTATATCGCCAAAATCTTTATGATGTACGGCATCCGGCAATGTTTGTGGCTCTAGTGCTATTCCCATATTAGGAATTACTTTTTCATTTTGTACTGTCCAGTCACCATTTACTGAATTTAGTGTATAAACAATCAATGCGTTTCGGTCTGATTTTATATCCAAACGTCTGCCATTTTCCTCGTTGATTAATGTGGCACTATTTTCACTATTTAATTTAAATGGATGGTCAAATCCATCAACACCAAATTGCTCTTTTACTTTCTTTATTGCTTCTGGTAAATTTTTAGCCTCCCTGAAATCAAAAGGTGTACCGCTTACTTCTTTCAATTTACCAGTAGGTATACATTTTGTGTCAAGTTCAGCATATTCAGAAGCATTAATTTGTAGAGTATGATCTGACAATAATTTTGTAACGTCATTATTTAAGTTAAAATATGAATGCACTGTTGGATTAAATAACGTATCCTTATCTGATAACCCCTTAAAATTAATTGATAAATCGTTATTTTCATTAATTGTGTATATAATTTCTGCTTTTAATTTTCCTGGAAATCCATCTTCTTCTGAAGGAATAGTTTTATAAAACGTTACACTTGAACTATCCTCTGTCTCTTCTATTTTGCTATCCCAGTCTAGTGTATTAAACCCATGTCCACCACCATGTAGCGTGTTTTTGCCTTCATTTTGAGGCACATTATATTGCTTACCTTTAATTTCGAATTCACCATTCTCTATACGCCCTGCGACTCTTCCTATTGCCGCACATAAATACAGGCTGGCATCTTTCACGTAGTCCTCTAAATTATCAAATCCTAATAAAACATTTGATAATTTGCCATTTTTATCAGGAACAATGATCTCTTTTAATTTGGCCCCATGGGAAATACAAGAAACCTTCATTCCATGTTTATTTGTCATTATAAACTCATAAATAGCCTCACCATTAATATAACCAAAAATTTTTTTTTCTATCATATTTTTCTCCCCCTAAAAAAACGATTTCATTTTCAATATATATAATTTAGAATTAAATATTTTGAAAAAACTAGACTAGTTTATTTTCTAGTCCAGTTTTTATGTGAAATTTATATTATTTTTTTAAAACTTTATTAACTTTTGAGATTACATTTTCTACTGTAAATCCAAATTCTTCAAATAAAGTTTCAGCTTTTCCTGATGCTCCAAATGTATCCATTGCTATAATATCTCCATCTAGGCCTACATATTTATGCCAACCAAAAGGTGATGCTGCTTCTACAGCAACTCTAGCTCTTACAGCTTTAGGTAAAACTGATTCCTTATAATCTTCACTTTGTGCATCAAATAATTCAAAAGATGGCATACTTACAACTCTAGCATCTATGCCTTTCTCAGCTAATTTTTCAGCAGCTTTAAATATAAGTTCAACTTCAGAACCAGAAGCCATTAATATTACCTGAGGAAGTTCTTTGTTCTTTGAATCCTTAAGTATATATCCACCCTTTAATGCTTTTTTACCTGAATCTTTGTATAGTGGTAACGTCTGTCTTGTTAGTACTAAAGCAGTAGGTCCTGTTTTGCTATTTATAGCTACCTGCCATGCTGCAGCGGTTTCATTTGAATCTGCTGGCCTTATAGTAGTCATGTTTGGTATTGACCTTAATGCTGCTAATTGCTCAATTGGTTCATGAGTTGGTCCATCTTCTCCAACGCCAATACTATCATGAGTTAACACATATACTATTGGTAATTTCATAATGGCTGAAAGCCTAATTGCACCCTTCATGTAATCACTGAATACAAAGAAAGTTGAAATATATACTTTTAATCCTCCATGAAGATAAATACCGTTGGCAATAGCTGCCATTGCATGTTCTCTGACGCCAAAATGCAGGTTAGATCCGCTTCTGTCTTCTAGAGAAAAATCTCCTCTATTATCCATATGAGTTTTGTTTGATGGAGCAAGATCTGCTGACCCACCTATAAGATTTGGCATTAATTCTGAAAGCCTATTGATCAAAATTCCTGAAGACTGTCTAGTTGCCATTGGCTTTTCAAATTTCCAAAAGTTTTCATCCTTTAGTAAATCAACTTGACCCTTGCCTTCAAACCAAAGATCCCATTCCTTAGCTAGTTCTGGATATGCTGATCTATATTTTTTAAATAATTCATTCCAGTTATCTTCTTTTTTCTGAGCTTCTTTCTTAAAGACTTCCATATGACTCTTTACTTCTTCTGGTACAGTAAATGGGGCATATGTCCATCCTAATGCTTCTTTAGTTAGCTTTAAGTTTTCTTCTCCTAAAGGTTCACCATGTGCAGAAGCTTTACCTTCTTTTGCAGGACAACCAAATCCTATAATATTTGTTACTATTAGGATACTAGGTTTATTGGTTTCCTTTTTGGCTTCTAAAATTGCAGCGCTTATTTTATCTGTATCAGTTCCGTCATCAACCTTTATTACCTGCCAACCGTATGCTTCATATCTTTTGGCAACATTTTCTCTAAAGGCTATGTCTGTGCTTCCTTCTATTGAAATGCTGTTTGAATCATAAAGAACTATAAGTTTGCCTAGACCTAAAGTACCTGCAAGGGAACTTGCTTCAGAAGATATTCCTTCCATCAAACATCCATCACCAACAAGAGTATAAGTAAAGTGATTAACAACTTCATATCCATCTTTGTTAAACTTCTCTGCAAGATGAGCTTCAGCTATAGCCATACCAACTGCATTACTTATTCCCTGTCCAAGTGGTCCTGTTGTAGTTTCAATTCCATGAGTATGCTTATATTCTGGATGTCCTGGTGTCTTACTTTTATATTGTCTAAATTGTTTTATATCATCCATAGTCAAGTCATATCCAAACAAGTGGAGCATTGAATATAAAAGCATTGAACCGTGACCGGCTGAAAGCACAAATCTATCACGATTTTCCCAGCTAGAATTCTTTGGATTATGGTTTAAGTGTTTTGCCCATAGAGTATATGCCATAGGAGCAGACCCCATGGGTAAACCTGGATGCCCAGATTTTGCTTTTTCAATGGCTTCAGCAGAAATAATTCTAATAGTGTTAATGGCTAAATTATCTACATTCATTAAACTTGCCTCCTAATTATTTATCAAAAGTTTCTTTCCAATCTTTCATGAACTTTTCTATTCCACTATCTGTTAGTGGGTGTTTTATCATCTGTAATATGATTTTTAATGGAACAGTTGCAATATGTGCTCCACATGCTGCAGCATTAACTACATGCATTGGATTTCTTATACTTGCAGCTATTATTTCTGTCTTAATTCCATGAATATTGAATATGTTTGAAATTGAAGATATTAGTGTTAGTGGATCAACTGAAATATCGTCTAGTCTTCCAAGGAAAGGGCTAACATATGAAGCTCCTGCCCTAGCAGCAAGTAGTGCTTGACCTGTTGAAAAAATAAGAGTTACATTTGTTTTTATTCCCTCACTATTTAATACTTTTACAGCTTTTAATCCCTCTTGAGTCATAGGTATTTTTACTATCATATTTTTATGGATTTTTGCTATGTCTCTACCTTCTTTTATCATACCTTCTGAATCAAGAGCAATTACTTCGCCACTTATAGGGCCATCAACAATAGATGCAATTTCTTTTATTACTTCTTTAAAATCTCTTCCTTCTCTAGCAATTAGAGACGGATTAGTAGTAACTCCACATATTACCCCCATATCATTAGCTTCTTTTATTTCCTCAACATTTGCTGTATCAATAAATAATTTCATAACCTTATTCTCCTTTAGAAGGCTTTGGATTATAACAGTTCAAAGTCCTCTTTCTTATTTTATATTATTTTTGCCAATTTGAAAAGAGCTATATTGTTTCAAATCTAGTACTAAGATGTTGTACTTCAACACCTGACCACCAATTTGCTTTTGTTTTATTTTGTTGTCTCTTTCATAATGTCTCTTAAATTCGTATTGTGATCTATAATAACAGTCTCAAGTCCTACCATGCGACTCCAATCATACACTTGATCCACTGATAAATTTAAAGTAACTACTGTATGATGGCCGCCACCAGCATAAATCCATGCTTTAACACCATCAATGAAATTTGGTTCTGGTATCCATACCATTTTAGCTACTGGCAAGTTAGGCATATCTTCCGTAGGTGCAACTGCTGTCATTTCATTAATAATTAAACGATAATGTGTTCCTAAATCAAGCATAGATATAGCGATGCCACTTCCAACTGAACCGTTAAAAGTTAAACGAGCTGGATCTTCTTTATCTCCAATACCTAATGGTTTAACAATTACAGTAGGTTTATCAGATGCAAATGTTGGATCAACCTCAAGCATATGTGCACCTAAAATTCTTTCACTTCCAGCACTTAATTCATATGTGTAGTCTTCCATAAACCCTGTCTTTTCATTATTAGTCATAACTTTAATTAATCTACTAAGAGCTGCAGTCTTCCAATCTCCTTCACCAGCAAACCCATATCCTTCAGCATTTAAACGTTGAACTGCAAGTCCTGGTAATTGTTTCATGCCGTATAAATCTTCAAAATTTGTAGTAAACGCTGTGTAATTTCCTGCCTCTAGAAAAGTTCTTAATGCAATTTCCATTTTAATTTGTTCTTTTACATGCTCTTCATAGAACTTAGGATCATTTTCGCCTATATCCATATTATAAATTTTCTTAAACTCTTCATAGGTAGAATCAATATCCTTTTGTGAAACCTTAGCCATTTGTGCCACTAAATCTCCAACAGCAAAGTAATCAACAGTCCATCCAAATTGAATTTGAGCTTCGATTTTATCTCCTTCAGTAACGGCAACATTTCTCATGTTATCACCAAAACGTGCAACCTTAATACCTTGGCTGGCAATATATCCAACAGCTACATTCATCCAGTCAGCAATTTCCTTTTTAACTTCATCTTTTTTAAAGTGTCCTACAACAACCTTATTGTGTTTATTTAGTCTTGCATTAATGAAACCATATTCTCTATCACCATGAGCACTTTGATGTAAATTCATATAATCCATATCCATTGTTTTCCATGGAATGTTCTCATAAAATTGTGTAGCTAAATGTAATAGAGGCTTTTGTAATAATTTTGTGCCTGCAATCCACATTTTAGCAGGTGAGAATGTATGCATCCAAGTAATAACACCAGCTACTTCATCATTATAGTTTACATCTTTCATCAATTGTGTGATTTGCCCTGCAGATGTTGCTAATGATTTAAATTCTATAGGATATGGTAATTGGTTGCTTTCATTTAAAGCCTTTACAATCTCTTCTGAATCTTTCTTTACTTGGTTAAGTGCTTCTTCACCATACAGGTTCTGACTTCCTACTATAAACCAAAATTTCATTTTTTTATTTTTCAACATAATATATTCCCCCTGATTATTTTTTTAGTGATGCCTTTATTTGTCCATAATATGCATTTTTTCCATGTTTACGATTAAAATGTTTATCTAATAAAACTTGATCCATTGTAATTTTATGTGGATTCAATTGTAATGAGTGATACGCCATTTTTGCAACTTCTTCTAATACAACTGAATTGTGAACTGCATTTTCTGGACTTGTGCCCCAGGTAAATGGTCCATGATCATTTACCAGTACTCCTGGCACATAGTCTGGATTAATATTATTTTTATTAAAAGTTTCAACTACAACATCACCAGTTTGCTTCTCATAGTCATGAGTAATCTCTTCCTCAGTCATAGGGCGTGTTACAGGTATTTCACCGTAGAAATAATCACCATGAGTAGTACCTGCTGCAGGAATTGCGACTCCTGCCTGAGCAAAAGAAACCGCCCAAGGAGAATGTGTATGCACTACACCTAGGATGTTCGGAAATTTTTTGTATAAAACTATATGTGTTGGCGTATCACTTGAAGGATTGAGATTACCTTCAACTACCTTGCCATCCATATCAACAACAACCATATCGCTAGCTTTCATAGTCTTATAATCAACTCCACTAGGTTTTATGACAATCAACCCTTTTTCCCTATTAATTCCACTAACATTGCCCCAAGTAAAAGTTACTAGTCCATATTCAGGTAACAATAAATTAGCTTCTAATACATTTTGCTTTAAATCCTCTAACATACTTTAACCTTCTTTCACCTCATCTACTTTGATGTTTTTCAGACGTTTCGTTCCTTGTTTAATTAACCAATTTTTCGAATAGAACGATTGTACAAATACTTCTCGATTTCTTCCAATGATTTTCCTTTTGTTTCATAAAGAACATATTTAGCAAATAGAAATCCTATGACGCAAATTGCAGCAAAACCAAAGAAGATTATAGATAAACCTACTTTTTCAAGTAATACTGGGAAAAATAGTGCAACTAATATATTTCCAAACCAGTTGACTGTTGATGCAATACCCGTAGCCATCCCTCGAACATTAGCTGGGAACAATTCTCCAACTACAATCCAAGTAACAGCAGCCCAGGAATATGCATAAAAGATAACATATACACAGATAAAGAAAAATACGGCCCATGTTGCCCATGCATGATTCGCTCTAGCAGCAGGATAAATTAATCCAACTAATAATAGGCATGTTCCCATTCCAATAGAACCAGACATAAATAGGGTACGACGTTTAAATTTATCTACAATTAATAAGGTTACAACCGTTGCTAACACAAAAACTACTCCAATACCAACAGTACTAACAACTCCACCAATTGCTGAACCAAAAACCTTGGCCAAAATTTGTGATGAGTAATAAAAAATTGTATTTGCACCTTGAAGTTGTTGTAATAGTGTTAACCCACAACCTGCAATTACAGCAGGTAGTGCTTCTTTAGTAAACAAATCCTTAAATGAGCCTGAATAAGACTGTTTTGAATTAATAATCTCATCATATTCACTCTGGGCTTCTTCAGGAGAACGCAATTGATGTAACACTTTTAGCGCCAATTTGTTTTTGCCTATTCGCACCAAGAATCGTGGTGATTCTGGTAACACCAATGTTCCTAGCAGTAACACAATAGCAGGTACCATGGCACCACCAAGCATCCAGCGCCATCCTTCAAACACATGTAAAAATGCATAATTCACACCATATGCACAAAGCATTCCTACAGTTATCATTAACTGATTCAGACCTGATATCTTTCCCCGTGTTTCAGCAGGGCTAATTTCTCCCATATACATTGGAACCAAAGCAGAAGCCCCACCTACAGCCACACCTAAAATAATACGAGCAATAATCAAAAGTGCGATACTACTAGAGAAAGCTGACCCTAATGCACCAATTGCAAATACAATCGCACTCCACATAATCATTTTGCGGCGACCAAACCTATCCGCTAATGAAGCCATTAATGAAGCTCCAACCATAGCTCCCACAAATAATCCGGAAGTAATTAACCCTTCTAACCATGAACTAACTTGCCACGTTGCACTAATTCCAGGTAAAGCTCCATTGATTATTCCAATATCGTACCCAAACATGAATCCTCCAAAAGCACCAAAAAAGTAAATTAACTTTGGCGATACATTTTTCATCATTTTAATCTTCCCCTTTATACATTAGTTAATCAATATTATTTATCCCTAGTTATACATCTATAATTTGTCTAGATTAAATAATCTACTGCAGCCTGTTCAATAGGAATTCCTTTTTTATAGCGATTCATAAATTGCTCAAAGCCAGCAACATCTTTTGGGTCAGGCTTTACTTCTTCAGCTACAAACCCGGCAAAAACTTTTTTTGATAAAAATTCCTCTAACGTGGAACTAGTTTCCCTATTTTTCAAATAGCTAGCTAATAGTGCAATTCCCCATGCTCCACCTTCACCTGCGGTTTTCATAACCGATACTGGTGCATTTACAGCAGCTGCAACTGCTTCTTGTCCTACAATAGGTGTCTTAAATAATCCGCCATGACCAAGTAATTTATCAAGTTTCACATCCTCATCCTTTAGCAGAATGTCCATTCCAATTTTCAGTGCCCCTAAAGACGTGAATAGGTGCGCTCGCATAAAGTTTGGTAGTGTAAAATTACTTTTTGGCTTGCGTACAACTAGAGGTCTACCTTCTGAAACACCCGTGATGTTTTCACCTGAAAGATAGTTATAAGTAAGAATTCCTCCACAATCAGGATCACCTAGAAGTGCTTGACTATAGAGCCCCATATAAAGAAGATCTCTTGGAATCTTAACATTTATCGCTTCAGTAAATTGCTGAAATATATTTACCCATGCGTCTATATCAGAATAACCATTGTTTGCATGAACCATCCCCACTAAGTCTCCTGAAGGTGTGGTTACAACATCTATCTCTGTATGAACCTTAGTAAGTGGCTTTTCAAGGACTACCATAGCAAAAATTGATGTACCTGCCGAGACATTCCCCGTTCGTTGTGAAACTGAATTTGTGGCAACCATCCCTGTACCTGCGTCTCCTTCAGGTGGACATAGCATAATCCCCGCTTGAAGATTTCCACTCACATCAAGTTTTTTTGCTCCTTCAGGAGTTAACATGCCAGCATTTTCCCCAGCTAGCAATACCTTTGGTAGTAGCTCTGCTACATTTAATGAATGTTTTGTAACCTCAGGTAACTGATTGAATTTATTTAACATATTCTCATCATAATTATGTGTTTTCATATCAATTGGAAACATTCCTGATGCATCGCCAATCCCGAGAACCTTTTCACCTGTTAATTGCCAATGAATATAACCACCTAAAGTAGTTAGAAAATCAAGCTTTTCAATATGGG
>LIDZ01013944.1_pt2 | contig 29847 bp, 19 predicted proteins | sample 644651 | NCBI WGS metagenome assembly LIDZ01 (sample SAMN03856242, study PRJNA289617) | food metagenome | isolation source: wine grapes on drying loft during traditional withering process | host: Vitis vinifera cv. Corvina | place: Italy: Gargagnago di S. Ambrogio di Valpolicella | collected 2014-01 | reverse complement strand
GCAGGACGATCGGGCTCTTCATCGTCGTCGCCCATAAACGCCTCTTCGTAGCCCTGCATCATTTCCTCCAGCATTCTTGCTGTGGTAACGCCGGGCAGATCCGAGCCTCGAGCAGCCGTCGCCAACGACAACCCCAGCCTCACCAGGTCATGGGCAGGATTACCGATCACGGCTTGATCGAGGTCGCGGATATGCATGTCGATGCGCCCTCTCGAATCTCCCGTGGGCCCCAGGTTGCCGGCGTGACAATCGCCACAGATCCAGACCGGCGGACCGCTGGGCAGACGTCTCCCCGACTGGCTGTGAAGCCACTCATAGAACTGCGCGGTATTGCCTCGAACGAACGCGTGCGCAGATCGCGCCATTTTTAGATTGCGTAGATTGATGAGGGATTTGAGACGTGTATTGGGACGAGGCGTTTTCATCGGAAAACCTTGAAGAGGGTTATTCCATTGACTCTTCATGTGACGCGAATGTTTCAAGATATTTCATATCTGATCGCTGTTTGTCTTCAGCGTCCAAGCCGGACTCAAACTGCCTCAAGCCCTTTGCCCCCCACAAACTGGCGAGGTCGACCGTCAACAAGAGGAGAACAAGAGAAAGCAGTGTGTATTCCCGGTCAAAGCGGTCCAGACGATCAGGCCGGGAATACACCTGCGCACGCAACGTTACAGCTTGAACTGCGCAACCATGGTATTGAACGAAGTCGCCAGGCGTGACAGCTCCTGACTGGATGCACTCGTCTGGTTGGCGCCCGCGGCCGACTGTGCGCTCAGCTCCTGAATGTTGACCAGGTTGCGATCCACTTCGCGTGCGACCTGGGCCTGTTCTTCGGACGCCGAGGCAATCACCATGTTGCGCTCGTTGATCATCCCCACGCCGCTAGTTATTTTTTCCAGAGCGCTGCCGGCGCGCTGAGCGAGTTCCTGGGTGCTGGTGGCCGTCGCCAGGCTTTTGCTCATTGCAGCGACCGCACCGTCGGCACCGGACTGCACGGTACCGATCATGCCTTCGATTTCCACCGTTGAAGCCTGGGTGCGGTGCGCCAGAGCGCGCACTTCGTCGGCTACCACAGCAAACCCTCTGCCTTGCTCACCGGCGCGTGCAGCCTCGATGGCGGCGTTCAGCGCGAGCAGGTTGGTCTGTTCCGCGATACTGCGGATGACCTCAAGCACTTTGCTGATATCCCGGACGTGGCCAGCAAGCGTAGTGACAGATCCCGTCGACTCGGTAATCTCGCTGACCATCGTGCCGATGCCCTTGACGGTGTTATCTACCTGGCCACGACCGTTGGCGGCGTCGGTTGCCAGTGATTTCGACTCCTCCGACGTAGACACCGCATTGCGGGCTACCTCTTCAACAGCCGCTGTCATTTCGTTCACTGCCGTTGCAGCCTGTTGAATCTCGTCATTTTGCCGAGTAAGGCCGCGAGTACTTTCTTCGGTGACCGCGCCAAGCTCTTCGGCTGCGGAGGCAAGCTGATCGGACGCGCTGGAAATCTCCTGAATCGTGCGTTTCAAATTGCCCTGCATCGTGCCGATCGCATTGAGCAGGTGCCCCGCTTCATCGCCTCGGGTGCTGGAAACGCTCTGGGTCAAGTCACCCGATGCAATACGTTGTGCAACTTCGATAGCGCTTCTCAGTGGTCCGGTAATCATACGAGTGATCAGAATACCCAACATGATCGCCACCACAAACGCGATGACAATACCCGCCGTCAGCATGAATACCGAAGTGCTTTGCAACCTGTCAGCGGCCTCTGCACCCTCTTTGATCTGGCGCTTGTTGGAGTCGATCATGATCTGCAGGTAACCGCGAGCCTTATTGAACTCCCCATCGGCCAGCGCGTTGAGACGATTGCGCGCGTCTTCCAGTTTGCCTGCCTGCTGCAGGTCAAAGATGTTCTGGGAAGCAGACATGTAGGCTGGCATCAAGGCGTCGTACTGATCACCCGCTGCACGTTCATCGTCCTCCAGTGGAGTCGCGCGGTAGATGGCATAGACTTTCTGCGCACGCTCCAGCTCGGCATTGATACTTTGGCGCATTTTCTCCGCCGTGGCCGTGTCCTTGGCATCGAGCAAACGGTAAAGCCCGCGGTTATGCGTGGTCAGGGCGGTCATCGTCTCGTTGGTGTTGGCCACTGAAACCAGATTATTCGAGAACGTCAGCTCAAGGGCATCGGAAAGCCGGTTGATACCGAGCATCCCCAAACCACCCACAGCCAATGTGATCATGGCGCAAACGATGAACGCGGCCATGAGTTTTTTAGCGAAACTGGTGCGATTTATCATGTTCATTGATTATCCATCATCTTTAAGTAAACGGCTGTCACTACCCGGAAGCCCAGCGGTGCTCATGTAAGCAGTAACAAGAGGGTTATGCGCGCTACTGCTATAAATCGCTCATCGTTCTATGAAAGCTAGCTATCCAATTATTGTGCCAACGTTGAAACTTGATTTCGCTAGGCGAAAGGTGCTCTAGCGTCGTTATAACGCGGGCACTAGACCGTGAATTTCACAGGTCTTCAAGGATAGAAATCTTAATCATTTAGCGCTGATTTTCTGCGATCTATGATCTTATCGGCATGGGGAGGATTTTCTAAATAGGAATGAAATCTTAGATCACGTCCATTGGATGTCTTCACTAAAGCACACTGCGATTACGCCTATCCGTTGATAACGGTGTGCGGGCGGTGATCGCTAGAGCCAGTAACCTGCAAGTACAGATAGCTTCCTTTGCTGTAGCTCCCGACTCTTCATGGTCACACCGCCCCAGGCCCGCCAAGACAGAGGGCACATATAAATTGACAGCAACGGCAATTTGCCACTAATGTGGCGCCCTGCAGACGTATAACCGTCAGCCAACGGATTGAATTACAAGGGAATGTTTAGTATGCACGGTGCGCTCCTTCGTACTGGCAAAAGCGATGAATTCATTGCTGTAGGCGAAACCGGGCAACCTGTCTACAAGGCTGCGTTGCAACTCATTGCCGCCCTCACCCGTAAATCGCCGTCTCTGGTGAATTTCCTCGCCGTGCCGAAAAGCAACGAGCAAGGCAGCGTCATCGACTGGTACAGCCCTGTTCAAGGTGATGTTGTGCCCTGGAGCTCGGCGACAGAAGCTGAGCGTGAAGTCGCAAGAGCCCAGCTGAATCATTTCAAGACTGCTATCGCTGAGATGAGCTCGACGCTGGTGCAGGCCGGCAACAAGGGTGGTCAAAGCGATCAGATTATTTTCGGCAAGCTGCTGGGGCTGGTCCCGCATGCGCCCGCGGATGATTACGTTTACCTGATTGAAGCCACACGCATCAACGCACAAGGCGAAGCCGAGCGTTACACCCAGCCGATTCTGACGTTTTGGGGCTTCGTGCAGAACGAGGGCGACAGGCATCGTGATCCGCTTTACTTCCTGACTCCCCGAGTAGCAGCCCCCGCACCCTCCTCCTTGCCAATAACGCCTGTGCCGGAAGCTCCGGCAGTGCTGCCGTTTGTTGCAGAGCCGGCTCGGCCCTGGTGGCGGCGTTTCTGGTGGCTTTTGCCGTTGCTGCTGATTCTGGCGCTGCTGCTGTTTGGTCTGCTGAGAGGCTGCTTGCCTGTCGTGGACGTGACGTTGCCAACCGTGCCAGTCACCACAGAGAGCATTCAGCTAAAAGACCCGGCAATAGAAAGCAGCGTGGTCAGCGCTACGCCAATGCCCTCTACCGCGAACGTGGCCACTGGCGAGCCTTCTTCTGAAACGCCCGTCCAATCGCCTGCGGTAGCGCCAGTGTCCGAGCCGAAGCCGGAAGTCAGCGAGCCTGTTCCTGCCGAGCAGCCAGAGAAGCAAGAGCCGCCACAGTCGCCAGTATCCAGCGCCGAATCTGCCCAGGTCAGCACTCCCGGTGCACCGTTGAGTATTCCACCTGACGCTGCCGAAGGTCCTGCAGAGTTTCTGAACGGGAATTACCGCGCCGGTGCCGGGATCATGGATGCCAAGACTTCCAGGCCGTTACGGCTTGAGTACGCGTTCGAGAAAGGCCAGGGCAAAGTCACTATCCGACGCCCGGATGGCGTGTCCTGCTCCGGCGCGATCAACGCGGCCATGAATGGCGGCAATCTGGCATTGAACAGTCAGGCCCAAGCCAGTTGCACTGACGGTAGCGGCTACGACATGCCTCAGGTGTCCTGCAAACCGGGTGCCCAGAGCGTCGCTGATTGTAACGGCAACTATGGCAACACCCAATTTCCCATGTCCATGCGGCGCGAATAAAGGCTGTACCCATGCTGCCAGAACTGACGCAATTTGAAGACACCGTTCACCTGATCAACGACAGCGGAATCCAGTTTCTGGACTTCGCCGTCAAGCTTGATCTGCGTAACGAGCCTGCCGGACGTTTTGCGAAAATGGGCAATACGCTCATCGCGCGTCTGCTGCAGAACCAGGAAACCAAGCAGTACTTCCATTTCGGGCCGGTGGGCACCGCCAACCAGTCCGGTGAGCGGCTGGCGCAATCGCAGGCTCAGGAACGCCTGGTCAGCGAAGTCGATGACGAAGACCTCACGCTGGGCATGCAGTCCAGTTTCAAATTGCTGGACGGCTTGTGGCTGCCAGCACCGGTGTTTCGTTTTTTGCCGCCAGAGCGTTACGACGAAGGTCCGACCAATTGGGCACGTGTTCGTCTGATCGAGCTTGAACAGCCTGATGTCGATGGCAACACCCACCGCCTGACACTGGCATTCGACACGCGCGCGATGGCGTCGGCGACGGGCATGCAATACCTGGCACCGACCCGAGACGACATCAATGCCGGCTCATCCTTCCGCCTGGCGTGCCACGCGCGCCAGAGCCGCTGGTTTCTGGACCAGAAATGGGTGCAGGACTGGCTGGCGGAAATCTACCGTGAAGGCAACCGGCATCGCCCCGGCGAAGATGTTGAAGAAGAGTTGGTCGAACAGCGCCATATCGGCCACTACCTCAACCTGCTGAGCCTCATGGCCAAGCCTATTCCAGAGCAGCGCAGCAGCGAACCGGCACGCGTTGTCGTTCCGGAAATAAAGCTGGCCGCCAATGGTGCAGACTCAATAGATCTGCCGATTCAGGTGGATCTGGTGCTGGACGTAGGCAACTCGCGTACCTGCGGCATCCTGATCGAGAACCACGGGCAGTCCGGCGACGGGATGAAGCACAACTACATCCTGCAGATTCGCGATCTGGTCAACCCTGAGCGGGTCTACAGCCAGCCGTTCGAAAGCCGCGTGGAGTTTGCCCAGGCGTCGTTCGGCAAGGAAAACTTCTCGGTCCAGAGTGGCCGGCATGATGCGTTTCAGTGGCCGACGATTGCTCGTGTCGGCGTAGAAGCCGGGCGGTTGTCTGGCCGTCGGCGTGGTACTGAGGGCTCTACCGGCCTGTCGAGCCCCAAACGCTATCTGTGGGACGAAAACGCCTACACCCACGGTTGGCGATTCAACAATTCCTACGTGCAGACCGACAGCGAGCCCAAGGCTACTGCCGCACCGTTCTCGCACAAGATCACCAAACTCGGCCAGGCGTTCTACAAACTCAAGAATGAGGACGACCGCCTGCCTGCGTTCTCCCCGCAATACTCGCGCAGCTCGCTGATGACCTTCATGCTCGCCGAGGTGCTGACGCAAGCGCTGTTGCAAATCAACAGCCCGGCGCAACGCACGCGCATGGGGCACACCCAGCGCCCTCGTCAGTTGTCCAGCATCATCCTGACAGTACCGCCGGGAATGCCGCAGGTAGAACGCAGCCTGCTAAACGACCGGCTGCTTCAGGCGCTGGCGCTGGTCTGGAAATGCATGGGTTGGCACGAAGGTGACCTCGACCCGAGTAAAGCCAAGGGGCTCAATTCGCCGGTGCCCGCACCTCGTGTGCCGCTGCCGCGTGTGAAAGTGGAATGGGATGAAGCGACGTGCGGCCAGCTCGTCTACCTGTACACCGAAATTCGTGAAAACTTTGCCGGCCACGCACAAGAGTTCTTCGACACGCTGGCACGACCGGACAAGACCAATCGCGAACACCTGACGCTGGCGAGTATCGATATTGGCGGCGGCACCACCGATCTGGTCATTACGGATTACTCCCTGGAACGCGGTGCAGAACAGGCGAGCGGCAGCAACGTCTCGATCATCCCAGAGCAGCGCTTCCGGGACAGCTTCAAGGTCGCCGGCGATGACATCTTGCTGGACATCATCCAGCGCTTCGTACTGCCTGCTCTGGAACAAGCGCTCAGGGATTTTGGTGTGGTTTCACCGCGCTCGCTCCTGTCGCGACTGTGCGGGGACGAAAGCACCAGCGCTCAGGAAGCCATCCTGCGCCAACAGCTCAACCTGCAAGTGTTCGTGCCGCTGGGCCTGCGCTTGCTCAAGGACTACGAAACGTACGACCCTGAATTGCCAAGCCCGGTTCACGACTACCTTTTTGCTGATTTGCTGGAAAAAGATGCGATCAGTGAACGTATTCGCGAATACGTGGCGGGTGGCGTACGACGCATTGATGGTGGCCGTGATGGCTTCGAGCTGGGTCAGGTCGTGCTGCGTATCGATCTGCCAGCCATTCATCAGGCTTTCCTCAAAGGCCAGATCAACCTGAGCAAGATCCTTGATGCATTGTGCGAAGTGGTCTTCCAGTACCCTTGCGACGCGCTGCTGCTGACCGGCCGTCCTTCGCGCCTGCCAGGCGTGCAGGCTTACATACGCCGCAAAGTGCCGCTGCCACCAGGGCGCATCGTGCCCATGAACGGTTATCGTACCGGCGGGTGGTACCCCTTCCACCGCAATGGCCAGATTGACGACCCCAAGAGCACGGCTGCGGTCGGCGCGATGCTGTGCCTGCTCAGCGAGCAGCGCAAAGTGTCGAACTTCTATTTCAGTGTGGGCCGGCTCAAGCCGTATTCGACCATGCGCCATATCGGCAAGCTGGACGAAAACAATCTGGTCATCGATCACGACATGCTTTATCGCGATGTGATCAAAAGCGACGCGCAAGGCAACGAATTCCTGCAATTGCACGAGCCGCAACTCGACGGGCCGCAGTTGCGGGTGCTGGGCAAAACCCGTCTGGGTTATCGACAGCTCAACGCCGAGCGCTGGGTGGCGGCGCCCTTGTATCTGATCGAACTCACCGAGCGCGGCACGCGAAAACTGGTGGGCAAACCGACCAAGGACGGCAAGGAAGCCTGCCTGCTGCTGCGTTTTCGAGTTGATGGCGCAGATGCCGACCGTGGCGATGCAGAGATCATCGCCGAAACTCTGGTGATCGACGACAACATCGAAAGTAACACAGGCGAGTCCTTTGATCGCAAGGACGTGAAACTACAGCTCTACACCATGTTGAGCGCCGAAGGTGGTGCCTCCAACTATTGGCTCGACAGCGGGAGCGTGAGTCCGAAATGACTACTCTGACCACCAGACAGATACAACTCGCCCATGCCTGGACATCCGTTCACACCGGTGCTGGCCTGGCCCTGGACTGGGTCGCCGATGTGGCCGAAAAGGTCGAAGAAGTGGCCACCAAGGCCGACGCCCTCAACCGTGACTTGCACCGCGCGCGCAGCCTGTCCCGCAGCCTGGGGCGGGTTTCGACGACGCCCATGGGTATCGGTTTCTTCGGCCTGTCACAAGCTGGCAAGAGCTACCTGATTTCCGCCTTGGCGGCGGACGAGAAAGGCCAATTGCTAACCCGGCTGGGTACTCAGCAACTGGACTTCATCAAGCACGTGAACCCGGTGGGCGGCGGCAAGGAGGCTACCGGTCTGGTCACGCGATTCACCCGCACTGCTGCGCCAAGCCTGGACCCTCACTTTCCGGTGGAGCTGCGTCTGTTTCGCGAGATCGAGATCGCGATCATCCTGGCCAACGCCTGGTTTGAAGACTTCGATCATCAACGCCTTGACAGTCAAGTCACCGATGCGCAGATAGAGGCTGTTCTGCAGCGCTTCGAAGCACAATTGGCAGCGGCTCCAACACCCGGAGTCAGCAGTGACGATGTGGTACTGCTCTGGGATTACCTGGAGCATCATTACGCTAACGCCATGCGCCCGCTGAACGCGCGCTATTGGCCTTGCGTGATAAAACTGGCTCCGCGATTGTCCGTACGCGAACGCGCCCAGTTGTTCGAGCCGCTGTGGGGCGGCATCGGCAAAATGACCGAAACCTATGAACAACTGGCCTCTGCCCTGCACCGCCTGGGTCTGGCGGAGACGGTCTTTACGCCTATCAGCGCACTGGTCACCGAGCGTGACGGGCAACTGGTGCAAAGCAACAGCATCATCAACGTCGACATTCTCAGCCGTCTTGGTGGTAGTGCGGATTCACCCATAGAGGTGCGTCCAGCCCATGATGGCACCTTGCGCCCCGCCGTATCGGTGAACAGGGCCGAGCTGGCGGCGCTTACCAACGAGCTTATTTTTCGTCTGGACAACGAGCCGGCCAACGCGATTGTCAACAGCGTCGATCTGCTCGACTTCCCGGGCTACCGCAGCCGCCAAAAGCTGATGAGCCTCAACGAGGCCAGCGAAGTCGACAGCAATGGCACCGCCAACAATCCGGTCGCCCGGCTGCTGCTGCGCGGCAAGGTCGCTTACTTGTTCGAACGCTACACCAACGAGCAGGAAATGAACGCGCTGGTGATGTGCACCAGCACCTTCAAGCAGAGCGAAGTGGTGAGCGTCGGTCCAGTGCTCAAGAGCTGGATCGACAAGACTCAGGGCACTAATCCCCAGCAGCGCGATGGCCGCGCCAGCGGGCTGATCTGGGCGTTGACCATGTGTGACGGCTTTATCGGCGGCGCGCTCAACGGCGAGACCGTGCAGTTTCCCGAAGGCTGCGACAACATGCTCAAACTGACCATGATCGAGCGATTCGGTAACGAAGACTGGATGAAGCAATGGGGCAGCACGCCCTTCAAGAACACCTATCTGGTGCGCAAGCCGCGCTTCAAGACCAGCTTCATCGAGTTGGCGGCGGACGGTGAAGAACGCGCTTACAGCGACTCATCGCACACTGCGCTACAGGCTCTGCAACACGCGTTCAGCAACAGTGAGCTGGTCAAACGCCATGTGGCGGAGCCGCAGGAAGCCTGGCAAGCGATGCTTACGCTGAACGACGGCGGCATGACCCGTTTCAGCTCGGCGTTCAGTCCGATCGCCAACATCGATTTCAAGTTACAGCGTATTGCCGAGCAACTGGACGAGTTGATGGTGCAATTACTACCGCGCCTGGAGGAGTACTACGAAGCCGGTGGCGAAGACGAACGGGCCAAGAAGAAGGTCATCGCCAACATGATTGCCCGTCCGTTCGCGACGACGCCGCACGGTAAGCATGTACTTGGCGAACTGCTCGGTTACATGGCACTGCCAGAACAGCAGTTGCGCGACCTTTACCTGAACGGTGATTTCGGCAGCCCTGCCAGCGAAGCCACTGCAGCGGTGCAAGCTGTCGGCAAGCCTGAAGTGGAATACGACATATTCGGCGAGGCCATCGCATCGACTGCCACGGTTGAAACGCCCGCAGCAGCGGCGGTAGCGCCGCAATACCAGAGCCACGAACACCGCTTCGCCCGAGCCGCATTCGACCTGTGGGCAACGCACCTGCGGAACCTCAGCCGGCGCCAGCACCTGCTGGACCTTTTGGAGTTGCCCGCCGAGGCCATCGCCCTGCTGGTCAAGGAACTGGTGGTCTGCGCCGAGCGCCTGGACTTGCCGTTGCAGCTCAGCAACGCGCTGCTCAAACGTGCCCAGAGCGGTGTGCGCAGAGAAAACCTGGTGCAGCGCCAGGTGCTGACCGCGCAACTGCTGCTCAACGACTTCGCCGCCTGGTTCGGGCACACCGCCCAGCCGGCGGGTCAGCGGCCAACGGGCCTGCTGGGTGCCAAACAACCTTTGTTTGCCTTTTATCAAAAGGAAATGCCAGGTCGCTTCCCGCACCTCGCAGCGCAAGCCGACGACCAGAGCGTGATTTTCGCTGATGACTGGATTTCTGGCATTGCCATTCATACCCAGAAAAACGTCGGTCACCGCAAAGGCAAAGAAATCACTCCTGAGCAAAACGAGGCCATGGGCCGCGTTATCCAGGCGTTCAAAGCGAGATAATTCATGCCCATCACAATCAAACTCTCACCGCTGGCAAGTCCGGTTCCCGGCTTTGGCTTTCTCCAGGTACGTGGCTGGGAGCATGATGCAGGCAATCTGGAATTTGCTATCCAGCGCAACCAGGACGACTACTACCTGCAGCACAGCCAGCAATGGGCCAATGCGCCCTGCTGGTTCGCCCAGCATTTTGTGGAAGACGCCCAAGGCGATTCGATCAGTCATGAGGTAGGTCCGGATATTGTCGACCCACTTCTGCAGAATTCGGCAACCGGGGTATTCAATTTTCGTTTGCGCAAACCGGATGGCAGCGGCGAAGACGATAATCCGATGAAGCTGATGGAGGGCCTGGCCCTGTCCGGCGCGGGTAGTGCTACCGGACCCGGCGCCGCGCAAACCACCGTCAGCCTCGCCGCGGCGTCACAAACAGTGCTTCCGGTAGTGGACCCTGCTACGTCGCCATTGCCTGAACCAGCCGAGCCGGCATTGCCGGACCCGATTGTCGAGCCAGTCACTCCGACACCGGCGCCCGAGAACCAAAACCGCAAGGTATTGTTGCTGATTATCGGTCTGGCATTGCTCGCGATCATCGCGGCGGGCCTGTGGTTCTGGCTCAAAAAAGCACCCGCCCCCGAGCCCGCGCCCGCCGTTGCGACGACAACTCCTGCGGCTGTGGCTCCCGCTGCCGCTGCGCCCTGCAGCGTAGAAGCGTTAAACAGCGAAAACGAGTTGAGTTTTGTTCAAGGCTGCATCAAGCAGGCGCCTGACAGCGCAACCCTGTTGAACGTCATCGGTCTGGCCAAAAACAACAAGCAGTGCGGGGTCGCCCAGCGCCTTTACGCGAATCGCGCCCAGGCCGGCAACGTCGAAGTGGCCCAGGCCTATGCGCGGGAGTACGACCCTAAATACCTGCAACCCAGCGCTTGTTTCACCACCCCTGACAACGCCACTGCCGCTTACTGGTACGAAACCATCCTGGGCTATCAGGCAGATAACGCAGAAGCTGCTCAGCGCCTGAAGGAGCTCAAGCCGTGACAGTGCGCAATTTTTCACTGACCCTCATAGCCTGCGCATGTCTGGGATCCGGCTGGGCCTCGGCGGCCGACAAACCGTTGTTGCAGGAAGGCAAAAAGACCCTGTTCCAGCGCGTGCTGACGACTCCGGGTTGCCACCTGAGTGCAGCCGCTGGCGGCCCTGCCGGTGCTGAGCAGCCTCCTTTCAGTCGTTTCTATGTCTACGAGCATGCCAATCCAGGCAATGCCGACTGGATCAAGGTCGGCCCGGACAGCTTCGGCAAAATTTCCGGCTGGCTGCCGACAGCATGCACCGTGGATTGGAAAATGCAGCTCACACTCGCATTCACCAACCCGGCCAACCGCGACCGGCTGATGTTTTTCAAAGAACGCAAAACGCTTGAAAGCATTCTAGATGCACCGGATCCGGTAAGCCTTGTCGCACCATTACGCGCCAAGCTCAAACAAAGCGCGCTGGCGCCCGGTGTGCTGGCCCAGGAACCGGAATACTTCATCGACATGCAGAAACAGTTTTATTTGCTGCCGGTTCTCAGCGGTGAAGAAGTCATGACCGAAGCGGGTTTTCGCACTCGCATCCTCAATGTGGCGTCGGTGAGCAAGGCCGATGCAGTTACAGCAGCAGCTGCTCAACAGGCCCAGTCCGGAGCGAGTCCGGGCCAGGCGCAGGCAGCGGCAAACGCCACCAGCCAGCTCAAAGAGTTCAGCGCCGCGGTAGTGTTCGTGATTGACTCGACCATTTCCATGGACCCCTACATCGAGCGGACCCGAGAAGCGATCAGCAAGGTATACGCGCAGATTGCCAAAGAGAACCTCGGGCGGCAGGTTAAGTTCGGTCTGGTGGCATTTCGTTCCAGTACCCAGGCTGTGCCAGGGCTGGAATACGTGACCAAGATGTATGCCGACCCCAATACCGTAAAAGACGGTGCAGATTTCCTTGCCAAAGCCGCGGACCTGAAACAGGCCAAAGTGTCGAGCAAGAGCTTCAATGAAGACTCCTACGCCGGTGTCATGCAAGCCATCGACAAGGTCGACTGGAGCCCGTTCGGTGCGCGCTATGTAGTATTGATCACCGATGCGGGCGCGCTGGATGGCGATGACAAGCTATCCGGGACCGGGCTGAACGCCGAGCAGGTACGGATCGAAGCCAGCAACCCGGGCGTCGCCATTTACACCCTGCACCTGAAAACGGCGGCAGGTGCCAAGGACCACGCCAAGGCAGAAGCGCAGTATCAGGCGTTGTCCACTTACACAGGCACCAACACCTCGCTTTATTACCCGGTTGATGCAGGTGATCTGGATGCCTTTGGCAGCAAGGTCGACGCGCTGGCCAGCGCTATCACCGGTCAGGTCAAAGCCGCCTACATGGGCGACGACGCTATTGGTAGTGCGATGAACTCCAAGGCTGCGCCTGCCGAGCAGAAAATGCTCGATGATGCTGCTCTTATAGGTCATGCCATGCGCCTGGCTTATCTCGGAGAAAAAACCGGCGCCCAGGCACCGCCAGTCTTCCAGGCATGGATTGCCGACCGCGACCCTATCAAGCAGAACGTCCCGACTACCGATGTTCGGGTCCTGCTGACCAAGTCACAGCTCAGCGACCTCAGTGATGTGCTCAAGAAAATTCTTGATGCCGCCAATGAAGGCCTTATTTCGCCAAGCGAAATGTTCGAACGGTTACGCTCGGTTGCCGCCACCATGGGGACCGATCCCAATCAGCTCAAGCAGGACGGAACTGCCAAGCTCTCGGAACTGGGTGTGTTAGGGGAATATCTGGACGATCTGCCTTACCACAGTGAAGTCCTCAACCTCGATGAAGAAACCTGGAAAAGCTGGGATGGTCTCGCTCAGGAGAAATTCATCCGCACCCTGTCGACCAAGCTGCGCCATTACCAGGTATACAACGCAGATGTGGACCGCTGGGTGCCGTTGGCCGAGGGCAGTGATGCCCGTGACAACGTCTATCCGGTACCACTGGAAATGATGCCCTGACATGCTCCGGATCAAAGGACTGAATGTGCAGCGAGGGAGCGGCGTACAGGCACATCGGGTACAACTGCCCGAGCTGAGTCTGGCTCGTGGGCAGGTCGTGGCAATTACCGGCGAAAGTGGTTGCGGCAAGAGCACCCTGCTCGAGGCTCTTGGCTTGCTGCTGGCGCCTGAAAGCGTCGCGCACTATTGCCTTGATGGTATGGACATCGCGGCTTTGCTTAAGGCTGATGATCAACCTGCACTGGCTGATGTAAGAGCGCGATCATTAGGCTTTGTTCTGCAAAGCGGCGGACTGCTGCCGTTTCTCAACGCCCGGGACAACATCAATCTGCCCCGTCGGCTACTGGGGCTGGCCAGCAAAAGTGATCACGTTGAACGAGCCATTGCTGCGCTGCACCTGGAGACGTTGCTGGACCAATTTCCCCAGGCTCTGTCTATCGGCGAACGTCAACGCGTGGCCTGCGTGCGCGCAATTGCCCATCAGCCGCGCCTGATACTCGCCGACGAACCTACAGCTGCCCTGGATCCACATAACGCCCGTCAGCTGTTCGAGTTGTTATTGGGCCTGGTTGCTGAGCGGGGTTTGAGTGCTCTTATTGTTTCGCACGATTGGCAACTGGTGAACAGTTTTGGCATCACCCGTTTGAATGCCGTCAGCCTGCCTGGAGTGACGCGTTTTGAAACGTCCCTTTGAGCGCCTCGGCCTTCTGGCAACCCTGGCCATTGCAGACTTGTGGCATGACCGCAAAGTGTCGCTGTGCATTGCGGCTTCGCTGGTGGCCGTCATCGCCCCGCTGTTACTGCTGTTCGGGCTCAAACACGGCGTGGTCGGCCAGTTGCAGGCAGAACTGTTGCGCGACCCGCGCAACCTGGAAATCAAGTTGCTCAGCAGTGGCAACTACGACGAACAGTGGCTCAGTAGTCTTCAGCAGCGACCCGAAACCGGCTTTGCCCTTGGGATGACTCGCTCGCTGAACACCCAGGCCGACCTCATCGGCAGCGGTGGTCGCTTTGTCGACAATGCGGAAATCCTGCCAACAGGGCTCGGCGATCCGTTGCTGGGTAAGCATGCCAGTGCGCTTCTGCCCGGCCAGGTCATTCTCAGCGAAGCAGCTGCCAGACGTCTGACATTGGCCGTTGGCGACACTTTGCGCCTGGTCGTTCAGCGGCGTCTCGACGGGGTATCCGAGCGTGGCGAGGCTACCCTGACCCTGATCGATATTCTGCCGGCAGCCAGCTTTTCGAGACCTGCCGCATTTGCTCATCCCGATCTCTTGCTGCAACTGGAGCGTTTTCGAGACGGCTTTGCAATTTCTGCATTGGGCGCCACCAGCGGCCAGGCAGACGAGCATCTGACGCCCCGCTACGCCCGCGCCCGTCTGTACGCGCGTGATATCGACAGCGTCGCGCCGCTGGAGCGCTGGTTGAATGCTCAACATATCGAAACAGGAAGCCGGTTGGCCGATATCGACAATGTAAAAGCCATCAATCATGTGCTCGGCGTGATCTTCGGGGTTATCGCCGGGGCCGCTTTGTTGGGCTGTATCGCCTCGCTTATAGGTGCCTTCCTCGCCAACATTGATCGCAAACGCCGCAGCCTCGCATTGCTGCGGCTGATGGGGTTCACAGCCCCCGCAGTGGCGGGTTATCTGGTTCTGCAGGCATTGCTGCTGGCCGTGGTTGGCTATCTGGGAGGACTGGGTTTCTACTTTGCGGGCAGTGAGGCGTTCAATCACCTGCTGGGCGGCCAGCGCATCACCGGCGGTTTCGTTTGTCAGATCACCCCCTTTCACGGCCTTGCCGCACTGGCGCTTGCGTTAGTGGTTTCAGCGCTGGTCGCGCTGGCAGGTGCCACCCGAGCCATCCGAATTCAACCTGCGGAGAGTCTGCGTGAACTCTAAATACTGGGGCCAGGTGCTCTTTCTACCCTTCACCCTGATCTGTTTTCAAACGTTTGCTGCAACGTGGGACGAGAAACTCTACAACCCGATGCCTGACGCTGAAGACGTAGTGCTGCCTATGCCGTGTGACGGCGCCATGGTCTTTCGCAAGGTATTTATCCCGCTGGCCGGTCCGCTTGATGATTATCCAATCAATATCGGTGGCGATAACGCGGAATATGGCTACGTAGAACAGACTCGTCCGGCCTTTATTGCAGGCAGCTTCACTCACGAAAAAGACGCTAAATCACGTTACTACCTGTTGGCGAAGTACGAGATGACTGCGCTGCAATACACCGCACTGACACAGGCAGAATGTCCGACACCGTCGAACAAGCAGCGCTTGCCCATAGTCTCGTTGAGCTGGATACAGGCTATGGACGCCGCTGATAAATACAATGTCTGGCTACGCGAAAATGCTGCAGACAAACTGCCGAAAGAAGATGGTGTAGCTGGGTTTCTACGCTTGCCGACTGAGGTCGAGTGGGAGTTTGCGGCGCGCGGAGGCTTGAGCGTCAGTACTGCGGAGTTTCGTGACCTGCGGTACCCGATGCCGGAAGGCTTAAACGCCTACGAATGGTTCGCCGGGACGCAATCTTCCAATGGCCAGTTGCAACTGGCCGGTTTGCTCAAGCCGAACCCGCTTGGCCTGCATGACATGCTTGGCAATGTCGACGAGATGATGTTTGAACCGTTCCGACTGAACAAGCTTGACCGCCAACATGGCCAGGCTGGCGGCTATGTGGTGCGCGGCGGTGATTACCGCACAGCGCAGGGCGAGCTGCGCAGTTCGCTGCGCAAAGAGCGCAACTACTATGATGCGAAAGCCGCAGCCACCAGCAAAACCACTGGCGTACGCTTGGCATTGGCGTCCAGCACGTTGACCTCCCGCGAGCGTGTCAGCAGCATCGAGAGCAGTTGGAAAAAGCTTGGCACCGGCAGTGGAGAGGCTGGCCAAACTGAGGACAAGAATGCCGTGCAGACGCTTGGGACGTTGGCCTCGGGCGTATCCGACGAAGCATTGAAAGAAAAGCTCAAAGCGTTGGAAAACCAGTTGCGCGCGAGTAACCAGCAACAGGAGGAAACTCGCGATCAGGCGATTCGCGCCAGCCTGAATCTTGGTGCCTTTCTGTGCACGAAAATGCTCGACGATGGCAAATACCTCGACTTTCTGCAGAAAAACTACGCGCTCAACTGCTCTGCCGCCGAGCAGGATGCCAGTTGCCCGATGCGTAAAGGCAAGCTCGACGAGCAAAAAGACCGCCTGCACAAGCTCAGCCGTTACTACGCAAGCAGTTTGGTAGATTCCGCCACCCTCTACGGAGAGCCTCTACTGGCGAGGCAAATACCGGTCATGGGCGAAATCATCAGTCGCAACGAGCAGCTCAAAGAGCTCAAGCCCTACTTGCAGACCCATTGGGTCAATCAGCAGGCTTTTCTGAAAACCCAGAAAATAGACACCGATGCATGGCTGAACCGCTGTAAGGCAGTGCAGTAATTCGTCGTCAGGATTAATCAAGGAGCAACAGTATGGAACATGTACGTCGTCATCTGCCGAGGGCCATGTTGGGCCTGATCATCTCCGTCAGTCTGGTGCTGGCCGGTTGCGCCAACAATGGCACCGGCAGCAGCCTGCTTGGCTCAGGCACCGCCCCCGATCCACGTCTGACCAAAAGTACCGATTCGTCATTTTTCTCTACTTCAGGCCTTACCGCCTGCGCCGCCGCTGCAGGCGTAGGCATTCTGGCCTGTGCCGTTGCGAGTCCCAGCGACAAGGTAAAATGCATGGTTGTGGCGGGTATTGCTGCTTGCGGCGTTGCCATGGGAGCGAACTATTACTATGACTACCGCCGCAGCAAGTATTCCGACACCACCCAACGCCTACAGTTGATGAGTGACGATGTAAAAGCCGACACCGAAAAAGTTGCCCAGCGTACGTACACGCTGCAGCAGGTTATCAACGACGACAAAGAGCGCATCGCAGGTATTCAGAAATCGATCAAAACCAAGACTCTGGACAAAGCCAAGGCTCAGCAAGAGATCGCCAGTGTCGACAGCAACCTGGCTCAGATGAATAAAGACCTGACCGGCATGCGTTCCAAAGTAGCTGAATACAAGAAGACCGCTGACCTTGAGCGCGCCAATAGTGGCGGCACACAGGTCACTGCAATCGACGGTGAGATCAGCAAAATGAACAGCAAGGTCGCGTCTTTGCAAAAAGAAGTGGACGGCCTTTACAGCCAGCGCCAAGCCATCACATTGGGTTGAACTGAACATGAATATTAGAGCACTGATTGCCAGCTCAGCCCTATTGCTTATGGCCGGTTGCGCCACTCAACCCGGCAGCTGTGATTCAAACAACGCCGAGGCTAGCCTGATCACCAAGATGAACTGCGACCATTCCGGTGGTTACAGCGATCAGGTCCGCAAACGCGAGCAGGCGCTGACCGATGCACGCGCTGAAAACGCCTCCTTTCGCGACGTGTACAACGCCCTTCAAGAGCAGCGACAGTCGACCAGCAAGAGCCTTGCCGAGCAACAAAGGCAGCAGGCGACGCTGGACAGTTCAATGAGCAAACTCTTGAGCCAGCTCAAGGCCCGGCATGCCGACAAGGCGCAGGTGCAACAACAAATCGTAGATCTTGAAAAACAGATGGCCGACAAGAAAGAGGCTGTCGCCAGTACCGACCCAGCAGTGGTCGAGGCACGCCAGCAGGAACTCAAAGCTCTGCAGCAGAAGGTTTCCAGGCTGCAGCTAAGTCTGGGTTACGAATAAAGCGTAAACATCTTCAGAGGCCCCATTGGGCCTTATCTGATCCGGGACCGGTCCCATGCAACGCATCACAATCGACGCCACGTCCCATCCTGCCGAGCTGCTGAACACACTGGAGAGCAAGGTTGCGTTGCTGCGTCGCCACTTTCCGCCCAGCGTGTCCAGCCTGTTTGCCATTCCGCGTGCGGGTACCGACGGCACGCTGCAATGGTGGTCTGAACTAGGCGGTCAGCCCCTGCCGTATCACAGCCTCGACGCTGGCGCGCAACAGGCGTTGCTCGCACGCTACCTGCAGCGCCAGCAAGCCATTGTGCAGTTGGCGGATGAGCTGCAGGCGCGCGATAGAGCTGATGAGGCCAATAGTCTTCGTACGCTTGTCGGCGCTCCTGCGCTGAACAACCTTTATAGTCTCAATGACGAGCCTGTAGTCATCCGCTGGGGTATGGCGCAGCCAGTGGCCCCTGCAATCCCGTCGACATTACCAGTGTCATCACTCGCCAGCCCGGCATCAAGGCGATGGTGGCTGCGTATTCCGGTTTTACTGCTATTGCTGCCGTTACTGTTGATACTACTGTGGCTGCTATGGGCATGGCGCGGGAGCGTGTGGAACGTGTTCAACACGGCCCCTATGGGTAATTACTCATGCACACAGGGTGTGCCCGCCCCTGACTTTGCCGTGGTGCTGGATACTTCCGGCTCGATGAATCTGAACATCGATACGTCTTCTGAAGACGAGGCCTGGATGTATCAGGTCGGTGGCGCGCTTCCCGCCGACAACCCGAGAAAAGCTCGCGTGCTGGCTGAGCCGACTCGCCTGACTGTCGCCAAGCAAGCCTTTGGCGCGATGCTCGGGCACCTGCACCCAGACATTGATACACGCTTGATCACTTTTCAAGGCTGTGAGGGCACGGTCGATCAAGGCGTTTTCCAGCGTGATGCGCGTCAGCAACTGCTGGCCGGGGTTGGAAAACTCAGCGCGGACGGGGGTACGCCATTAGTCGCCAGCCTTATCAAGGCGGCAAGTCTGGTGGACGGGCGTTTTAAAGATGCCTTGGTGGTCATGTTTGTCGATGGCGAGGACGGTTGTGGGCAAAACGCTTGCGAGGTGTCCGCCCGTATCGCCCGTCAGCAGCCAAGATTGCGGATCAATGTTGTCAATATCAGCGATAGCAAGCTTTCAAACTGTATCGCTGAAAATACCGGTGGCCGTGTATATGCCGCGCGCGAAGCGGGAGAGGTACGAAGGATGCTGAGCGAAGCCATGGAAGAAGTCGCAGCGGCTCCCGCGTGTACAGAGAAAAAGATCCCCGGCGAGTGATATGGCCATGCACCCGAGGCGCGCAAGGTACGCGCGCTCGATCGGGACTCGTGCGCGTGTCACCTTGACCCGCCCCCTTCTAATCTTGAGTCTGGCGAGGCCTGCTAAACCATCTTTTGAATGTCTCATGACCATCATCGACATAAGTAAAGATAACGGGCACTACCAACAGGCTCAGTACGGTCGAGGCCAATAGTCCGCCGATGACGACCACCGCCATCGGCTGGCGGAAGCCAGACTCGCCACCCCATCCCAGTGCGGTCGGCAACATGCCTGCTCCCATCGCAATGGTGGTCATCAGGATCGGTCGGGCGCGTTTGTGGCAGGCGTCGATCAACGCTTCGTAGCGGCTTACGGTCGGCGCACGGCGAGCCATGATTGCGTACTCCACCAGCAGGATCGAGTTCTTGGTCACGATCCCCATCAGCATCAGCAAACCGATGACCGACGCCATGGAAAAGCTCATTCCGCCGATCAACAGTGCCAGCAGTGCGCCGCCAAGCGATAGCGGGAGCGCCGAGAGGATGGTCAGCGGCTGCATGAAGTCATGGAACAGCAACACTAGCACCGCGTAGATGCAGAATACGCCAACGGCCATCGCCAGACTGAAGTTGCCAAACAACTCGCTCATCAACTGCAACTCGCCCTGCTCCACCAGTTTCACTTGCGCTGGCAGGTTCTGCATGACCGGCGTTTGCCTGGCCTGTTCCATCACTTCGCCCAGATTGCTGCCATTGAGTTCGATGGACAGGGTGATATTGCGCAAGCGATCGATACGATCAATCTGCGCGGGGCCGCTGCCCATGCTGAGTTCTCCCAGCGACGCCAGCGCGATCTGGCCATCACGCCCGGTGACCCGTAACTGAGCGAGGCTCTGCAGGTCGGTGCGTACTTGCGGCTGCATGCGCACCCGCACATTGACCTGGCGCTGGGACAGATTGATCTTGCCCAGGGACGAGCTGTATTCGCCATAGGTGGCCATGCGCAGGGTGTCGGCGATGTCCTGGCTGCTGACACCCTGCTCTGCCGCGCGGACAACATCCGGGCGCATCTGGATTTCCGGTCGTTGCACCGCCGCACTTGAGGTGACGTTGCCGATGCCTTTTATCTGGCGCAACTGCGGTTCAAGCGCGGCGGCGGTACGCTCCAGCAAATCGCCATCATCGCTGGCAAGGACGATGTCCAGCCGTTCACCGCTGGCGTCACCACCGACCGTCACCCGCACACCAGGCAAACTGCGCAGACTTTCACGCATGCTCGCTTCCACCTGGGATTGTTTCAGGGCGCGTTGGTCACGCGGCAGCAGATCGACGGTCAGTATCGCGTTGCGATTGCCTGCACTGCCGGCATCGCCGCTGCCCGCCGAAATGAACACGTGGGCCACTTCAGGGATCGCACGCAAACGCTTCTCAGCCTGCAAGGCAATCTCGCCGGTCTGCGCCAGACTGCTGCCAGGTGGCAATTCCAGGCTGACGGTGCTGCTGGCAATATCCTGGGCAGGCAGAAAGCTGGTCGGCAGCAAGGGTATAAGCGCCAGCGAGCCGATGAATAGAGCGCCCACAATGGCCATGGTGGTTTTGCGGTGGCTCAGGCTGGTGTGAATCCAGCCCAGGTAACGCCTCATCAAACCGCCGTCGTGTTCGCCATGCGAGCGAGCCTTGAGAAAGTACGCAGCCATCATCGGCGTCAGAAGACGGGCGACCAGTAACGAAAATATCAACGCAGCGCTGGCGGTCACACCGAACTGGCGAAACAGTTTGCCGGAAATCCCGCCCATGAAAGCGGTCGGCAGGAATACTGCGACCAGGGTCACGGTGGTTGCCAATACCGCAAGGCCGATCTCGTCGGACGCTTCGATTGCCGCCTGCCTCGGGGTTTTGCCCATGCGCAGGTGTCGCGCAATGTTTTCGACCTCAACAATGGCATCGTCGACCAGAATGCCGATTACCAGCGCCAGCGCCAGCAGCGAAACGGTATTGAGGCTAAAACCGGCAAAATACATCACGCCGAAGGTGGGGATGATCGACAAAGGCAGTGCCGTGGCCACGATCAAGGTCGCCCGCCAGTCACGCAGAAACCACCAGACCACCAGCACCGCCAGTAACATCCCTTCGTAGAGCAGCGCCATGGAGCCGCGATAGTTTTCCATCACCGGCTCGACGGCATTACTCGCCTCTTCAATACGCACATCAGGGTGCTGCCTGGCGAACTCACTGACTGCCTGGCGCAAATCCCTGGTCACGCCGACGTCGGAAAAGCCCAGGGAGCGGATGACCTGAAAGCCAATCACCGGTTTGCCATCGCGATACGCCAGGGTGGTGCGCTCGGCATGGGTATCGCGCACGGTGGCCAACTGCTGCACAGCGAGCATCCGTCCATCGCTGACGGGAATGCGGATAGCGCCCAGCGCCGCGGGGTCGTCAATACCGCCGAGGACACGCAGCGCCTGTTGACCGCTGCCCAGATCGCCTTGGCCGCCGGAATTGTCTTTCTGCATCGCACGCAAACGATCTGCGATGTCCGTCACACTCAGACCCAGACCGGCCATCAGCGCCGGATCAAGGTCAACCTGGACTTCGCGGTCCACGCCGCCCACCCGGCTGATCTTTGCGACACCACGCACGGTCAGCAGTTGTTTACTCAGCTCGTTGTCGACAAACCATGACAGCGCTTCTTCGTCCATACGTGGCGCATCGACCACATAGGTCAGCAACGCCGTGGTATTGGTGGTCAGGCGGGTTACCGATGGCGTATCGAGGTTGGCTGGCAATTCAGCCGCAGCGCTGTCCACCGCATTGCGTACTTCGTTGAGGGCTTCGTTGCCATCCTTGTCGATGTCGAAGATCACATTGATGAGGACACTGCCTTCGGTAATTTGCGTGGTGACATGCTTGAGCAGGCGCAGCGAAGTCAGCTTGTCTTCGAGCTTGCGCGCGACTTCGGTTTCCAGTTGCTCGGGGGCGGCCCCTTCCAGCGAGGCACTGATGACCACAGCAGGCAGATCGGTGTCGGGAAAGTCCTGGATGCCGAGACGCTCGAATCCGAGGAAACCAAACAGGGTCAGCAATAAAAACAGCATGACCGCCGGAACCGGATAACGAATCGACAACGCGGAGATATTCATTGCGCTCGGGCCTCGGCGTTGACCAGCGTCACGCTGGCCCCGTCATTGAGAAAGGCACCACCACTGCGGACGATCTGAGCCTGCTCTGCCAGGCCGCCGAGAATTTCCAGCGCCGATCCACGACGCCGTCCGATCTCTACCACTTGCTGGCTGACGCGCATGTCCTTGCCCAGTACAAACACATAAGAGCGCCCATCGCGCAGGATCACGCTGGTGTCCGGAACCGTCAGCGCCGGGCTGGACGGCAGTTCGATGCGACCGCTGGCGTACATGCCGGAGCGGGCCATCGACCCTACCGGCAGGGATACGTAGACCAGCGCCCTGCTGGTCTTGCCGTCAAGCACTGGCGAGACCAGCCGCACGTGCCCTTCGACCTCATTGCCGCCGGGCAGCTTCACACGGGCGAGCTGCCCGGCCTTGACGCCTGGCAGTTGCTGGGCATCCAGTTCCGCCTGCCACTCGATGCGGCCCTCCCGGATCATTCTGAACATTTCGCTGCCCGCCGACACCACATCGCCAAGCAAGGCCTTGCGCCCGGAAATGATTCCGTCATCCACCGCGACGATGCGCGTCTGCGTGAGCTTGATCCGGATGCTGCGCAGATCGGCATTCGCCGAGGCCAGGTCAGCTTCGGCGGTCTGCACCTTGACCCGGTACTCTTCCAGTTTCTGCTCGGACAGGGCGCCGCTCTGCCCTACCGAGGCCGCCCGTCTGGCATTGGAGCGGGCTTCCTGCAGTTGCGCAGAGGCCTGGGCGGCCGCTGACTTCTGCTTGTTTTCCTCGGCCAGCACGCTGTCATCGGCCAGGGTCGCCAAAACCTGGCCCTTCTTCACCTGATCGCCGATATCAGCTTTCAGGCTGGCGATACGCAAGCTTCCGGTCTCGGCACTGATCACGGCTTCCTGCCAGGGTGCTAGCGCACCGCTCGCCACCCGTTCCTGCGGCCAGTCTTCGCGGCGCGGTTGCACCGCCTCAACCGTCAGGCTGGTGGCCGGCGCGGCTGCGGCTGTCGGGGGCGGCTCTGCGCGGCCAGACAATAGCCAGCCCGAGACGCCCAATACCGCCAGCGCCAGCAGCCCATACACACGTAACTTCCTCATACGCCGCCCCGCTTCGGTGTTTCACCGGCCAAACCTTCGCGACTGTCCTGCCATCCACCGCCCAGGGCCTTGTACAGGGCAATCCAGTAGCGCACCTGGTTTTGTTGCACGTTGATCAATTCGATTTCTGCCGACAGCGCCGAGCGTCGAGCCTCTTCGCGGTCCAGCAGGCTGGCATTACCGGCCTGCCAGTTGCGGTCTGTAGCCTCGAACGACGCTTCATAACCGTCGCTGGCCCGCTGCGTACTGGCTTGTGAACGCCGCGCTGCGTCCAGGCGCACCAGCGCCTGCTCGACCTCCATTACCGCCGTGCGCAGGGTTTGCCGGTAGGTCGCCAGCGCCGTGTCATAATCCGCCCGCGCAGAATCTACCGCCGCCCGGCGCTTGCCTGCATCGAACAGCGGAACAGTCAGTTGCGGGCCGAGGCTCCAGTCGCGGCTGAACACTCCGGTGGTGGTCCCCACTTCGAACGAGCCAACCAGACTCAGGCTGGGCAGACGATCAGCCTGAGCAGCGCCAATCTTCGCATTCGCTGCGGCCAGTTCGCGTTCGCTGGACGCCAGGTCCGGGCGCTGCCGCACCAGATCGGCGGGTATTTCCCGTACATCCAGCAACGCAGGCTGCGGCAGTCGCGCGGGGTTATGGCTGAGCACTTCTCGTACCTGTTCCTCGTCGCTGCCGGTCAGCTCCACCAGGCTCTTGAGCAGCACGTCGCACTCGCTCTGTTGTTTGATGAGAGTCGCATTGCTCGCCGCCGCACTGGCGTCGCTCAACGATGAGTCGGCGGCGGCGGTAAATCCGGCCTGAAACGACACGCGAGTCAGACGTGCGGTCTGCTCCTGGGATTGCGCCTGATCACGGTAAGCGTTCACCAGCATCTGGCAGCCGCGGTACTGCACGAAGTCATCACCGACCTCGGCGGCCAGTGATACGCGAGCGTCATGCCAGTCATTGACACGTGCTTCGAGCAGATTGCGTGAAGCCTCGTCGGTGCGTCGCAGTTTGCCGAACAGGTCCAGTTCCCAGGACGCATCGAGGGTTGCGCCGGAGGTCTTGCCGCTCTGACGCACCCCGCTCTGCCTGATGCCGGCGCGTGACTTGCTCAAGCCGCCGCTCACTTGAGGCAACCTGTCGGCAACGCTGTCGTCTACCGTCGCGCGTGCCTGGGCAATGCGCGCCAGAGCCTTGTCGAGGGACGGGCTGTCTGCCTGTGCCAGACGCAACAGGGTTGCCAGTGCAGGATCATTGAACTGTTGCCACCAATCCTGCAGCCCGACCATCGACGCGTCATGGGGCAGCGGCGCATGCCACTTGCTGGCAACTGCCACCGCAGGCAACTGGTAGTCCGGTCCTAGCGTGCAGCCGCTCAGCAGCGATACCAGAAACGTCGACAACACGAAGTGACCAGCTGGTTTGCCAATAGACATAAAGCTCTCGAGGATTCCGGAACAGTGGTGTCTTGAGAAAGGAAGCAACAGGGCAGGAATCCGGACGATCAGGAGCGTTGTCGCGAGATTTCCTACAGCGCCACAAATCCCTTTCGTAGCATGCATTTAACGCTTGAGGCCGCGAGATGTCTGTCGTGGAATACGGGGACAGTCCGGCGGCGATAAGTTGGCGATCACCCTGAGGTTCTTACAGAATCGGGCCCTGCTCGAAGCGAGTAGCAATGCATCCGTACCTGTGCCAACAAGGGATCGACTATGGAAGAGTTAAGCAATCTTAAGAAACTGGAGTCGAATGCGCGTACCTACGCAGCGACCTTCCAGCAGCTGTTTGTCAGCGGCAAAGGCATGCGAGTCAAGGACTCCAACGGCCGGGAATACCTCGACTGCCTGTCGAACGCTGGCACGCTGGCACTGGGTCATAACCCACCGGTGGTCCGCGAGGCGGTGATCGAATTCCTCAACGGTGATCATCTGCAGCAGGCCCTTGACCTGGCCACACCGGCCAAGCACGCCTTCGTCGAAGAACTGTTCGCGACGTTGCCCGCCAGCATGCGTGACAACAGCAAAATCCTGTTCTGCGGCCCCAGCGGTTCAGACGCGGTCGAAGCCGCAATCAAACTGGCTCGCCATTACACTCAGCGCTCGCCGTTGATGTCCTTCCACGGTGGTTATCACGGCATGACCGCTGGCGCATTGTCGGCCATGGGCAACCTCAACCCCAAAGCCGGCCTGCTGGCCCAGGGCACCCACTTCCTGCCCTTCCCCTATCGCTTCCGCTGCCCGTTCGGCACCGATGGCGAACACACAGACCGCCTTTCCATCGAGTACATCCGCACGGTACTCAGTGATCCGGAAAGCGGCGTGCCCAAACCGGCTGCGGTGGTGGTCGAAGTGATCCAGGGCGAAGGCGGCTGTATCGCGGCATCGGCCGAGTGGCTGCGCGCCGTGCGGGAGATCACCCGCGAGTTCGGCGTCTTGCTGATTGTCGACGAGGTGCAAACCGGACTCGGACGTACCGGCAACCTGTTTGCCATCGAACATTCCGGGATTACGCCGGATATTCTGGTGCTGTCCAAGGCCATCGGTGGCGGCTACCCGATATCCGTGATCGTTTATGCCGAGCATCTGGATACATGGGGCCCAGGCATGCACGCAGGTACATTCCGTGGCAATCAGATGGCGATGGTTGCCGGGGCTGCCACCATGCGTCATATCAAGGAACACGACCTGGCAGGCAATGCCTCGCGCCGGGGTGAACAGTTGCACAGCGGGCTGGAGGATATCGCCAGACAGTTCCCGTTTATCGGCGATGTTCGTGGCCGCGGGCTGATGCTTGGCGTGGAAATCGTCAAGCCGGCCAGCGGATCGCGTCCTGGGCCCGGCGATGGTGCACGTGCGCGGGCGATCAAGCTGGAGTGCTTCGACAACGGCATGATCATCGAGACCGGCGGACGCCACAGTGCAGTCGTGCGCTTCCTGCCACCGTTGAACATTACCGAGTCGGAAGTGGGCATGGTCCTCGACCGCTTCGAACAGGCCCTCAAGAGCAGTAGCGCCGCACGGGTTTCCAGCGTCAGCGCGGTAGGCTGAGCCCTCGCAAAAGCTTGCTCCGGAGGCTGACGCAGACGACAGATATCCGTCGACTGCACCAGCCTCTCGCGAGCAGGATCCCTGCCCTTAAGCTTCCAGCGTCGATCCCATACGTCGATCTTTCTGACTCCGCCCGCACGCGCTTTTCGGTATGCGGTCGCGTACACGCGCGCCTATCCGATAGGCAGGACATCCTTGTCCTGCAATCCCTCGTCAATCCCGTGCCAGCGCCTCGATTGGATCGAGCTGTGCCGCGTTACGTGCGGGTACGAAGCCAAACACGATGCCGATCAATGTCGAGCAGATGAACGCCGTGACAATCGAGCCCACGGAGAACACCATCTGCCATTCCTTGACCAGCAGTGAAAACACATAGCCGATCACGAACGACAGGCCGATGCCGATAACACCGCCAATCAGGCAGACCATCACCGCCTCCACCAGAAACTGCTGACGGATATCCGACTGACGTGCCCCGACTGCCATGCGAATGCCGATCTCGCGCGTCCGTTCCGTGACCGACACCAGCATGATGTTCATCACCCCGATACCGCCGACCGCCAGCGAGATCACTGCGATCAGCGACAGTAACAGGGTCAGCGACTGGCTGGTCTTCTGCACCGTTTGCATCACGCTGTCGAGGTTGTAGGTGAAGAAGTCCTTGGTCCCGTGACGCTTTTGCAACAGCTTGTTGACGTTGTCCTCGACCACCTTGCTTGGCTGTCCATCCTTGACCCGCACGGTGATGCCGTCCAGGTAGGTCTGACCCAGCAGGCGTCCGGAGGCGGTTTCGTAGGGCATCCAGATATTCAGGTTCTTGCTGGTGTCGAAGATGTTTTTCTTATTCTCGGTCACGCCGATCACCGTACACGGCAGGTTGCCCACCAGGATCACCTGGCCCAGCGGGTCGACCTTGGGACCGAACAGGCGAATCCGCGTGTTGTGATCGATCACCACCACCTGTGCCTGCCGCCGGGCGTCATCCTTGTTGAAGCCCACCCCCAGGCCCAGTTTGGTGCCACGCACCTGGAAGTAGCTCGGGCTGACCCCGCTCACCGTTGCCGATACGTCGATATTGCGGTAGCGCACCAGCAGGTTGCGGCCGATATTCGGTGTGGCGCTGTCGATGTAGTACTCGCTGCTCAACGCCGCCACGTCGGACAGCGCCAGGGTCTGGATATCCATGGACTTGGTGTCGCCAAAGTCACTGCCTGGGAACACCTCGATGGTATTGCTGCCGATGGCCTTGATGTCCTTGAGCACATAGCGCTTGGCCCCTTCGCCGATCGCGACGATCGACACCACCGAGGTGATGCCGATGATGATCCCGAGCATGGTCAGCAGCGTGCGCATGCGGTGCGAGATCAGCGCCACCCACGCCATGACGAAGGCCTCCTGGAACAGGCCGATGTTGGCCATCAGCCGGTTGCCCTGCCTGGGTTTGGACGGCAGGCGCTCGGTGGCTTTTTCGTTGATGATCGGGCGATCGGTGTTGACCCGGTCGGCGATGATCTCGCCATCCCGCATTTCGATGATGCGCTCGGCGTGCGCTGCAACCTTCTCGTCGTGGGTCACCAGAATCACTGTGTGCCCGGCGCTGTTGAGCTCCAGGAGGATATTCATCACCTCCTTGCCGCTTACGCTGTCGAGGGCTCCGGTCGGTTCGTCGGCCAGAATGATCTCGCCGCCGTTCATCAAGGCCCGGGCGATACTCACCCGCTGCTGCTGGCCGCCTGACAACTGGCTTGGCCGGTGCTCCAGATGCCCGGACAGGCCCAGACGCTCAAGCAGCTTCTGTGCTCGCTCAACGCGCATGCCCTTGCCGGTGCCTGCGTAGATCGCCGGCATTTCGACATTCTGGATCGCCGCCAGGTGCGGCAACAAGTGATAACGCTGAAAAATGAAACCGAAATGATCGCGCCGCAGCTCTGCCAGCTCATCATCGGTCAGCGTACCGGTTTCACGCCCGTCGACCTTGTAGCTGCCGCTGTTGGCGTGGTCCAGGCAACCCAGCACGTTCATCAGCGTTGACTTGCCGGAACCCGAGGCCCCGGTAATGGCAACCAGCTCGCCGGCATTGATCGTGAGGTTGATGTCATTCAGCGCGATGAAGTCTTTCTCGCCGGCGACGAAACGACGGGTTACACCCTTGAGTTCCAGAAGAGCTCGACTCATGGTCAGGCCCCCGCTGTCGCTGGTGTAGCCGACGGTTCACCGATCACCACTTGGTCACCCTCGGCAAGGCCGCTCTTGATCTCGACCCGCACGTTGTTATTGATACCAGTCTGCACATTGCGGCTCTGGGCCTGGCCCTGCGCGTCCATCACGCGCACCGGGAAGCTGCCGTCGCCATTCTTGTCGCCCAGGGCCGCAACAGGCACAGTCAAAACGTCCTTGGCCTTTTCACGCACGATATGCACTTGAGCGGTCATCGAAATACGCAGGCGGTGATCAGGGTTGGGGACGTCGAACAATGCGTTGTAGAACACCGCACTGTTTGGCTTGCTGGTGCTGCTGGATTGCGCATCAAGGAAGTTTTGCGGCGCGGGCTCCGTGCCTTTCAGCTTGGCGTAATAGCGTTTTTCAGCATCACCGAGGATGGTGAAATACACCTCTTGCCCGGGGGTGATATGAATCACGTCGGCCTCGGAGACCTGGGCCTTGACGGTCATGGTGTCCAGATCCGCCAATTTGAGAATCACCGGTGTCAGTTGGCTGGCGATCACAGTCTGACCTTCCTGCGTCACGATACCCACCACATCACCACTGATCGGCGCGACGATACGGGTGTAGCCCAGATTGATCCTGGCGGTCTCGATCTGGATTCTTGCGTCGCGCACCTGTGCCTCCAGCGACCGCAGGTTGGCACTCCGGACCTCGAAGTCCGATTGCGCCGTATCGAAGTCCTTCTGCGAGATCGCGTCATCCGCACGCAGTTGCTTGTAGCGTTGGTAAATGGCTTTGGCGTCCTTGAGCTGTGCAACAGCCGCGTCCTTCTGGGCGATCAGGTTCTGTTCGTTGACCTGAGACTGGCGCAGGGTGTTCTGCAGCACCACGGGATCGATTTCCGCCAGCCACTGACCTTGTTTGACCTTGTCGCCCAGATTGACCTTCAGAGACTTGAGCTGGCCCGAGACCTGCGAGCCGACGTCAACCTGCTTGATGCCTTGCAGCACCCCGCTGGCCAGCACCGAGTTTTCGATGTCGGTGCGTTCGACCTTGGCGGTCAGGTACTCCGGAGCCTTTTCCGGAGACTGGACGCTGTAGGCAATACCCGCTGCAAGAACCAGCAGCACGACAACGATGAGCACTTTGCGAAACTTCAACTTTTTCATAGAAAGCCACGAATGTGTTGAGGATTGACCCGGCGATCAGCCGCCGGGCTTGAAGAAACGACGTTATTCATGGGGTAGCCACCAGTTCGCCAGATGCCGTACATGCTGC
>LIDZ01005698.1_pt16 | contig 29916 bp, 29 predicted proteins | sample 644651 | NCBI WGS metagenome assembly LIDZ01 (sample SAMN03856242, study PRJNA289617) | food metagenome | isolation source: wine grapes on drying loft during traditional withering process | host: Vitis vinifera cv. Corvina | place: Italy: Gargagnago di S. Ambrogio di Valpolicella | collected 2014-01 | reverse complement strand
TGGCTGGTCTCAGGGAATGGCGACACTACAAAAACTGAGTGACAGGCTGAACGAACTGGATGTGCAGAAAGGAAAATACCTGACGGTCAGTGAGCTGAAGTCAGTCGTTTTTTCCGCTATGCAGTCCTTTAATCAATCTATACCGGCTGAAGAGCAGCTAAGGGTATTATCACAAAATCCAGCAGGCGAACCTTTGCCTGCGGCTGTCAGAGCTCAGCTGGAGATGCATCTGAAGCAACTGATTGCCCGTTATGCAGAAATAAAACAGGATTCATTAAAATAAAAAAGATATTTAAAGCACAGGTATCCAGCTAATAACCCAGACCTGGCAGGTCATAATCACAACTCATTCACTGGTGTTGATGGATTTGCCTAAAGAACATAGCCAGGGCCGGCAAATGATTATTGATTCTGAGAAGAAAAAGGGCAAAGGGGGATAGCCGTCAGTAATGGCTTGATATTGATTATTAAGAGTTTTAATTGATAGGGCGGGTTTAAGTACAGGGCAGGTCTGGTGTCCCCTGCAGAAATCGAACTTGTGATTAAAATGCTGATTTGAAAGGTTTTTATTGGAGTTAAGGTTTTTATACCATCATAGATACCAACACTCAAAAATAACCTTAAAAACTGTTGTGAGACACTGAAAAAAGCGTCTTAATTATACTCAATTTTATCAGCCGTTGTTACTGTTTCACAGCTTGTTGATTGAAGAGCTGGTTCAAGGTGATGATGAGCTGACTTCTACATTGAGCTATAAAAACACAAATGTAAGGCCTCGGTATGGATACTGTTCAGATCTACAAAGAGCTACAAGCTTGGTTTGACTACGACAACTATGTTGATGTTGAGTCTTGCACTTTGAAAGGTTTGCATAAAGAGTTACTGGTAAGAAAAAACATCCTCGATTCAATTGAGTTTTTTGGGGAAGGAAATGATTATTTTAACCAAATCCTTGCGGGTAACCCATTAATAAGTAAAACAATTGACCTCGACACTCATCTGGCAGAAAGCCAAACGCACATACGACAAGTCACTTTTGGTCATATTGAAAGCCTCAGAAGATCTCTTGAAATGTTCTCTCAAGAATCATTTGTCAAAGGTAGTGATCAACTTAAGAAAGAGGTCAGGGAGAAGCCACTTACTCAAAGTATGAAAGCCGTTGTTCTGGGAACAAACGAAAGCCGTGTGTATACCTACTTTGACCTCGAAAGCTCATCGGATGACGAAATCATAGGCTCGCTTCGTGCACTACTTCCTATGTGGAGGAAAGAGTATGGAATCAAGGGCAGGAAGCAAGAGGCTTTCGGGATGGGAAAGATTCTAAAGTTGGCAGACTACCGTATCCTTCCAATGATGGATCTGCTTATGTGGGCTAAGTTGAAAGATATTTCTCTTTCAAACACCATCCTTTCCAGAGTGCTTTATCCTAAGCTCACAGATGAGGTTCGAGGCGATGAGCAACTCAAAGACACTGACCGTCCAATAGCTGAGAAAGCTATGTCAGGAGAAACCAGTAAAAACATTGAGAGTTTTATTAACAAAAATCGCCATCTTAGCGATTTGTCACTATCACAATTGAGGAAACTTACCTGATCATAAAAAAATTCTTGTAGTAATAACATCATACATTAAAAATAGTGATAAGAATTAGATGCTCAAACTGAATGAATTTTAAACTAAAAAAAGGCCTGCAATGTTTTGTAATAAATGTGGTTCATCAATAACCGAGTCTAATAACTTTTGTGGGCAATGCGGAGAGGATGTAAGAGTTACAAAAGGCGGAGTGAATCAATCTATAGCAGGTGATAATGGATTTAGCGCCGGACAGCACAATGTTTTTACAGGCAATAACATTAATTTAGGTGTTAGAGATGAAAAGCCAAAAGCATTCATTGACAGAGAAAGTGTGAAGCCAGTTAAGTTAATGGGGAAGCATATAAAAACAGCATGGTTAATGGTGGCCGGATTTGTTGGTTTTTTTGCCAATGTAGCAACAATTTTCACATCAATTGGAACTCCTAATAATTACAATATGATATTGTGGTTGCTATGTAGTTTCAGCGCTTTTCTTTTCATTTTGGGTTTTTTACTGAAGCGATTCCGTTTTATGCCTTTAATTTTTCAAAGAAATGCCGAATCCGATAGGTCTGGGTATGTATATATTACAAAACTATCAGGTGATTGTGCTCTTTGTGATGGAGAATTGAAGCTTAGGCATTTGGGACCTAAAAATAATAAAAAAATGTTTCTATGTTGTACAAGGAATCCTGAGCATCGGTGCCATTTTGATCCGACCATCCTAAATGATATTATAAATTGAAAAATAAAAGCCTGTGATGAAATAAAAAAATCTCAGGCTGTGAAAAAGATTAAATACAATGGATTACACAGTAAACAATCGATGTTCAACAGTATAGGGGTAGATGAAAACTGGTTTCAAAATCTAAGTTTATCTGTTTTCATAGAATGCAATCGATGTCAAGAGAGTGCGAAGAATTATTATTCTCCCCCACAATGGTTCTTTAACTATCACCCACAAGAAACAATGTCCACTACATCCCTTCAAAGCCTGTTCCCGTCTACTTAGTATCAACTCATCGACAAGACGAGGAGATACAATCATGAACACATCTACTAAACAAACCACACGACTTATCCGCTTACCAGAAGTCATGCATAAAACAGGTTACAAGAAAGCATGGATTTACCGATTGATTTCTGAAAATAAATTCCCTAAACCTATCAAGCTGGGAGCAAGGTCTGTAGCTTTCATTGAGATTGAAGTCGATGATTGGATTTCTGACACCATTACCAATTCGAGAACAGCTTCATAGTTAGGCTCCAGACCAACAACAACTGCAAAGTGAGGACAATGTGGAAATCAAAGAATTCATGAATGTTGGGAGCCTTTCACGGCTTGTGAGTCAAAAAAATTTTGATAAGATTTTTGATGCTGAAGCTATCAGGTTATTACCTGTGAATACATTGAGTAAGAAATCCGTGGCCTGTTTAAGCTATTACCTCGAAGATAGCGAATACAATCCATTTCAGTTTTTACCTGAGTTAAATGAAGAGAGCCGAAACTATATTTATGAAACCATACTATCAGTGATTAAATGTAATGAGCTACTCAGAAAGTTATCGAAGAAAATCACCAAGAATGAAATTAATATTGCTGTAAAAGAGACTGAAAAGGGCGAAGGCCATGTGTTGCTCTGTAGCTTGAGTGTGTCAAGAGGAATGCTAGACCATTATGTGAAAACAATGCCGGATCTTTTCCCAGATGAAGATTCCTTCATGACAGATGACATTGACCATCTTAAGCTAACCACTGAAGATATAGCAAAAATTTTGCTGGGTGACATGTTGGAAAGAGGAGCATTGGTAGTTCATATGGGAGATGAACTCCGCAGTAAAGCTAAAGTTATTCAAGAGGAATACTGGAATGAGGTAGGAGATATTTACTATGGGAAAACGGTAAGATGAATATTTATTTTGAATCTCATGATTTAAAATTTGTAAAGTATTAAGATCAAAAAACATCAAAACTTAACAGAATACTTTCCAAATTATTTTTTGGCGCCGCTGTATTACTTATGTAATAAGGCTTTATTAGTTTTTCTTCTTGAATCGGGTATGACTACTGCCAACTAGCCGTACTGGTTTCTTTCACGTGAAAGAAATTTTTTTAAGTATCTAAATGAATTATAAATAAACCAAAAAATAACAAAATAAAATTGCAAAATTTAAATCGATAAAATAATGATAAGCCGTAGTGATTACTAAATGTAAAGTTTTCGGAGGGTTATTATAATGTCATTCAAAATAAAAAAATTTGTCATGAGCAATGGAGAACGAGGTTGCTTAATTCTAAACAAAGAAACACTGCTACCAGTTTACTATCAGAACCTTTATCTCACAACTAATGTCAGGAACAGAAGTGCGACTGCATCAACGATGGAGATAGTCGCAACGAATCTACTTATCCTTAGCAATTTTATGAAAAGCAGGAACATTAAAATCATTGATAGGATTGAAAGCAAGCGGTTCCTAAGTGTAGCCGAAGTAGATGACCTGATACGGTATGCAAAGCAAAGATTCGATCAACAAAAAATTACGAATGTAAGATTACTCAAAGGAAAGCAGATTGCTACACGAACTTTTAGTTACAGGATACACGTTTTTTCAAATTACCTAAAATGGTTGTGCGGATTGATTCATTCTATGAAGGGAATCCATGCCAGATATGAAATCGATACTTTCATAGAAAATTTGAGAGCACATCTCCCACGAAATAAATCACACAGCATGAACGACAGAAAAGACAAATCATTGAGTGAAGAACAAATAAAAACTCTGTTTAAGCTGTTGGAAGTCGAAGGGAGCCAAAACCCCTTTCAGAAGGAGGTTCAAGGAAGGAACAGGCTCATTTTTACCTTGCTACTAAATTGCGGGTTGAGAGCCGGTGAGTTACTAAATCTTAAAGTAAATGATCTAAATCTTAGAAATAACACACTAAGTATCTTCAGAAGACATGACTGCATTGAAGACCGGAGGCTAAATCAGCCATTAGTCAAAACTGGCGAAAGGATAATCCCATTATCAGACGAGTTAGTGATGGAGATCTTCGACTACATACAAACTTGTAGAAGTAAAATCACTAAAAAGAAAAAACATGACTTCCTGTTTGTAACTCACAGCGCAGGTAAAACGGTAGGAGAACCATTATCTGTTTCAGCATATGAGAAAATAATTTCAACTATCAAAAAAGTAAGCCCGGAATTAAAGAGTTTATCGGGGCATAGATTGAGGCATTCATGGAACTATTTCTATTCAAATGAAATTGATAGTTCAAATTTGAATATCAGTCGAAAATCAGGATTGAGATGCTATCTCATGGGATGGTCAAAAGATTCTAAAATGTCTGAAAACTATAATTTCAAACATATATCAGAGAAAGAAAAGGAACTTATTGGAAGAGTTTATGAATCTTTGAAAAAGATAACTGAGGGTCAATATAATGGAAAAATGTAATCTAAGAAAAGAGAATCTATTTTTTGCAACGATGCAGGGGTATAGCTTCAAGCTTTCTGATACCACATGGCAATTAGATAAAGAGACTTGTATTTTCCCATATAAGATTGCCGATAAAATGCCAGAACCGATGCGTATTGGTTACCTTACGACCTTGGCTTATTTTTCGGCTGAATACAGTGCAGGTTACACAAAAAACATAAACCAAGTTTTTAGTCAATGGTTAGGGATGATAGACATTAAGACTATAGATGCTAATGCTGTTTATCAATTTAATGTCAGTTTAGGCCCTGAGAAAAACTACAAGCTAAATTCTATAAAACAGTTTCTAACGAAGTGGAAAAAACTCGGTTATGTAGGAGTTGAAACTTCAGCTTTAACAATGCTGGAAAAAATAAAGATTAAAACTAATTTGACAGGAGAAGCCGTCAAACGAAGAGATCCAAATAGTGGACCGCTAACGGAAGAAGAGCTGAAAATCATACTTGAAAGTATCAGCAAATTTTTGAAAGAAAACAAAATGCCAATGTATCTTTATTGCTATGTCATTCTTTTAGCAACCACGGGAAGGAGGCCATTACAGTTAACGTCCTTAAAAGCGAAGGACCTTATTAGAACGGGAGAAGGTTGGTTTCTAAACATACCGAAAGTAAAACAAAGGAAGGACTTTAGAAGTGAGTTTAGCTTGGTAAGTATCGATGACTGCCTTTATGAAAAACTAACAACCTTGGTTGATGTGAATCAAAAACATATCGAAGATAGTATTAATCAGGGCATTGGTCATATAAAAAATGAATTACCTATATTCATGGACTCCAAAAAATCCATATCAATTCAGTCTGGTCAAAGTTTGGACACCATTATGGCAACTGATTTTTTACATATGAAGAATTCATTTATCTCTAAAGAATTAGATAAAATCACCACTAAATTTAATATCCAGTCATCAAGAACCCATAATCCTATAAGGCTGAATGCCAGACGATTCAGGTATACCCTTGGTTCTCGTTTAGCAAAGGAAGGAGCCTCAGTTGAAGTGATCGCTAAAGCATTAGACCATAAATCTATTAACTCATCAGGGATATACGTAAAAAATAGCCCAGATAATGTTCACTATATTGATATGAAACTTCATTCATTTTTTGAACCTCTATCGAAGATATTTCAGGATAGCGATAGCACACAGAACAAGAAGCTCTTTACAGAATATGTTTTAAATTCTTTTGGATTCACTGATTGTAAACACGAACACGTAGAGTGTTTTACCTGCAAAAACTTTAGAGCCTGGAGTTCTGAATGACCAATGTGATTTTATTCGAGCCAATAAATACTAATAATCCATCATTAAATGTTGAAGGTTTTATTGAGTTTTGTAAGAGTAACATATTCAACTCAAAGTTAGCGATTACATGGGAAAGCCATGTATGGAAGGGATGTTACAGATTCAATAAATTTGATATCAACAATAATCGAAATAGCAAAGATAGATTAGATGACATGTTTATTGATTTTGCTAAGGCTTATATGTTTCATATTCACTCGTTTAACAAATCAAACTTGAATCATAATACTTTGGCAATGTTGAAAATCGTGGAGTTTATTTTATTAAAATCACACAGCGAAGCTAATCTAATCAGGTGTGATAACAACATTTTTGATGAGTGTATAAGAGTAGCAACGGCTAAATATACGAAATTAACAGCAGTTGCAATTGGTAAGGAACTTGAGAAACTATGTTTATTTTTGAGTGAAAACAGAATGACAAGCTCATCATACTTTTTTTGGGTAAATCCGTTAAGGCATAAAATTACTCAAAGTTGGCAAGGTTATGAACCTTCGCTGGAAGGGCACTCAAAATTACCAGATATAAAGTCTGTCATAGCCATTGCGGAGATTTTCTCAAAAGATGAAAGCCAACTGTCTGTGAGAGACATTTTCACAACGTCTGTTCTTGCACTCCTGATGTGTGCACCAGGACGAATTTCGGAAATATTAAGCCTTCCTGCGGATTGTGAGATTACAGAGCATGATGAGAACCGCATTGAACGATATGGTTTAAGGTTTTTTTCAGCGAAGGGGTATGCTGGAGACATCAAATGGATTCCTTCAGTAATGGTCCCCGTAGCTAAAAAGGCTATAGCCCGGTTGAGAAAGTTGTCCACCCATCCAAGGTTTGTTGCAAAAACGATGGAAGGGAAGGTTCCTGAGTCATACAGACATGAACTCTTTACTAAAAAGCCTCAAAATTTTCCCTGGTATGATGAAGAAAAGAAAATCAAATATTCGAATGCTTTATGTCTGTTATTTGAAGGGCAATTATGTCAGAAAACAAACAAGCATTTGGCACCTTTGTTCAGACCCACTTCCCAGTTTTTTAGATTGGATATTGATGCTTTTGCAAGTATCAAAGGCACTACCAACCTGTTTAAAAGACACGGTTATATTAACGAAGATGGTAGCCCATATTCGCTAAGAACCCATCAGTTAAGACATCTACTCAATACGTTTTCTCAAATCAATGGCATGGACGAGTTTAGCATCGCCAGATGGTCTGGAAGGAAGTTGGTCTCACAAAATGTTTCCTATGATCACCGATCACACTTACAAATGATCAATCTCATGAAAGATAAAACTTCAATCGGAACCGGTAACAGTCATAGGAAAAAAGAAATAGCTGTAATGGACATAACTGATTTCGATTTATTGAATGATGGAGCTGTGCTCGTCACTAAGCATGGTTACTGCAAGCACTCATATGTTTTTGAGCCTTGTAGTTATTATCCCTTACAAGACTCTGGAACGGATGATGGCCAACTAATGATGATACACACTAAAATTCTTAAAAAAACCAATTATGATAAAAATGATGGGAATGTTAATGCTGATAAATGGTATGAATTTCAAACTAAAATAATAAAAGGAGAATAAATGGCTAAACATATTACTGGTTATGATGAAAAATTGATAATGAAAGTTATTAATACCTGGAATGACGATGAGAAGCTGACCTGGGAGGCTTTATGTGACGAGTTGATAAAGATTATTGGTAAGAGACCTTCAAGGCAATCTTTGAGTAGTCATGTTAAAATTGCGGATTGTTTTAATTCAAAAAAGAAGCTTTTCAAGTCTGGTGTGAAAGAAACATGTGCGGTTAGACCTGCTAATTTAAAAATTGCTTGTCAGAGAATAAAAAGGCTCGAAACTGAAAACGAAGCCTTGATAGCATTGAACAACAAATATTTAGAGCAGTTTAAGATATGGCTATATAATTCTCATTTAAAACAAATGACAGCCGAAGAGCTTAATCGTCCGTTACCTAAAAAAGATATTCAAATGGAAATTGATAGGTTTTAACTATTGACATGATTAAATATTATGATATTTCTTTAAATGTCAGGATGACATTCACAACAGCAAGGATGCTACTATGAATAAATTAAACAGATATTTGCCAGATCAGAAATTTTTGATACTCCTCAATCGCTTCATTCTTAGATACGATGAATCAGACTGCAACAAAGAAAAAATCGTAAAAGATGCCTACCTGTTCTGTGTAGGATACTTTTTGAAGTATCAGCAAGACTATCAGAATCCTTATCTGAAGGGACCAAGCAACATTATTGCAATTTTGAGTTCGGCTTTGCTCAGTCCAAACTTCTATACAATACCTTCAACTGTTAGCCTTGAACGCGTGCTGTATTTCTACAAGTTTATTATCGAATACATTATCTGGAATGAGTATGAAGTTGAAAGAATATTTTCTACTCAAAAACAGAGCTTTACGCCTTCATCAGAGCCTAAAGCCGATGGTTTCAAAATGAAGAAAAGGGTTTAGGATATACTTTTTATTCAGTATGGCGATACAATAACTATGCCATATGATCTTTACACTTAACTTAGGGCGAGTGTTTTGCAAATGGATCATATGGCATCTCAGCTTTAATGTATGATATATTTTCTTTTATCTTATGGCTTTTCAGGATGATGAAATGAACGATTTTGAGCAAAAGCTCCTTCAAAATGGATTTTCGGTGAAGGATATCCGTAAGCTTAATGAAATTCTTACCCGAGATGAGAACAAATCAGATACACTTCAGTCTCTTATTCAGGAGCTTAGCAAGCGCTTTTGGGCTGGTATAATTTCGATGCTCATTATTTTATCAGTTTTCATGTATGGTATAGCAAAAGGGCATAAAGAAAGCCTGATTTCTTATGCAATCGTCCTTATCATCGGCGCCATAATCGTTTACTTTGTCATACCAATGAATCTGGCTTGGAAAGCACACAGGTTTGCAGGTAAGATCAAAAGTTAGTTTCCATTTTGATTGTGGTTCATCTGATAGAGGTTCACACCTATAGCGCTACCTTTCCAAATTGCTGTTGCACCTTTTATAGACAAGTCTTGTTTGCTCATCAACTGTACTTGGCGATAGTAATCAGTAGGGAGATACTTAAATATTCTCCAAGCCTCGGGTTTCAAAGTTAATTTGAAAATTCCGTAGTAAGATGTAGTAAGATCAACCACTTGGTAAGCAAGCAGACCCAAGCGTTTATCAAACCCAAAAAACTCAGCTACATCCTCATAAGCTTCAATCACCGGATTGGAAGGGTTCGAAACTCCTCTTAGCTTGTCTATGCTTTCCACCATTGAGCCTGCACCATTAGCAATCATTGCAGAACCAGCAACAACACCGATAACATTGCCACTTAAGAGCGATCCAGCAAACAAGCCTACACCAGCCGCTAACTGAACAGTCCCGAGAACAACTCCTATTCCGTCGATGACATAGCCAATGACCTTTTCATGGTCATGGTAAAACTTCACAGAAGACGATACTAGGGCTTCTCCTGTTCTGAGCATCCGGTCCTGAATCTTTAAGTTTTGGGCTTCTTGCTTAAGATTTTGGATGCATTCCTGACACTTATCATCCGAGGTAGAAGTGCGAATGGTCTGGATCTGCAAGCGGGAGAACTCTCTTATTTCATCCTGAAACTTTACACGGACAAGCGCATCCTTGAGATGGAACTGTGAGAGGGATGTGGCAACATTGACTAAGTGATTAGCCTCAAGACTTGCCATACTTAGAAAATAGTTTGATTGTCTGTTCCTGTCCCAGTAGTTGTCCATGATTAAAAGCCCTTATTAAAAAATTGATAATAATACAAGGATTCTTTGAAAATCAATAACCTTCTTAATTATGATTTACCATAGATATTTGCTTTGATGACAAAATAAACAGGTTTATAATACCAGTTAAGAAGAAACCAGTGGCCTCTACCGGGTTTTCTCTTAAGTTTCTCCATAACATCGATTGCCTCTACCCAAGTAATAGGGTGGCTATCCTTCTTAATGATATCGCAAACATCCTCTTGCTCTATTATTTTAAGTGGCTGCTTGCAATAAATGGAATGTTCGCCCTCATTCTCTTCCGCCAAAAATAAAACTTCTTGATCAACTGATGCATTCTTAGGGATATTAATCCAAATTTTTTTTGAGTCACTGAGTTCATATAAGTTTTTAGCTAATGGGAAACCGCAAAAAACAGTTATGGGCATATTTTTAGCAGCAGCGTTAAATTCAAATATATAGTTATTTATCTTCCCTTGAAGTATGTGATTTTTTTTTGTGTCTACTTTGGGCCTACGTGAAAAGAAGGCAACTAAGTATACATTTTCATTGCCATGCAAATATTTTGAAGTTAAATTACCCTCTCTTGTTTTCCAGTATTGTATTGGGGCATTTTCACCCAAATTTTTAATTAGCTTTGAAAATTCTGGAACTAAAGAAAATTCGACTGTTTTTTCAGAACAAAAACTTATCATATTTGATTTCTCTCAAGTTTTTTGATTAAGAAATATTAAACTAATTATTAGATAAATATGACTAGGTGAGTGAGTTTTGATAGTTTTTAAAAAAATCAACAAAATTTTTAGCTGCGTGAGTGTTAGATACCATATATTCTTCTGTTACACCACTTTGAGACCAAAATGTAATATTTCCATAAATACAAATCGGAATTTGATAATTGTCTTTAAATCTACGATCAGGAGAGCCATTCTTGTTCGTTTTAGCCCAAGTATAGCCAGCTATTTCTGTGTCCTTAGGAACATCTTCTTCCTCATGAAATCCATGAGCCTCACAACTGATGTCTAACTCTCTTATATCTACTAAAGCAAATGCCCCATCTACACGAGGGATCACAGCAACACCTGGATAGAGCAAAATATCGTCACCATTGATATTTTCAAAGCGCATAGCCTTTCCTGCGAACTGAATAAGCTCAGTAGAGCTGTAACCGAAACTTACGGGATGACGATTTACAGCTCTCGTTGCGAGAGTTCTTTCCGCGAACTGATCAGTAGACTTATCGGCGGTTATATCCCATTTTTTTATACTGGACTTCAAAGCGTCAAATGCACGAACCATTGCTGCATATGCTCGCTGTGAAGCATCACTGCTTTCGAAGTTTATAGCGATTTTGGTGTTTTCTTCCCACAATTTTAAACGAGATATTTCGGCCTGCGTTTGAGGTAACTTTATCTCAAGTTCAGCAATGCTTTTCTTATAAAACCATCGGAAAAAGCTTGATTTCCGACGTGTTAATTCTTCTTTTTGCAATGATTCTTCTGTAAGAGCTTCTTTCAAATCAGACTTTACTTCTTCTCTTTGCTCTCGTGCTTTAGCAATTAAATCTCTCAAAGGTAAAAGTGAGTTACTTGTTAAAACTTCAACTGATGCACTTGATATCTCATTCATACCGCATTGAGGCATATATATTTTTGCATTGGAAGGAATGTTGTCATCAAATGATTGCGGTATATCGAATAAATGCTTTTGGGATGCAATATTTGGCTCTTCAATGATTGAAGGTTTGGTTTCATAGGGTATAGTCGATGTAGAATATGATAAACCCGAACCAGGCAACCCAAATGTTGCTTTTACCCCTCTTTGTCCGAAATTAACCGTTGCTCCAGGCACTCCTATACTTGCGCTAATACCACTTTTGGAAATATTAAGACGGACTCCAGGAAAGAGGGTAAATGTTTTTCTGAAGCGGAGAGACATAAGTAATTCCTTGTGATAGTGAGTTAAGGAGTGATAATTTCCGCCCCCTTAACTCATTAATATTTTAGTGCCAAGTTTAAAAATATATTAATGTCGCTCGAAAATTTATATTTTTAAGGCTAAAAACATTTCAGCATTAGTTTCTTTTAGTAAGAATTCTGATTCTCAATTCGACTGTAATGCACTATTTTCAATGAAGGTTTTACGAGCAACATTTCCAACGATATTGGTTGAAACACCATCGAAAGTGCCCCCTATGATCCCGCCTACAATAGGTATCATCTTGCCCAAGTTTATAGCTCCTTTTTCACCAAACTTCGTCAGCAGTCTAAAACCGACCTGCTTATTGATGGCAAAAATGGTTTCTTTTGAAATACTTTTGATCAACTGAGTGGACATTTTCGAACCAATGATGATGCCCGTGCTTTTGAGTATATCTTTTGCGGCATTCCCTGCAAGGCAGCTATAGACAATTGTTTTTACGCGATCATCTTTCACATCATATCCGCCCATGAGAGCGATAGCCGTGATCATGCGGATTTGAACGTAAATGACTGTAGCTATGCTTGCGGGGATTGCTACAGGGAGGGTGATGATTCCCCCAAGGCCGGAAACAAATCCTGTTGTGGCTGATTTAGTATTTTGCCACCGAATGAGGGAGTTTACTTTTTCAACTAAAGTGTCATCACCTTTTAGATAGCTTTCCGCCATTTCATAGGCCGAGTCTGTTCCTGGTATGCTTCCATCCAGAGCCTTATCGTAGGCCCAGTTCAGAGCCTGCATGATTTTACCTTCGTTTAACGCTTCAGCCATTCTAAGTCCCTATTGAAATTTTGTGAAAACATAGAACTTATCGGATTGGTTAAGTTTATCTTTACAGTTAACAGGTAAAAAAAAACCAATCAGATGATTGGTTTTTTAAGTTTTTGATAAATAACATCTTAAAATTTATCTGTTAATTAAGTTGTCAAAAATATGCATCCAGCGCTTAAGTTGCAGTTCCGTATCCCGGATGCCTTCTTGTGAGTTGAAGTCACCCTTTTGGGGAAAGAACATTACTCTCCATTCTGGATACTGAACATCGTCCACTGCGATGTAAAAGCCCGATTCTCTGAAATCATGAGTGCGGTCAAGTTCTTTGTTGATACCAGCCCGTTCTCTCGTAGTAGACAAGTTGTATCGCCACTCTTTGATTGCTGAGAACGGATAGGTCTTTTGTTTGTTCTCTTCCTTGAGATGGATAAGTCCTCTTTGCTGGTCGAGCTTCATAAAAGTGGAACCAAACTCATGACTCCACATACCGTCTTGCTCGCCAAAATGGTCTCTGGTGCTGGCATTCCACTTTTTGATGCGGAATTTTTTATAAGCAAACATCAAGAGCATGATGCTTGCGAAAATCCATACGACTGCAAGCTGGACCAACCCCTGAATTCCAGAGAAATAGAAAATGACAATCGGAAGTGCAATTGCAATCCATACCCGTTTCATCATAAGGAAGTTGGGCTGTTTTACTTCAGTTGTTGCTGTCATAGGTTCGTCCAAGGTTAGTTTCTCTGAATCGAAGGCGCACGTATGCATCAGCTTATTCTGCTGATAAATCAGTGTGCTAGGTGGTTTCGTTTGAAGTTACATTACGGCTAGGAAACAGGGTCTAGCAAATCATTTATACCGATCGATCGCTTTCTTTTGATAGTCAATGGCTATCATGAACAGATAATTGATCAGTAATAACGATCGATCGTTTTTATCTATCAATCTGATTTGAAATGAAAATATTTGTTGTGTTTGGCTTAGGGAATGATTTTAACTATCTGAAAAATAGCCGTTTAAAGAGGTTTAAATTGCGGTTTTCTTGCCGAGTCTTGAGAATTTACCTCAGAAATCTCTGGTGCTTCAGAGTTGCTGGTTCGTATTACGGTCAAGATGAAGTTTCTTTTGAGAGGGTTGAGAATCGTTGAGCCAACAGCTTTTAAACTGGCAACAAGCTCCTCAAGGTAAGGTATCCATTGCAACCAGCGAGATCGGATATGTTCTCTGGAATTTGCCGTAAGGGGCGTTGGTATAACTGTGGGAGGAACTTCAATGGGATTCGAAACGTTTTCATTGTCGGCAATCGACTCAGGAGCAACAGCATCTATTGGTTGAGTGACGGTGATTCGTTTACTCATGTTTGACCAACTGTATGCCTTACCGAGCTGTGATGCCTTAAAAGCGACTCCCTGATGCTCAAATGAAAAACCGTTCATCTTGCCAGTAGATGCGATGTTTGCTGTCGCTGATATGTTTTGCTTTTGTAATTCATATATGAAGTCTTCGATAGTGATGGTATCGAAGAAGGTCAGGATCGCATCTATAGCTTCCTGTATCACTTTTCTAGAAGGTTTCTCTCCGGTCCTGTCCTGCATCATCTTTTCGTTACGAGTGAGCTTGCTTTGCTTCTTGGGCTGTATAGCAGGAGATGGACCTATCGTTCTGGTGAGCTGATGATCCCGTTCAAGGTCTTGAATGAGTCTGGTGCTAACGAGATTCTCGTTCTTACCCAGGTAAAGTTGGCCATCTACTAAAACGTTTATACGGGAAGCAATGATGTGTATGTGCTGACCAGCTTCATCATTGTGTATGACATAACAACGAAGGTGAGTGTCACAGAAGCCCATTCGCTTCATGTAGTCGTCAGCAATGTTCCTCCATTGTTGATTTGTGAGTGATTCACCAACAGGGAGACGAAGGGAGTTATGCCAAACTGGTTTCGTAACATCCTCTCTTAGCTTCTGAGTCTTTACGAACTCGGCGTTCAGCTCGTCTACAGTGATGCCGACAAGATTGCCACCAATCACCATTGGTATAGTCATATGATGAGGAGCAGGGGCAAGCGCATACGAGATGACTCCTCGAAAGTTCTTACCCCTTTTTATTTTATTCATACCCTTCATCAGCGATGATCACTTTTCAAGAGTCAGCAAAGCATCTCTTACATGCAACAGCTTCACTTTTAAAGCACTTACTTCCTGCGATAGTGGCTGAGCATCTTCGCCTCTGCGAAGCAGGAACGAAGTAAGATCGTTCAGTTTCTGTAGGGAACCAGTAAGCTTCTGCCAGGCTTCTTTGTTGATTTCGGGAACAGAAGGGGGAAGTTGCTTGAGAGCTGAAGATCTCAGCCAACAGCTTTTGCTGAGCTGGCCTCTGGACTGGTTTACTTTGCTCAGCTCAATCTCATTTAATCTGACAGTCACTGAGTGTTTGCGAAGACGATTAGGGGGTAATTTTTTAACGGCAGGGTCATTGGTAAATGTAGAAGGGAACTCATCGTCAAAAATAATATTTTGTTCTTTCATATCAACTCCTTTTGATATTATTTCATTAATAGCATATCCATATGCTAACTATAATAAATACCACAAACATCAATCGCGTCAATGGGTTGGGTTTGGTGTTTTTTTGCTTTGATCTTTCTTTTTCAACCGAAGGGCGGAAAAAGCAAGGCAACTCAAAGATGCGGAGCATCTATGAGTTAGCCCTTGCTTCAAAGTAGCAGAAAGAAATTTAACGATTTAGTAATGGAAAAAACAAATGCAACTGATCATTTAATATATCTAAAAGATATTAAAACACTAATTAATATTCATTCACTGCATTTTGGTTTGATTGGTAAGCGGTGATTTTTTGTTAAATATATGAAATTTAGAGATAAAATTTCTTGGTGAGTTTATTGAAACTTATTGACATACATTTGTTAGATCTGTAATTTATTAGGAATGTTCTTATTTTTATGAAATGATCTCTATAAAGACTTAAGGGAATTTTCTATGATTGGTCAAAATTGATGGATAAAGATAAAATTGAGTTGATTATCAAATCACTGACAAGGACCGATAGTTATCTAAACTATGCAAATACTAAGTCAACCATATTATTAACATTGTCATCAGCTATCTTGACTATAGTTGGTGTTAACCTGTCAAAAGTGCTTCCGTGTGGAATTGAAAGATATAGTAATTTTTCATGGGTTTTATTTATACTATTCCTTATTTTAGGAGTGTTGCTTAACATCTTTTCCATTATTAAGTCGCTAGGTTCAATGGCTCCCTTTATTAAGGAAAGTAGCAGAGAGAACATTTTTTCTTTCGTTGATATTACTCATTACTACAAAAATGGGGATGACTACTTTAATAAAATAGCCAATGAGAATTATTTAGATTTAGGAAGGCAATTGTCAGTATTGAATTATACGCTATCAGAAGGGTTAATAAAAAAGTATAAAGGGCAAAAAGAAGCAGTTTTATATTTGAAGTTGTCACTTTTGTCTTTTTTAATGACGATATCATTTCCTTGGGTAGAGTATGCTTTGGGTTTATTTAATGATGAAGAGAGCGGAGTGATAATTTTAAGTCTTCTTGTTCTTTTGCTTCTATTAATTATCGTTATTTTAGTTGCCTTCATATTATACCTATTACTGATGGGAAGAAATAAAAAATGAGCATCAAAGATCTGTATAAAAATTTAAACTCAGACATTGAAAAAATATCTAAAAGAAGTAAGTCAGAAAGCTATGATTTCTTCAGCAAAAGAGCTTTTGACTCTGCGGGGATGGAGAATTTAGATCCGGTATCGGAAAATACGAGAGATGTAGCCCTAGAAAGTTTTGACAAATCAATACTTGAAAGTGTTAATTCACAAAGTGTTGTAATAAGAGATGGCTTAACGCCAATCAATGATTATGAAGGTGTTCGTGGCTTACGGGAAGCTTTTGGTAAGCCTGAGAGGCAGGAAGTGCCTGCAATAGGAACCCATCCTGAATTTAGAGGTTTAGAATTAAATAACACAACTAAGTTTGGTTATGTAGTCACAATGTTTGTAGATATAATAGGCTCTACAAAACTTGGTCTTTCATACAGTCCTTCAGATGTATTTCTCTTTAAAAATAACATCATAACTGGAATTATTGAAACAATTAATGCATTTGACGGGCATGTGCATAGAATCATGGGAGATGCTGTCATGGCTTTCTTCCGAAGTAATGAAAACGAAGAACGCAATACATTAGAAAATAGTGCTATCGATGCCATTAATTGTGCAGCATATTTTATTGAAGTAATGAATGAAATAGTAGTGCCGCAAATAAAGGAAGTGGCAGATGAAAATATTGGTATCAGAATAGGTATTGATATAGGTGAAAGTGATTATGTTCTATGGGGTAATTATGGAATACCTGGTGTTAATGAAATAACTGCCACATCTTTTTATGTAGATATAGCATCTAAACTACAGCATAAGGCTCCTAAAAATTCCATTATGCTTGGCGAGAGTTTAGTAAAAAAATTAGGGCTTACTACTAATGATTACCTTGAATATAAAATGAAAAATAGTGAGCGGGATAGATATGTCATTGACTATACATCTAAAAATAAAGAGAGATTACGGTATCGGCAGTATTTGCTGAATCAAGCCAAATACTTTTCACTCCTTCCGCACGGTGTTAAACCCTCTCGTATTAAAGTAGTGATTACTTATAGCAACGACGAATATGGATTTTCTAACAAACAGAATTATATAAGCTGTGGTTCAGTTGTTCCCAAAAAAAAATGGATCAAGTTCCATGCTTTTTTTCATGAAGGTTATGGAGAGAACTATGAATCACTTAAATTCAAATTTCGTGTTGTGAACAATGGAGCTGAAGCCAGTAAAAAAAATAACAATGATAATCATGAAACTGAAATTACAAAGAAAGCTCATGAAAAAGAAAATGGTATATTTCATGCTTATCACCAAGAAGAAGCCTCTTATAAAGGGTTGCAGCATATGTATATTTCTGTAATTTCAAATGGAAATACAATAGAAGGGGAGTTTCCGTGCAGTATATTTATACAGTAATATCATTTTAAATTAATCACCCCCCTGCAATCATGTAGCTTAGTCTTTTTTTAAATCGGAGTTTTTCAATGTATATTAAAGAAATTTCAATAAGGAACTATAGAAATTTTTACAAGTCAAACTTCCATTTTTTGAAGGGGGCTGTCAATACAATTATCGGAGAAAATGCTTGTGGTAAGACAAACCTTTTCAATGCCATGAGGCTGATCTTGGATGATTCACTCCCACTAAATTCTCGGATACTTTCCAGCGAAGATTTCAATCGAGGTTTGAAAGAACCTTTTGGGCACTGGATTATTATTACCTTATATTTTGATGATCTCAGTGAGTCTGAAGAAGAACAAGTAATTGCAAATTATTCCTTGAATGATGGGAACGATGAGTTAGGCACAGAAGGTAATTATACTTTTATATACCGCCCTAAATTTAATGTTAGACAAGATCTTTATGATTTGTCTTTAACTAATGATAGTTTTGGGAAAAGAGAAGAGGCATTTTCAAACTACATTTCCAATCATATTATCTCTAAAGAAACTTATGAGGCTGTAGCATTTGTCAGAACGAAAATAGACTTTACTAATGATGAAGTCTATAAAGATATAGTTGGAGATTTCATAAATCTAAGCTTTTCAGATCCAAACGATGATGCTGAGAAGTTAGGTTGTAAAAAACCGCATTTCTTTTCTCTTGGAAGCGAGGTAGCTTGCACATATGTTAAGGCATTAAGGAATGTAGTTGCTGATTTAAAATATTATAAAACAAACCCTTTATATAAACTTCTTACATTAAAAAGTAAACAGATTAATAGCAGTCCTGATGTTGTTGATGATGTAAAGGGAGTGAATGAAAAAATATCTTCTATACCTGAAATAAAAATGCTAAGCGAAAAGATTTCAGCCTCTTTGACTAATACGGTTGGTTCAACATATTCTCCTAAAATAATGGTATCATCTCAGCTTCCAGAGGATTTCGTTGAACTTATACAGTCGCTCGGCTTAGTAGTTGAGGATTCTTTAGATTATGATGGTTCAGGAAGATTAGATGATTTAAGTTTAGGTGGTGCTAATCTTATTTATCTCGCATTAAAACTTTATGAATATGAAGAAATCAGAGATACTGAAGAACACATTACTCATTTCCTATTAATTGAAGAGCCTGAAGCTCATATTCATACCCATATTCAAAAAACTCTTTTTGATAAGTTTAACTTTCAAAACACTCAGGTTTTTGTTTCTACCCATTCTACACAGATCAGCTCAGTATCAAATATATCTTCGATGAATGTTTTAGCACGACAGAAAGGTTACACCGAAGTCTATAGGCCTTCGAATGGTTTAAACAAAAAAGAAATCTATTCGATTGAAAGATATCTCGACGCAATTCGCAGTGATTTGCTATTTTCCAAAAGTGTAATTTTGGTAGAAGGTGATGCTGAGCTTATTCTTATACCTACAATGATAAAGAAGGCTTTAGGTATAAGTTTAGATGAATTAGGTATAAGTCTCATAAAAGTTGATGGGACGGTATTCAAGCACTTAGCTAATCTTTTTCATAATGACAGGTTAAAAAGGCGGTGTGCTATATTAACAGATTTAGATTCAGCTTATGTTACTAAGGCTGATGATATTTTTGACTCTAAATTTGTGGAATCTTTAGTGAATGCAGATATTGATGGTGCCCAACGGAAAGCTAAATTGGATGAAGATATTGAGCATAATGAGTATGTCTCAGCTTTTTATGCCGAGAATACATTTGAGACTGAATTGGTTAAATATGTAGAAAATAGCGAACTTTTTATCAATGTTATGAGGGAAAGTTATAGTAAAGAGTTTGATCTTAATAAAAATATAGGTGATATAAACTCAAGTGATATAAGAGTAAGATATAAAAGAGCTTTGAAATTTGCAAATAAAATCGGAAAAGGTTGGTTAGCTACAAGTATGGTCGAACATGTAACTGTTGATAATCGCATACCTGATTACATCCTAGAAGCTATTAAATATGTGCTTATGGATAGGGATTTAATTCCGATCTATGAAAAAATGCTTTCCTATAATTTGTCTTTAATGAAAGAAGCTGGATGGGAAGAGGAAGAACAAATATCCGCTAAGCACGGATTAAATAATAAAATTCAAGAGTATGGTCTCCATTGTTCTGACAGTTTTTATAGATTATGGGAGTTATAACTATGCCTTACAGGAATCTTACTGAAGAACAATGGGAAGCTGTTAAGCATAATGGAAATTTGTTATTAACTGCATGTCCCGGCTCTGGTAAAACAAAAACCCTTGTATCAAAACTTTGTTACATGTTAGAAAATAAAGAGCCATTAGTGGGATGTAAAAAGAGAATCATCGCCCTTACATATACTAATATAGCTTCCGATACTATTTATGAAAGATTGATTTCATTCGGTGTAGACATCAAAAATCTATGGATTGGAACAATTCATGGTTTTTGCCTAAACTGGATTATCAAACCTAATTTGGACAGAATTCCAAGGCTTTCGAAAAGTTTTAGTGTTATCGATGAACACGAGAGGGAGTTCATAATCAATGAATTAAAAGAAAAATATGGAATAGGTCTTTATGATAAAATAGCCACTCAATTGACCAGTGATTTTAAATATCCATACTCTAAAGGTGATGTTAAGTTTAATTTAGTTAGGGATTATCACAGGTATTTAAGTGCTAATAGGCTAATTGATTTTGATCTGATTCTTAATATATCCCTCAAGTTGCTTAACAAAAATAGGTCTCTTTGCAAACGATTGTCACTATTGTTTGAACACATTTTAATTGATGAATATCAAGACATTTCTTATCTGCAATATGAGATTTTAAAAGCTATCTATTCTGAAAAGAACAATGTATTAACCCTTATAGGTGATAAAGAACAAGCTATTTATACAGGGCTTGGGGCTATCGTTAAAAGTAAAGAGGAGTTATCAGAATACTTTGGCATTAATGATCTAGTAGATATGAATCTAACAGGATGCTTCCGTAGTAGTCAATCTATTATTAATTTTTATAGTAACTATAATGATGGGAAATTTAATATTAACTCTTTATCCAATTTTAAAGACTTCCCTTCAGTCATTCTTAAAGAAAGCTCTATAGAAAAATCACAATTATCGCATTATGTTGCCGGAATCATTGAAACACACTTGCAACAAGGAATAACTCCTAACGAGATCGCTGTTCTTTGCCCAAGTTGGTTTGATGTTATTAAGCTCTCAGGGGACATTTCCAAATTAGGCAATGAATTTGAAATAGATGGGGTTACGATATCTCCAATTCCTAAAAACACCGAAAATTTTTGGTTGGGTTTTATTAAATTGTTCTTTGTTAAAAGAGTGCCTAAAAATTTCACCATTCGACAAAAAATCATTAATGAATTTTTTGCTGAGATAAACCTTCATTCACCTGATACTTTCCCATATTCTTCAAAAACTATTTTGTCGCAGATAAATCGCATGGCTATGCTTGCCAACTATGATACAAGTATTGAATTGTGGATTGAGGCGGTTATAACTGAATTTTGTGGAATTTTTAAGCTAAATTTACATGAGGGTAGTTTTTATCATAATGAGATGCTTTATCTTATTCATGCTACTACTAAAAGAATGAAAAAATATGATATGAATTATAGGGCAAGTGACTTATCTTCTTTTTATAATTTCAGAGGTGGAGTGAAAATAACCACATGTCACTCGACCAAGGGCGATGAGTATGAAGTTGTAATTTGCACTGGCTTGCTAAATGGGAAAATACCTCATTGGGATGACATAATTGACTGTAGTCGAAAACATAGTGATTACACCGCAAGACGACTTTTGTATGTTATATCTTCACGAGCAAAAAAACACCTGTATATGATTTCAGAAAGTGGTCATATGACAAGAAATGGCTTTCCTTATTCAATTACACCACAACTATAATTGTTATAACTGCTTTTCACTTCTTTAGTTTGCTTCTTAAATGATATTTCTGTGATATATTTGGATGGGGAGTGTGTAAGTAAACTCAATTGATTCTAATTTTTTATAATGATATTCTTCCAGGGCATTTAGTATAAAGGTTTTTTCATAATTAATATTACGGTTCTGATGTTGACAAACCTATATATTTATATCATATAAATAATGTAAATATATGGGAGGTTAAAATGAAATTAAAAATTGAAATTGTAGACTCTTGGCCGATTGAAGCAATTGAAAAAGGTGGTTTTAATCACATAAACTATCTCAATGATCTATTTACACCTGAGATGAAAAGGTTGTTTGTTATAGAAGGTGATATGGTTACCGAACATATTATAATGGCACCTATACTTTCGGATGTTCCTGAAGATTCATTATTAAGAATTAAAGTTTGCGATCCAAATAACTTCCTAATAGAGATTGTTGATAAATGGCCAAATAATGTCAGTCCTAAGCAGGGCTTTATTCCGAAAGAGAAATTCAATAAATTAGGTTTTGGCTATCTAACAATGATTGATAAAATCTCTGTTTTACCATCTCATATCGAATTCAAAGCATTATTACCATATTATAAAAATCATCTTGCAAAGAATGGTTCGTGGCCTTTAATTATTATAACGAAGGTTTAAGGCTATGCAATCACGTTCAGCTTCTTCATAGGTAGCATATGCTATTGGAGGTTTTTTTTTGATAAATGTATTTTTGAAGCATAAATAATAGACTGTAGTTCCGTTTTCATCGAAACCCACTACATCATATTCAGGTTTAGAATTGAATTGGTCATCATTACCATTAGGAGGAGGAAAACCTCCATTTTTGATTTTACTCATAGCTTATCCTATGTTGTTAAATTATTTGTAGTATCTTTTAACACTTACGGAATTTATATGTGTAAAATTAACTTGTCAATCCTTTTTACTAACTTACCGAACTTTAATAGCGCTTCCTGCCGTTCACTGTAGTAATCATACGTATCATAAATCCCCCCAATACCTTTGAGTTTGTAGTTCAAGCATCTTTCTGCTATACATGGAGGAACTGCCAGTGAAGCAAGTAAGCTTCGAGTCGTTCTTCTTAAGTCATGGACCGTAAAATATTCAATGCTACCCATTACATTAGGTGGTTGCTTTTTCCTGCCTGGTTCAATCCCGAACAATTTTGCTATCGCTCTGTTTAGCGTGTCTTTTCCCATGTGCTGAGACTTGCTCACTCGGCGATTTGGGAAGACATAAGAAGAGCCAAAAGCTCTGACCTTCATCTCGTTTAAAATCTCAATTGCGAGCGGGGGAAGCGCAATGACGATAGCTACACCAGACTTGCTTCTTTCTTTTGGTAAGGACCATTTTTTTTTCTTCTAAATTAGATTCCGACTACTGAGCTTCTGTCAGCTCACTTTTGCGAACAGCGAGAAGCAGCAGTAGGGCACATGTCAGGTAATTATCACGAGAGAAGTTATCAGAGTGTTCTCTGAACACTTTAAAAAGATTAGCAATCTCATACCGCCTCAATGCTCTTGCTCTGTTCTTATTAACTCCTACGGCATCGCTGACACTTAAAGCAATAGCCTGGGTTTTCTTAACTTAAGCGAGTTTGATATCATCATCCACGAATAGTTTTAAACCTAAGAAAAAAAGATTTAAGTTAATTTTTCGATGTCAGATATCTTGGTCAATTCGCTAAGGTAATCTTGTTTATTCCTAAGAAGCCAGTGAAAAACCTTAGGGTTTTCGAGTATTTTTTTAATGTGAGAGATAACAATCGTTAGTTTCAAACTATTTGAACCGTAATTTTCTTTTATCTTTTCTGTATCGAAATGGACCTGAGCCATCTCTTTCTCAAGCCTTTCAATTGCTTTTCTATTACCAGATCTTTCATCAATGTTAGGTTTACCTTTGTCGTTTAAAAACTCAGGTGATGAACTATGATAAAGCGATTGAGCAAAAATCTTTGAATAATTATCAAATTTTATCATTAAGTTTGCACATTCTATTTGCCTAAAAGGGATCATTCTTTTTAAGATCATAAATGTGTTCTTAGGTATATCTCTATCATTAAATAATTCTATAACCTCAGGGCATATGCCTTTGAGAACTGATAGATTACTTTTTAATGAATCAGAGCTTATATTCAAGGCTGAACAGAGCATGTCTTCAGGAACTCCTACTCGAACAGCTTCTTTTAACATTCTTTGAATTTGAATGATTGTTATTCTATTGACTTTTTTGTTGGGCGTATAAGTGTCATAAACAGTTGAAACGAGGCAGGCAACTCTTTCTTCTCCAATATCTTTCAATGCCTCTACTCTAAGATGACCATCAAGGATTTTAGCAGTGCCATCAGACCCATCAATGTAAATCAGTATAGGTTCTACTAATCCAAGTGCGGATATCGTGCTCTTTATTTGAATGTATTTTTGGCTACTTTTATAGTTGGTAGGAGGTTTTTTTGTATAAATAAGATCAGATAATTTAAAGCTGACTGTTTTTTCATTAAAGCAGTATTTAATCATTTTGGCCTCCGCAAGAAGTGTTTTTCATTATAACTTTTACTACTTCATTTAAACTCTCTTCGTCTAAGATTTTACTAAACTCTTCGTTATCAGATAACTCTTTGAATATTTGACTGGCTATGAGTAAGTTTCTCTCAACATATTCAGCTTTATTTTTAATTTTTCTATGCTGTGAAATATTATCTTGATATATCTGTTTAAGCTCATCAGTAGTGAGTTTTTTCTTTTTCTTTGCAACTCCGAAACTATTGTTCAGAAAGCCTTTTAAACCTTCATCTCGGGAATCCAATATATCTCTTATTTTACCAACATCTTTATGCTTTATTAAACCTTCATCAAAAGCTTTAATTAGTAATTCTTGCCCACCTTCGAAGTCTACTCTGGCAATTTCAACGGCAAGTGAGATTGGAATGCTTCCTGATTCTACAGCAGATAATAGTTTGTTTTCTCCTTTGCTAATTAGCATAGTCAGGCTGGTAATCCAGTGCAATGATAGGCCAGTAGAATAGGATATTTCTTTGTTAGATAAACCTTGCTCGTTCATTTCTTTTATTCTTTGGAACTGCTCGCCCGCTCTTGGTATTACGCGAGCCATGTTTTCAACCAAACTCATTATGTATGCTTTGTTTTCATCAATGTCCAGTATGAAAGCAGGTATTAGCTCTTCTCCCAAAGCTGAAAGTGACTCAAGTCTACCCTGACCACAAATTAAGGCAAATTCGTATTTTCTATCCGCAATCCTTCTTACTGTTATTGGTTTTCTTAATCCACTTGTATCAATACTATCTGTTATCTCAGCATGTTTGAACTTGTTCCGGGAACGTGGAATTACAACTTTTATTTTTGATATTTCGAGCATGTGAATTTGGTCGTCGTTCATTTATGCCACCTCCATTTCCGTAGTTGAAAGCATATCAAAGAAGGTCCTGATGTTATCAAATCTATACATCTCAAATAGAAGGTTATTATTCTCTTTTAGACTCAGTTCATTTTCAAAACTTTCAAGCGAAGGTAGGATGTAATAATCTACAGGTTCGGTATTAAGACTGTTCATTCTTGCAATCACACTAACTTCAGGATTTAGCCCCCTGTCTAATCTAACAATCCATCTATATTTTCCAGATCCCATTTTTCTACATCGAGAAAGTATTATGGTAAAGGTTAAGCTTTTGTTTATGGTGATTAGTTTATTATCTAATATAGATATTTCGCTGTTATTAATTTCTTGGTGTATTTTATTTATAATATTGTCATGTTTAATACGTAGGGATGAGTTTATTTCTAAATAACGGTAATCTCGTTCGGGTGTGTAATTTATCAGCTTATATGCTGGTAAAAGTCCTCCAAAGCGGCTTGCTACCACACTGCTTGATGGACCATTATCCTCTTCATCTATAATAAAACCTGATATTTTTCCATGAGTCGAAAGGATCTTTTTTAAAAATTCAAGGATCTCTTCATTGCTCATTTTTATTGAGCGGTTATCAATAATCTCTTTCGCTAACCTGAATTTTTCTTCTGAAATTATGGGTTTAAAAAAGGAATTATACTCAACCCAATCCTCTTCAGGATTTTGAACTCTTTTGGTTTTTAGTTTCTGAGATGTTCGATTATATGTATACTTACCAGTATAGCGATTATTTATAAGCACAGAATGTATCCGGCTTCGTGTCCAATCCGATTTGTCGCTGTATTTATATCCTTCTTGGTTTAGTTTTGAAGCAATGAGATACTCATTTAATCCTTCAAAAATAAACATGTTAAATATTTTCTTTACTAAGTCCGTTTCCTTTTTACTTCCTGGCACTAAGACTATCCTATCTGTTTGCAGACTCTTTCTCTCACCATTGTTGAGTATCATTTTCGCTTTGTTATTATTATCAAGTAACTTTCTTTTAAGTCCGTATCCAGGCACTCCACCTTGATAGTATCCTCGCTTAACAAGATTTACATGTCCGGCAAATACTTTGATTGAAAGGTTTTTACTAAAGGCTCCCGCAGCATACATAAGTGATGAAAGTATGAATGTCTCAGTATCACTATTCGCAGGAAGATTTTCAGCACAGTAGATGACATCTACCTTATTCATTTTTAATAGATATTTATAGTAGATTCCTTCTTGTGGATCTTTAAAGCGACCAAAACGACTTACATCATATACAAGCACAGCATCAATATTGATTTCCTTAGTGAGTATGTCGTTGATTAACTTATTAAAATCATGCCTTCCTGACGTGGATACACCGCTTTTTCCTGCATCATCATAGGTATGCAAGATTTCCATATTGTTGTCGTCAGCATACTTTTTTATGAACTGAGCTTGGTTATCTAACGAAAATTCCTGAAGATTTGTAGACATCCGTAGATATTGGGCTACTTTAACCTTCTGTTTTTGCTCTATTTTATTGTCCATTGCAATGCCTTGGTGCAACTGTGGAATACTGATTTGTATAAAAATTGATCAATTCTTTATCAGTTGCAACTCTTTTTTCTTTTCTCATGGCATATTTTCAAATGGTCCATCTCTCAACTTATCTGTGAGAGTAAGCGCTTAAGTTTGCGGGAGTTAGGACAGTATGAAATAGGAAGAATTCATAGAAATTCACCTATAAAGTGTGAATTAATAGTAGGGCGGTTTAAAGATGAGAGAGCCATATTGTGAAAGAGTTCGGAGGAGCATATTTTTTGGATAATATTGCCTGGTTGATATTGAGGATAAAACTTATTGAATAAAATGAATAAATCAAAAACAAACACATCAATATTTTTTTCAATGATACTGTCTATAAGAATTAAGCAAAAATATCAGAATATGATTTCTCTTTGGTTATAAATTAATTGAGTGGGTTTGACTTTTATAAAAAATAAGATTAATAGTTTAATGATTTTCGATTAAAAAGGAGATTTACTATGGATAAGAAAGAAATAACAGATGATGATATAAAAGAAGTCGTGGTTAGGCTTGGAGAGACTACATCACAATTACTTATTGAAAGAGGAGTATATGACCACTTCAAAAAATTTCCAGGGTGGAATATAGTAATCGATATTTTTAGGAAATATTTTGAACTTGAGTTTGCTGAAAAAGCACTGTTCATAATAAATAACTTCGATTTATCAGGTCATTATACCGAAACAAATGGTAGGGTTGAGCATTGGATCGTAGAAGAATTGTTTGATAATAATTTTGAGAACAACCTTGAGGACATGCTGGTCAGAAGAAGGGTTAAAGAAGAAAAAAATAAGGTAAGTAGCATATTAAGTCCTGATGATGGTGAGCATGATAATTTTAAAAAAAGATTATAAAGTATATGTAAATTATTTTTCTTTAAAATATAAAAGCCAAGCATTGATTGCTGGCTTTTATTCGGTTTGAGTTTATTAGTCTAAATCGCGAAGTTTCTTATCACAAATATCAGATTTATTTCGATATGCTCATTAGCAACCTCTTTGAGTTTATCTTACAAAGGAAAGCTTTAAATTCTTAATAGATATTCGCAGCCCACATTGAGTTATCGATTATAAAATATTTAATACGTATCGTTTGCTACTTACTGTTCTGAATGCTGAATAGAGAAGGAAAAAGGTGTCTGTGCTGCTTCTTTACAAGCTTCCAGATAGTCAGCCCACCATTGCAGCATGAGACTCCGTTCTTCCAAATGCTCCGCTTTGTGTATGTAAGCAGCCCGGACACTGTTGCGTTCCTGGTGGCTCATTTGTCTTTCCACAGCATCTCTTGACCACAATCCCGATTCGATTAAGGCACTACATGCCATAGTCCTGAAACCATGCCCGCAGACTTCAGCTTTCGTATCGTAGCCCATCGCCCTGAGTGCTTTGTTGACAGTGTTTTCACTGATAGGTTTGTCGTCCCCGGTAAAACCAATGAACATAAGTTCTTTGTTACCACTGATCGTATGAAGCTCTTCCATAAGTGCTTTGGCTTGTGAGCTTAATGGAACCAAATGAGGCGTTTTCATCTTTGCCCCTCTTGCAGAATATTTTACCCCTTCCATAGGTTGTCGCTTTCCGGGGATAGTCCACAGTGAATTTTTGAGATCGACTTCTGACCAGCGAGCAAATCGCAGTTCACTCGAACGGACAAAGGTCAGGAGTGTTAACTGCACTGCAATTTGGGTAATGCCTCTTCCTTTATATGCTTCCAAACGATTCATAAGCTCTGGCAATCGTTCCAGAGAAAGGGCAGGGCGATGAACACTTTTAGTGGAAACAACAGCACCAGCGAGGTCGTTTGCAGGATTCTGTTCAATCAAAGCATTGTGAACGGCATACCTCATTACCGCCGTAATGCGCTGTTGTAAGCGGGAAGCCAGTTCATGGTGTCCTGAAGCTTCTGCTTTTTTCAAAGGAACCAACAAATCACGAGTTTTTAGCTCGCTGATATTACGTTTGCCGATGACAGGGAACACATGGGAAACAAGGCTGTTCAAAACAGTTGTTCTATGACTTTCTGACCAGGTTCTGTTACTGGTATGCCATTGTCGTGCAACTTGCTCAAATGTTAGCAAGCCCTTGCTCTCAATCTTTTGCGCTTTTCGCTTCTCACTTGGGTCTACATGGTTTGCAACGAGCTGACGAGCTTCATCTCTTCGTCGTCTGGCTTCGGACAATGAAACCTCAGGATAGACACCCAGTGCGAGTATTTTCTGTTTGCCAGCGAAGCGATACTGGAAACGCCAGTATTTGGAACCACTTGTGGTGATCAAAAGATGCATACCATTACCGTCTGTCAATTTGACAGGTTTATCAGAAGGCTTTGTATTTCTTACTGTTAACTCAGTGAGCGCCATACTAAAAACCCTCTTCTGATGGTATCTGCATTATCGAACTTAAAATACCAACATATGTACCAACAAAACAGCGTGGATTTTGAAATATGACGGTGTACGTTAGTGGGCTACGAAAAGAAGGTAAGCGTTTGAAATTGAAGAGTTGACTAGACTTTAAGATACTTAGGTGGGCTAACATATGGTGTCCCCTGCAGGAATCGAACCTGCAACTAGCCCTTAGGAGGGGCTCGTTATATCCATTTAACTAAGAGGACAGCGGCGCGCAGTATAACGCAAACAGGCCAGGAGATTCACTACGTCGCCGTCCGTTTGCTCATTCCGCCAGCAATCCCGGTTTTCTGCGCGCGCTAACGTTACGTGCAGAAAGCGGAAACAGCTGTACTGAAGTCCGGGATGTCATCCAGACTAAAGCGGCACCCCGACTCTAAAATCTTCACTCCCTCTTTACAGCAGCCACTTCCAGTAAACGTTTTTCAGACGCCCGACTGGCAAATCGCCTTCAGCAAACAGACCAGAAAGGCAGACAGAGCGGTTCAATCTGCTCTGCCTGCCCTGGATTTACTCAGCCTTTTCCTGCTCTTCGCGCTGGCGACGTTTCTCCTGCTTCTTCTTCTCAGCCTTGGCTTTAGCCACGGCCGCTTCG
>LIDZ01014749.1_pt2 | contig 30055 bp, 27 predicted proteins | sample 644651 | NCBI WGS metagenome assembly LIDZ01 (sample SAMN03856242, study PRJNA289617) | food metagenome | isolation source: wine grapes on drying loft during traditional withering process | host: Vitis vinifera cv. Corvina | place: Italy: Gargagnago di S. Ambrogio di Valpolicella | collected 2014-01 | reverse complement strand
GCCATCGCCAGCAAGCTGGGCTGCTACAGGGGCGGGTCAAGGGGGCTGGCGTGGGCGGCAAGCTGGGCGGGTGCTTGCCCTGCACTGAGATATTTAAGCCACATGCGTGTATCAGCCCGCCCACTGCCTCCATTAAGATAACCGCCTCTGCCCTACTGGTTCGCCCCCCATGGCATCGTCCTCTTTTCGCCAGACCATGCGCCGTGTCTGGGCGCTCGACAAGTTCAGCTACAGCGTGCGGGTGTTCATTGCCCTGACCGGCAGCATGGCGCTGTGCTGGTGGAAGGGCGAGATGCACCTGCTGATCCCGCTGTTTCTGGGCATTATCGCCAGCGCCCTGGCCGAGACGGACGACAACTGGCAAGGGCGTCTGACCGCGCTGCTGGTGACATTGCTGTGCTTCAGCGTGGGCGCGCTGGCGGTCGAATTACTGTTCCCGTACCCGATCATTTTTGTCTGTGCCCTGGCCTTGGCCAGCTTCGGCCTGACCATGCTCGGTGCGCTGGGCGAGCGCTATGGCGCTATCGCCTATGCCACGTTGATTCTTTCGGTGTACACCATGATCGGCGTCGACCAGCGCGGCGGCGAAGTCACCGATTTCTGGCACGAGCCCATGCTGCTGGTGGCCGGTGCGGCCTGGTACGGCATCCTGTCGGTGCTGTGGCAGGCGTTGTTTTCCAACCAGCCGGTGCAGCAAAGCCTGGCCCGGCTGTTTCGCGAACTGGGGCAATATCTCAAACTCAAGTCTTCGCTGTTCGAGCCTGTGCGCGGCCTGGATGTCGAAGGCCGACGGCTTGAGCTGGCCAAGCAGAACGGCCGTGTCGTGGCCGCGCTCAATGCCTCCAAGGAGATCATCCTGCACCGCGTGGGCAGTACCCGCCCCGGCTCCAAGGTGAGCCGCTATCTCAAGCTGTATTTTCTGGCCCAAGACATCCACGAGCGCGCCAGCTCCTCGCACTACCCGTACAACGCCCTCAGCGAGGCATTCTTCCACAGCGATGTGCTCTACCGATGCCAGCGCCTGCTGCGCCAGCAGGGCTCGGCGTGCAAGCGTCTGTCGGAGTCGATCCAGCTACGCCAGCCGTTCACCTACGACGCCAATTTTGCCGAGGCGCTGGATGACCTGCAGGCCTCGCTGAACTTCCTGCGCGAGCAAAACAATCCCGCCTGGCGCGCCCTGTTGCGTTCGCTGCGTGCCTTGGCCAACAACCTGGCGACCCTCGATCGCCTGCTCAGTGACGCCAGCAACCCGGACAAACTCGCCGACAACACCGACAGCAGCCTGCTGGATCGCTCGCCGCGTGGCTTCAAGGATTACTGGGGGCGTATCCGCCAGAACCTCACGCCGACTTCACTGCTGTTCCGTCACGCGCTGCGCCTGCCCTTGGCATTGGTGATCTGCTACGCAACAGTGCACTTGATTCACCCCAATCAAGGCTACTGGATCATGCTCACCACCTTGTTCGTGTGCCAGCCAAGCTACGGCGCCACCCGCCGCAAACTGGGGCAGCGGATCGTGGGTACAGCGGTGGGCCTGACCATCGGCTGGGCGCTGTTCGACCTGTTCCCCAGCCCGCTGGTCCAGTCGATGTTCGCCATCGTTGCGGGGCTCGTATTCTTCGTCAATCGCACCACGCGCTATACCGTGTCAACGGCGGGCATCACGCTGATGGTGCTGTTTTGCTTCAACCAGACCGGCGATGGCTATGGGCTGTTCTTGCCGCGGCTGTTCGATACTCTGATCGGCAGTTTGATCGCTGGGGTTGCGGTGTTCTTGTTCCTGCCTGACTGGCAGGGCCGCAAGCTCAACAAGGTGCTGGCCAATACCCTGACCTGCAACGGTATCTACCTGCGTGAAATCATGCAGCAGTACGCCCAAGGCAAACGCGACGACCTGGCTTATCGGCTTGCCCGGCGTAATGCTCACAACGCCGACGCAGCGTTGTCGACCACGCTGGCCAACATGCTGATGGAGCCAGGACACTTCCGTAAGGAGGCCGACGTCGGTTTCCGCTTTCTGGTGCTCTCGCATACGCTGCTCAGCTATCTCTCGGGGCTGGGCGCACACCGTGGCACCGAGTTGCCGGAAACGACACGGATGCACCTGATCGAGGGCGCCGGGCAGACGTTATCGGGGAGTATCGAAGAGATCGCCAGCGGGCTGATCAACAAGACCTCCGTGGCGGTGCACAGCGATGCCGAAGAGGCCCTGGCCAACGAGCTGGAGCAGATGGCGGATGACGTCGATGAGGGCCAGCGCCTGGTGCAGACTCAACTGGCACTGATCTGCCGTCAGCTAGGGCCACTGCGGACCATGGCTGCGCATCTGATCAAAGAGCACGAAAAAGCCGCTTGAGTTACATCCCGTACTCTTCAAGCAGGCGCGCGTAACTGCCGTCGGCCCTCATCGCGGCGATGGCTTGGTTAAAGTCGGCCACGATCTTCTGGTGGTCCGGATTTTTAAGACTGACCAGAATGTGCAGGGTGTTTTCGCTGAGCGCGGGGCCGACGAACTCCACGGCACTGCGCACCTTGGGCGACTCCTGCATCAGGTAATAGCGCGCCACGTATTCATCTTCCAGTGTCAGCTTCACGCGGTTGGCGGCGAGCATGCGCACTGCCATGGGGAAGTTGTGAACAGGGACTTTCTCGATAGCGTTATCGCTGTCGAACGCAGCTGAATAGGCATAGCCACGAACCACGGCCACCGGCTGGCCATGTAGAACGGCCAGTTTGCCGTCATAGCCGATATCCGCACCCTTGTGCCGCAAGAGGCGAATACGGTTTATCAGGTAAGGCGCCGAGAATAGGCCAATCTGCTTACGGTCGTCGCTGAACCACGCGTTGATCACCACATCGTAACGGCCTTCGCCCAGACCTTGCAGCGCCCGAGCCCAAGGCGCCTGCTCGAATTGCGTGGCATAGCCAGCGCGCACCAGGGCATGGGTGACCAGGTCAGTTGCCAGCCCGCCGTTGACCATGGTCGCATCGGTAAAGGGAGGCCAAGCGTCAGCGACCAACCGCAAGGGCTGCGCGGCAACTGTTGAGGGCTGCATCACCAGCCCCAGCAAAACCAACCCCAGCGCACAACACGTTCGAAGCGAACACCACATGCTCAAGATCCACTCAGCGGGCGGGCGCCCTGTGTTGTCCTGGTCCGAGAGCTGAGTTCAGCCTACGGAAATCGATGCACCGGTTAGCCAAAACAGATTACACAGAGATTGCACTGCCAGTATAGCCGGATGATGGCATTTCGCCGAACCTCCAGCGCCGCCGGCCTCAGGGGTAGCCAAGTACCCGCTTGATCTGGGGGAGATGGGCTTCGATCCACTGCGGCTGGATCGCGCCCCAGTCGCGGATGCAGTAATGCCCGGCATTCTGGCGAGCGCCGTCGTCTTGCTCGAAATCGCAGACAATATCCAGATCTGCCAAGGCAGCGATCGTGTCCTGAGCGGTACGGCGGGGCATCCCCGTCGCTTCGGTGAGCGCAGGCACGCTGCTGGCCAACCGGCGGTCAATCAGCCACGCTACGTACAAACGGCGGTAAAAGCTGCTTTTGGTCTTGCTTACATCCATTGCATGGGCCTTTATTATCAGGCGCGATCTGCCGGCGGCAGATCACGAAACGTCAGAAACAGCCGCAAGTCGAATTCCAGCTGTTGATAACCCGGCTGCATGTATTCGCACAGCTGGTAGAACGCCTTGTTGTGATCCGACTCCTTGAGATGCGCCAGCTCGTGCACCACGATCATGCGCAAAAACTGCGGATCGGCCTCGCGAAACAACGAGGCAATACGGATCTCTTTCTTGGCCTTGAGCTTGCCACCCTGCACCCGCGAGATCGCCGTATGCAGGCCCAACGCACGATGGGTCAGATCCAGGCGGTTGTCGAACAGCACTTTGTCGATATTAGGAGCGTTGCGCAGGTGCTCCTGCTTGAGCCCCTGGGCGTAGCTGTACAGGGCTTTGTCGCTTTGCACATCATGGCGCTGCGAATAGCGCTGGCGCAGGTAATCCCCCAGACGATCCTGAGCGATCATCTGGCGGACCTGGTCTTGCAACGAAGACGGGTAGGCTTGCAGGTACTTCAATGGATTCATTGCACTGCCGATTGGCCGGGAACAATGATCAGTTTAACCGGCTGCACGCGGCAGCGCATCGGCCGCCAGCGCCGGTCAGTGCAGGCTCCACTCGAACGGCTGGGGAAACTGCCCCGCATCGCCTGGCGTCATCGGCCGCGCCACCACGAACCCCTGCACAAACTGGCAGCCATTGTCGCGCAGCCATTGATACTGCTCATGGGTCTCGACGCCTTCGCCAATCACGGTGATCCCGAATGCCAGGCACATATCGATAATGCCTTTGGCCATGGCTGCGTCCTGGGCCGAATCAGGCAGCCTGGCAATCAACTGGCGATCCAGCTTGAGGGTATCGATCGGCAGATCGCGCAGCATTTTTACCGAGCAATTGCCGCTGCCGAAATCGTCCAGCGCGATACGCACGCCCAAGCGCTGCAATTGCAGCAGTTGCTGGCGGGCCTGCTGTGGATTGTGCATTAGAGAGGCTTCGACCACCTCGATCTCCAACTGATCGGCAGACAGCTGATTTTCGGCAATGGCGCGCTGCAGCTCGCTGCTGAGGTTGGGCATGCTGAACTGGGCATTGCTGAGGCTGATGCTGAGCACCATGTCCTTTTTGAACGAGGCATTCCAGGCAGCACGCTGCGCCGCGCCCTGCTGATATATCCAGCTGGTCAGACGGCTGATCAAGCGGGCTTCTTCAAGCAGCGGAATAAAGAGCCCAGGCGGGACATCGCCGACACTTGGGTGCTGCCAGCGCAACAACGCCTCAAAGCCACGAAGGCTGCCGTCTGCGATCGACACCTGAGGCTGGTACACCAGCGAAAAATCCTCGTGCTCAATGGCCGCCGCCACGCTTTCTTCGAGCATCATGCGCGACCTGGCCCGTACGTTCATGTCCTGGTCGTAGTAGCGGTATTGCTGGCGCCCAGCCTGTTTTGCCGCATACATCGCAATGTCTGCCGCGCGCAGCAGGCCGTCCAGATGATGACCACATTCGGGGTAGGTGGCGATACCTATGCTGACGCCCAGGGATATCTCGATGCCATCGATATCTTGCAGGGTCGCCAGCCGTTCCATGATCTTTTCGGCCACTTTGGCGGCCTGCTCGGGGTACTCGAGTGTATCGAGCAAGGCAGTAAATTCGTCGCCACCCATGCGAGCGATAATGTCGTAGGGCCGCAAGCACTCCTTGAGCTGCTCGGCCACCCAGCGCAGCACGCGATCCCCGGCATCGTGGCCGTGGGTGTCGTTGATGCGCTTGAACCCGTCGAGGTCCAGATACAGCAATGCCTGGGTTTTGTCCTGGCGCTCGTTACGCACCAACGCGCTGTCGACGGTCTGATAAAAACCACGGCGGTTGAGCAAGCCAGTCAGCGGGTCGGTGACAGCCTGATATTCGAGCTGCTGGTGCAGATTACGCACCACCGACATATCCTGCACGGTGACCACCATGGCCTTTTGCTCGATCGGCAACGGGGCGCAGGACAACGCGACCGGCACCTGCTGCCCGTTATGATTACGCAGGAAGGCGTCGTGAATGCGCAAGGTGTCGCGCACACTGTAGGCGCGGAAAAATTCCGATTCTTCCCAGGCCAACGGCGCAGGCTTTTGCACGTGCTCAAGCAAGAAACTGCCCTGCAGTTCGTTCAACGTCGCGCCCAGCAAGCGGGAAATGGCCGGGTTGGCAAACCGGATGGCACCCGTTTCCGAAACGACCAGGATGCCTTCAGCGGCATTTTCAAGCACTGAGTGATTGAACGCTCGCTCGGCCTCCAGATCACGGCTCAGGCGCTGCAGATCGCGACGATTGCGCTGCTGCTCGAGCAGGGCCTGGACCTTGGGCCGCAGTATCTGCGGATCAAAGGGCTTGAACAGGTAGTCGATGGCGCCATTGGCATAACCTTTGAGCATCGCGGCCTGGGACTGCTCGTTGGCAGTCAGGAAGATAATGGGCGTGAGTTTGGTGCGTTGGCTGCCGCGCATCAGGCGCGCGACCTCAAAACCGTCCATACCGGGCATCTGCACGTCCAGCAGAACGAGGTCGACCTCCTGCTCCAGCAACACACCAAGCGCCTCGACACCCGAGGCGGCCGTAACCACTTGCCAGTCCTGGCGCTCCAAGAGGGCGCGCATGCTTATGAGATTTTCGGGGTAGTCGTCGACCACCAAGAGGGTCGATCCGCGTTCATGCGTATCAGGCTGCGCGCTGTCCATGCTGCTTCTCTTTGGTTGAGGGCCCTTCGGCTTACATCGGCGCGCTCTATCAGGGTATTCAGGACCTCGCTTCAACTAGCCAATGCCGCTGAATCGAGTCGATAGATCGCGAGACTCCGTACCACGCAAACCGCTGAAGGCACCCTTAGGGCATCATTCTTGCGGGTTACAATTATGTATGACTTTAGACGTTAATCGGTCTCAGTGCAGGATCTATCTTAGCGCGATTGACGCTTAAAAACTGACAGCCGACTAACGGTCAGCAGTTTGACGCCCAAAACCCGAGCGTAAAAAAACCCGCGCGAGGCGGGTTTTTTACCACTAGGGCAATCAGTTGACCTTGGCGGCCAGCTCACCCTTGGCGTAACGCTGGAACATGTCCTCGAGGGAGATCGGCTTGATCTTCGAAGCATTGCCTGCGGTACCGAAAGCTTCGTAGCGAGCAATACACACGTCGCGCATGGCCTTGACGGTCTCGGCGAAGTATTTGCGCGGGTCGAACTCGCTCGGGTTCTGCGCCATGAAGCGGCGGATGGCACCCGTTGAAGCCAAACGCAGGTCGGTGTCGATGTTGACCTTGCGCACGCCGTACTTGATGCCTTCGACGATTTCTTCGACAGGCACGCCGTAGGTTTCTTTGATCTGGCCACCGTACTCGTTGATGATGGCCAACCAGTCCTGCGGCACCGAGGATGAGCCGTGCATCACCAGGTGAGTGTTGGGGATGCGCGCGTGGATCGCCTTGATCCGGTCGATGGCCAGAATGTCACCGGTAGGAGGCTTGGTGAACTTGTAAGCGCCGTGGCTGGTACCGATGGCAATCGCCAAAGCATCGACCTGAGTCTGCTTGACGAAGTCAGCGGCTTCTTCAGGGTCAGTGAGCATCTGGCTGTGGTCGAGGATACCCTCGGCACCGACGCCATCTTCTTCACCGGCCTGGCCGGTCTCGAGCGAACCCAGGCAACCCAGCTCGCCCTCAACCGAAACGCCGCAGGCGTGGGCGAAAGAGACGGTCTGCTTGGTGACGCGTACGTTGTATTCGTAGTCAGTCGGGGTCTTGCCGTCGACACCCAGCGAGCCGTCCATCATGACCGAGCTGAAGCCCAGTTGAATCGAGCGCTGGCAGATATCAGGGCTGGTGCCGTGGTCCTGGTGCATGCACACCGGGATATGCGGGAATTCTTCGATCGCCGCCAGAATAAGGTGACGCAGAAACGGAGCACCCGCGTATTTGCGTGCACCCGCCGAGGCCTGAACGATCACTGGAGAATCGGTCTTGTCCGCGGCTTCCATGATGGCGCGCATCTGCTCAAGGTTGTTGACGTTGAAAGCTGGAACGCCGTAGCCGTATTCGGCTGCGTGGTCGAGCATCTGGCGCATGCTGATGAGTGCCATTGTATTTGTATCTCCAGATCCAGAATCGTTATCGTGCAAGCCTGCCGTATTGGCGGTTGCGGTTCAATATTCGCATCACAATGTTGCAGTGAACACCGTGCGGTCACCGCGCAGGCGGCTAAAACCACTCGCTGTCGTCACGGAGCCTTGCAGCCCCGACCAATCAAATCGTTTGTAGCAACCCAATACACCAGGCCTTGATCGTCTTTGATGTGGAGTGCCAACACACCATCGCTGAACAACTGCCCGTCGGCGCCGACTTCGGCTTTCAAGTGATAGACCTGATCGGAGCCCAGCAAGCGCACATCGACCTTGCCATGGGCGGTATCGGTGAAGTGCCAGAACACTTCGGCCTTGCTGTCGCACACCAGATGCGTCTCCTGCACCGCAGGCGCTGCTGGGGCGGGCCACCAAGAGGTACAGCCGGCCAGCGCCGATATCCCCAGCACTACGCAGATCGCTGGGGCGCTAAAACCTTTCATTGCCGCTCCTCGTTTGCAGCGTCGGTGCTGACGCAATAAGTACTAATCGCAATTTTGCTGTTTGTTGCCGCTGTCGTTTGCAACACCAGTCGCGTTAGTTGCGACCCGCTGATCATTCTGGGTGCTGGGCATGCTCACCGTCGCCGGGCTGAACACTTCACAGGCACTTTTCGAGCCACCCCAGAGGGAGCAGCCACTCAACAGCAACACACCACACAAGGTACCGCCTGCCAGCACAACGGATCTGATAGCCATGTCGATCTCCATGATCGCAACTAGGGGTGATGAACGTGCTGACCCCTTCGTGGACACAGCCCGCCCCCACAGGTGCAAGCAATCTGCTGTGGGAGCGGGCTCTGCCCACGAAGGGGCCCGCGAGCCTGCCATCATTCTAAGACCACCCTGGCAGCGACTGGTTGCCTACCTGCAACCACTACCTTGTTCCTGGGTGTCCTTACGGTACTGTTCCAGCGCCTCGTTGCCTTCGCGCTTGCCGATCACCGGTGCGGTCTGCGCCTGCCAATCCGACTGGGTGCAGCCAGCGCGGGGCTTGGCGTCATCGGCTCTGGCAGGCTCAGGCCCACTCGAGCAACCCGCCAGCACCGCCAGCGTCAGCAGCACCGGCGCAATAATGAATGCCTGGTGGGTCCCTGTGCCATTGTTCATGGTCGATCAGGACTTGGCGCGCTGTTCGAGCATTTCTACTGCCGGCAGGACCTTGCCTTCGACGAACTCAAGAAATGCACCGCCGCCGGTGGAGATATAGGAGATGTCTTTGCCAATGCCGTATTTATCGATGGCTGCCAGTGTATCGCCACCACCGGCTATCGAGAAGGCCAAGCTCTCGGCAATGGCCTTGGCCAGCACTTTGGTGCCGTTGCCGAACTGATCGAACTCGAACACGCCCACCGGGCCGTTCCACAGGATGGTCTTGGACGTCTTGAGCAATTGGGCAAAGTTTTCAGCAGTCTTCGGCCCGATATCCAGGATCATGTCGTCGTCAGCCACATCGGCGATGTCCTTCACGGTAGCAGCGGCGCTCTCGGCGAATTGCTTGGCCACGACCACGTCAACCGGGAGTGGCACGCTGACCTTGGCAGCAATGGCACGGGCGGTGTCGAGCAGATCAGGCTCGTACAGCGACTTGCCCACGTTGTGCCCGGCAGCGGCCAGGAAGGTATTGGCGATACCACCACCCACAATCAACTGGTCGCAGATCACACTCAGGCTGTTGAGCACATCCAGCTTGGTCGACACCTTGGAGCCGGCAACGATAGCGGCCATCGGCTTGGCCGGCGCGCCCAGCGCCTTGCCCAGTGCGTCCAGCTCGGCGGCCAGCAAAGGGCCCGCCGCAGCGACTTTGGCGAACTTGGCTACGCCGTGGGTCGAACCCTCGGCGCGGTGGGCAGTGCCGAATGCATCCATCACGAACACATCGCACAGCGCGGCATATTGCTGCGCCAGCTCGTCGGCGTTCTTTTTCTCGCCCTTGTTGAAGCGTACGTTCTCGAACAACACCACCTCGCCAGCCTTGATGTCAACGCCGCCCAGGTAGTCGGCCACCAGCGGCACTTCACGGCCGAGCGCCTTGCTCAGGTAGTCGGCAACCGGCTTGAGGCTGTTCTCGGCAGAGAATTCGCCTTCGGTAGGGCGCCCCAAATGCGAGCAGATCATCACCGCGGCGCCTTTTTCCAGGGCCAGCTTGATAGTCGGCAACGACGCGACAATACGCGCATCGCTGGTGACCTTGCCGTCTTTGACGGGCACGTTGAGGTCTTCGCGGATCAGTACGCGCTTACCTTGCAGATCGAGGTCGCTCATCTTCAACACAGTCATTGCGTCAGTCCTTCATGCTTTTGGAGATTGTTGGTGTATGACGTGCAGATAGTGGTCTGCGACGTCGAGCATGCGATTGGCAAATCCCCACTCGTTGTCAAACCAGGCCAGCAGGTTGACCAGTCGAGGGCCGGACACGCGGGTCTGGCTGGCATCGACGATGGCCGAGTGCGGATCATGGTTGAAATCACAACTGGCGTGTGGCAGTTCGGTGTAGGCCAGCAATCCGTGCAAAGGGCCCGCCGTGGCGGCCTCGCGCAAGATCCGATTGACCTCGGCGGCATCGGTGTCTCGCGCCGTTTGCAGGGTAATGTCCAGACATGACACGTTGACGGTCGGCACGCGCACTGCTTTGGCCTGAATTCGGCCAGCAAGTTCCGGAAGCAGGCGCTCGATACCGCGCGCTAGGCCGGTCGACACCGGTATCACCGACTGGAACGCCGAGCGCGTGCGGCGCAAGTCTTCGTGGTGATAGGCATCGATGACCGGCTGGTCGTTCATGGCCGAATGAATGGTGGTGATCGAAACATATTCCAGGCCCAAGGCCTGATCCAGCACGCGCAGCAACGGCACACCGCAGTTGGTGGTGCAGGAAGCATTGCTGACCAAGCGCTCGGCGCCGGTCAGGCGGGCTTGATTGATGCCAAACACGATGGTGGCGTCGACGTCGGCCTCGCTGGCCATCGGCTGGGAAAACAACACCCGCGGAGCGCCCGCATCGAGAAAACGCTGGCCGTCGGCGCGGGTGTTATAGGCGCCGGAGCACTCCAGCACCAGGTCGATCTCCAGCGCGCGCCAGTCGATACCTTCAGGGGTGGCACTGCGCATCACGCGGATGCGATCGCCGTTGATTTGCAGACAATCGCCGTCGATCGCCACCGTACCGGGGAACCGGCCGTGGGTGGAGTCGAAGCGTGTCAGGTATTCGAGGCTGGCCATGTCGGCCAGATCGTTGATGGCGACGACTTCGAAGCCTGCGTCGCTGCCGCGTTCATACAATGCTCGCAAGACACAGCGACCGATGCGGCCGTAACCATTGAGAGCGACTTTGAAAGGGCGTGACTGAGGCATGGTCGAGCTCGTTGAGAGATTCGAAGTGAAAGCTTGGCGATGGCTACCGCCGTCCCCGCTACCGACCCTGACTTGCAGGAGCCCAGCTCGCTGGCGATGGCGATGAAGATCGCTATCGACAGCGAGCTGGGCTCCTGCAAGGTCAAGCGCGCGCAGACAAAGCGGGGCATGCAGCTGCCCCGGCTCGAACTGGATCAGTCTTCCAGCAGCTCTTCGGCCGTGCCCAGGATGTTCTCCAGGGTAAAACCGAACTCTTCGAACAGCTGCGAAGCAGGCGCCGACTCACCGTAGGTAGTCATGCCGATCACGCGGCCTTCCAGGCCCACGTACTTGTACCAGTAGTCGGCATGGGCCGCTTCGATGGCAATACGCGCGCTGACCTGCAGCGGCAGCACTGATTGCTTGTAACCGGCATCCTGAGCATCGAAGACGCTGGTGCACGGCATCGACACCACGCGAACCTTGCGGCCCTGAGAGATCAGCTTGTCGTACGCCAATACCGCCAGGCCCACTTCCGAACCGGTGGAGATGATGATCAGCTCCGGCTCGCCTTCGCAGTCCTTGAGCACGTAGCCACCGCGGTTGATGTCAGCCAGTTGGCCGGCATCACGCACTTGGTGGGTCAGGTTTTGACGCGAAAAGATCAGCGCCGATGGGCCGTCCTTGCGCTCGATCGCGTACTTCCAGGCGGCGGCCGATTCAACGGCGTCGCAGGGGCGCCAGGTGTCCAGGTTCGGCGTGGTACGCAGGCTGGTCAGCTGTTCGATCGGCTGGTGCGTCGGGCCATCTTCACCCAGGCCGATGGAGTCGTGGGTATAGACGAAAATGACGCGTTTTTTCATCAGCGACGCCATGCGCACGGCGTTGCGGGCATACTCCATGAACATCAGGAAGGTCGCGCCGTAAGGCACCAGGCCGCCATGCAGGGCGACGCCGTTCATGATGGCGCTCATGCCGAATTCGCGAACGCCGTAGTACATGTAGTTGCCGCTGGCGTCTTCTGCCGATACTCCTTTGCAACCTTTCCACAGGGTCAGGTTGGAACCGGCCAGGTCAGCCGAACCGCCGAGGATCTCAGGCAGCAGCGGGCCAAACGCGTTGAGGGCGTTCTGGCTGGCTTTGCGGCTGGCAATGGTCTCGCCCTTGGCCGCGACCTCATTGATATAGGCCTGAGCCTTCTCGGCGAAATCGGCCGGCAGGTCACCCGCCAAACGACGCACCAGTTCGTTGGCCAGCTCGGGGAATTCAGCGGAATAGGCAGCAAATCGCTGGTCCCACTCGGCTTCGGCCGCCAGACCGGACTCTTTGGCGCTCCACTCGGCGTAAATATCAGCAGGGATTTCGAATGGCCCGTGCTCCCACTTCAAGGCGGCGCGGGTCAGGGCGATCTCTTCGGCACCCAGTGGCGCGCCGTGGCAGTCTTCCTTGCCCTGCTTGTTCGGCGAACCAAAACCGATGGTGGTCTTGCAGCAGATCAGGGTCGGCTGCTCGCTTTTGCGCGCGGTGTCGATGGCGATTTTGATCTCTTCTGGATCGTGGCCATCGACATTGCGGATCACCAGCCAGTTGTAGGCCTCGAAACGCTTGGGGGTGTCATCGGTGAACCAGCCTTCGACTTCGCCGTCGATGGAGATACCGTTGTCATCGTAGAAGGCAATCAGCTTGCCCAGGCCCAAGGTGCCGGCCAGCGAGGCCACTTCGTGGGAGATGCCTTCCATCATGCAGCCGTCACCCATGAACACATAGGTGTGATGGTCGACGATGTTATGACCAGGGCGGTTGAACTGCGCGCCCATGACCTTTTCGGCCAAGGCAAAACCCACGGCGTTGGCCAGGCCCTGGCCCAGCGGCCCGGTCGTGGTCTCTACGCCTGGGGTGTAGCCGTATTCCGGGTGGCCCGGGGTGCGGCTGTGCAACTGGCGGAAGTTTTTCAGATCGTCGATCGACAGGTCGTAGCCGGTCAGGTGCAACAGCGAATACACCAGCATCGAACCATGGCCGTTGGACATGATGAACCGGTCGCGGTCGGCAAACGCCGGGTTGGCCGGGTTGTGCTTGAGGTAGTCACGCCACAGGACTTCGGCGATATCCGCCATCCCCATCGGCGCACCTGGGTGCCCGCTGTTGGCTTTCTGCACGGCATCCATGCTGAGGGCACGAATAGCGTTGGCGCGCTCACGACGGCTGGGCATCGCTGATCTCCTGGGTCTTGTAAGGAAGAACGAAAAAGAGCGTCATTTTCCCCTAGGCACAAGCTGCGGGCAATCAGAGATGACGATTCCCATGGATTTTTTACGGATTTGCTCGGTTATCCGGAGCTAGAGTATCCGCAAGGGCAATATCAAAACTTTTTGATATTGCCCTTGCGAGGTCGCCAAGTCGACTCTAGACTGCCTTCCCATGAGTGTGACTATCCCGACCATTGGCCCCGAGCCCCTCGATGAACTGGCTGCCCTGTGCAAAGCCGGCAACGACCCTCTGCGCCTCAATGTGTTGCGGGCACTGGCCAGCGATTCCTTTGGCGTGCTGGAGCTGGCGCAGATCTTCGCCATCGGGCAGTCGGGCATGAGCCACCACCTCAAAGTGCTCGCCCAGGCCGATCTGGTAGCGACCCGCCGCGAAGCCAATGCCATATTTTATCGGCGCGCCTTGCCCGAATTGACCGCCATCGGCGGGCGGGTGCACGCGGCGCTGCTCGATGAGGTCGACGACTTCGACCTGCCCAGCGACGTTCAGGCGCGCATTGCCTTGGTTCAACGCCAGCGTGCAGCCGCCAGCAAAGACTTTTTTTCGCGCATGGAAGAGAAATTCCGTGCACAGCAAGACCTGATCGCCGGTCTGCCGCAGTACCGTGACAGCCTGCTGGCGCTGCTCGACAAGCTCAACTTTGCAGGCACGGCCAGTGCGCTGGAAGTCGGCCCGGGTGATGGTGGTTTCTTGCCCGATCTGGCCCGGCGCTTTGCCCGCGTCACGGCCCTGGACAACAGTGCCGAGATGCTCGAGCTGGCGCGCCAGGTGTGCACTCGCGAACAACTGACCAACGTCGACCTGCGCTTGGCCGATGCGCTCAGCCCACTGGCGCTGTCGGCCGACTGCGTGGTGCTGAATATGGTCTTGCACCATTTCAGCGACCCCGCGGCTGCCTTCATGCAGCTGAAAGAACAGGTAAGACCCGGCGGCAGCCTGCTGGTCACCGAGTTGTGCAGCCACAATCAGGGATGGGCCAGGGAGGCCTGCGGTGATCTCTGGTTGGGGTTTGAACAGGAAGATCTGGCCCGTTGGGCCACCGCTGCGGGACTCGTTCCCGGGGAAAGCCTCTATATCGGCTTACGTAATGGTTTCCAGATTCAGGTCCGCCACTTTCAGCGACCGGCTGGCGACACTCACCATCGGTAAACTCAGGAAACAATCGAGATGAGCGAATATTCCCTTTTCACCTCCGAGTCCGTATCTGAAGGGCACCCGGATAAAATTGCCGACCAGATCTCTGACGCGGTACTGGACGCCATCATCGCTGAAGACAAGTTCGCCCGCGTAGCGTGCGAGACTTTGGTCAAGACCGGTGTCGCCATCATCGCCGGTGAAGTCAGCACGTCTGCCTGGGTCGACCTCGAAGACATCGTGCGCAACGTCATTACCGGTATCGGCTATAACAGCTCGGATGTCGGCTTCGACGGTGCCACTTGCGCGGTGATGAACATCATCGGCAAACAGTCGATCGACATTGCCCAAGGTGTCGACCGCAGCAAGCCTGAAGATCAAGGCGCTGGCGACCAAGGCCTGATGTTCGGCTACGCCAGCAACGAAACCGACGTGCTGATGCCCGCACCGATCTGCTTCTCGCACCGTTTGGTGGAACGTCAGGCCGAGGCCCGCAAGAGCGGCCTGCTGACCTGGCTGCGCCCTGACGCTAAATCCCAGGTCACCTGCCGCTACGACGGCGGCAAGGTGGTGGGGATCGACGCGGTCGTGCTGTCGACCCAGCACAACCCGGACGTCTCTTACGCCGACCTGCGTGAAGGCGTGATGGAGCTGATCGTCAAGCACGTGCTGCCCGCCGAACTGCTGCACAAAGACACCCAGTTTCACATCAACCCGACCGGTAACTTCATCATCGGCGGCCCAGTGGGCGACTGCGGCCTGACCGGGCGCAAGATCATCGTCGACAGCTACGGCGGCATGGCTCGCCACGGCGGCGGCGCGTTCTCCGGCAAGGATCCGTCGAAGGTCGACCGTTCGGCCGCCTACGCCGGTCGTTATGTGGCCAAGAACATCGTTGCCGCCGGCCTGGCCGACCGTTGCGAAATCCAGGTGTCGTACGCCATCGGCGTGGCACAGCCCACCTCGATCTCGGTCAACACCTTTGGCACCGGCAAGATCAGCGACAGCAAGATCGTCCAACTGGTGCGCGAGCATTTCGACCTGCGCCCATACGCGATCACCACCATGCTCGACCTGCTGCACCCGATGTACCAGGCAACCGCCGCCTACGGCCACTTCGGTCGTACGCCGGTTGAGATGACCGTGGGTGACGATACGTTCACTGCGTTCACTTGGGAGAAGACCGACCGCGCTGACTCCCTGCGCGCTGCCGCAGGCGTTTGACAGAGGGCGTTAAAAAGCCCCGTCCGGACAGAACCGGCCGGGGCTTTTCTTTGGACGCCTGGGTCTTGTTAGAGATTGACTAGTCTATGGTTTAAATCCTTTAATTTGGCCAGCTGCTGGATCAGCGCAGGAACCCCGTCAAGCGCCAGAACGTATTTCCAGATATAGGAAAACGCCGCATAGATGCTACCTGCGTCTACAAGCACACCAGAGCCTAAGCGTACAAGTGCGATAGAAAATAGCGCTATGACTACCAATTCCATCTTGAAGTAGGCACATGCCTCGCTATCAGACAGCCGCACGCGCCACCCTGCGAGCGCCCGAAAATGCCTAGCGATGCTGTTCAATCGCCGGGTGTTCAAAACAACCACCTCCCTTTCCAATCGATGATTCAGCCGGATATTGAGCCTATATGAACGGCTAGCCAGCCATCGACTGATCAACCCGAGTGGAACAATCAGTGCAAGGCTGGTTAAAGCGATCACCGAGTCGAGCCAAAGTAATGCGGTAACCGACACGACGAGTGCCACCCCGTTCATCAATAAAGCAGGCACATCCCGCTCTAAAAAGGTTACGTATTCTCTGGAAAGCGCGATACGCGAAGCGACAATGGCGGGTTCGATATTTTTTTTGAAGGATTCTTCAGCCAAGAGCGTGGCGAGGCAGGAATAGATCCTAGTAAAAACGCGTGTGTCGGCCAACTTGGCTGCAACCTCAAGGGTCAGCGTCAAGAAGTGACAGGCAATCAGCCAAAGTATTGCCATGTAGTTCTGAGCCAAGACGCCATTTATCGCGACGGCCGTTGCAAAGGGGTAAAGGTGGCCGCACATTCCAGCGGCGACTGCCAGAGAATAGGAGAGTGATATACGTTTTTTGTTGTTTTGCAAAGCGTTGAGTATGGGTAAATTCTTAGTTTTATTCATGGCAGCCGCCTGAAGATGGCATAAATGAAATATCCGGGTTGAACTCGTAACTGAGATCCCATTGATACCATATATAACTCAGCGCACTGACCTCGGCCTCGGTCAAGTCTGGGTGCCAGACATTGAAAAGAAGTATATCTCGATTCGCGTTAGGCGAAGCTACGGAATGTATGAAGCTAGAATCAAAGCAAACGGGTACACCTTCAACATATTGGCGCGTAACGCCTCCGACCGTGATAGGAAATTGTATTAAATTTATTTTTGCGCACGGCAGCTAGCAAGCGGAGTGCTCTTGCAGAAATCAGAGACCGCTATACCTGTTAAGGTTTTTGACTGCTCAAATTTCCCAGAGGGAGATTCTCAGATTTCACATATCAACTCAATTGCTTTTATGCCTAACAAGGTTCCTGAAGAGAACCTAAAACTATCAGCGCGAATTTATGACGTCAAGAGAGCCACTAGTCGATTTTTTGTATATCAAGCTTTCTCAAAAGCGCTTAGCTGCACGCTAGAGCCCTCCGAGGGTAAAATAAATAAACACACACGAGTTATGTTACTAAACATGTTTTTTACTTCAATCCAGCCACAGATTTACAAATCGATTTGGCGTTGTAAAAATTGCCCATCTGGCTTCATAAATCTTCGACAACTGCTACTTTGGGTGTCTTTAGCTTCTAACCATGGTAGTTGGAACTCCTCAGAGGCGCAGCGCCTGTAGGAAACCCCCTACACTTTGTGTCATGCCAACTTAATGGGCTGTCTCGCGCGACACCGTCGACCTTTGATTCTGGACTCTCAACCAACGCTAGTGTGAGAGCTGATCTCCGGATCCAAACCAATGTCAGACCGCCATGACGCTCATATTCAAAGCCGCAGTGTGAGCCCAGACGCTGTACATCCAGATGTACTAGGCAACCGCCGCCTACGGCCACTTCGGTCGTACGCCGGTTGAGATGACCGTGGGTGACGATACGTTCACTGCGTTCACTTGGGAGAAGACCGACCGCGCTGACTCACTGCGCGCTGCCGCAGGCGTCTGACCCTGGCGCCCGTTCCCCTAACTCGGGGAGCGGGCTCTACTTGCGAACAGTGCATCAGCCATAACTTTGTAACTTTTCATGGCATAAGCATCGCGACTAAATCCGCTAAAAATATATAACGAGTTATTACCTAGAAACTCCTGCCCCTATGGCGAACGCAGCAATAGCCCCGCCTTCCGACCACTAGTGTCATTCACCGCAGTCGGTCATTCGAAACACCCCGTTACTCATATAGAGGCAACGCAGCGGCGAGCTCTGTACTCAATCCCATCGAACCTAAGTTCATGTACCGCAATACAATTGAACATTCAATAACCCAAAGCGTATGGTGCCGTCCTCATTTCTTCGAGAAACGGACTTCCAGGCATGCGATCAACCTCCCTCAGCTACATCAATCCCAGACAGCAGTCATACGACACACTCAAGAACTCCCTCGACCTTGGGCCCAATGCCGCCAGCAAGTTCGACATACTCAACGCCAGCCTGCGCAATACCGTGGTAATGGCCGGGGAACTGATCATTCTGGGCGACAGCTCGACACCCTCCTCTACCAGCACAGAAGCCTTCATGATGATCAAGGCTCGGGAAATCCACCTCGGCTTGATGGCCAATGGTGGCAATAGCAGCTTTATCGCGGTGCACTACGAAACGATCAGCGCGATGCTGGGCTATTCGGCCTTGGGCATAGGCACTTCCACCGGCGCATGGGCCAAACGCCTGACCCAAATCCAAGGCACCCTGTCGGACATAGAAACCTTGTATCAACAGTCGCTGGGCAAGCATTCCATTCTCTCGCGCAACGAGTTCCTCACCCGCCGCCGCGCGATGTTCGGGCTGCTGGACAACCAGCTCAAAGGTTTCGCGGCAATAGGCTCAGGCTTGAAGAACACTCGCGGCGTGCGCAGCATGCTGGGTATCTCGACCAACAGCTATTTACGCCATGGGGAGATCTCGGGATATGCCCAGCGAATCGACAAAGTGGCCAGGGCCGCACAATTTATGAGGATCGGTGGATACGTAGGGGTTGGTTTGAATATCGCGGCCAGTGGGGTGAATATTTATCAGGCCTGTGCGACGGGTCGGGAGGATGAGTGTATGGAGGCCAAGTACGTTGAGGGCGGCAAACTGGTAGGCGGGATAGGTATTGGGACACTGTCTGGTATGGCCGGGGGCGCTATCGGCAAAGCTGTCTGTATAGTTGGCCTAGGGGTCGCTACCGGGGGATGGGGGCTATTTGCATGCGTGCTTCTTGGAAGTGCGGCGGGCGGGTACGCGGGAGGTATCAAGGGTGGAGCGCTAGGCGAAGGTATAGGGCAATACATCTACAAATCGCACGGAGACTGACATATGCCATTATCGATCATAGCCTCAATTATAGTGATTGCTTTAGCCTATATAGTGATTTGTCTCTATCTATACATTATTTATGTAAAACTTGATGAAATAGAAAAACACCTAGCCACAGCCAAATGGATACCCTTTGCAAAACGATCGTTACGCGGCGTGGATTTTGTAAGCAGATATCATAGGGCAAACATGATATTCGTTCTCTTGTTATTTCCAGCCACTTTTATCAAAAGGGGCGAGATTCAAGCACACGAGATTCCGCTCATACCGAAATATCTACGGAGACTTATTCTGGGCACATTGGCACTTGGGGGCGTAACGCTCGTAGCATTCGCCGCCACCTATGGGGCCATCCAGCGGTCTAAATAAGAAGCGCGCTTTCACCTTTATGAAACCGCAACACGAAGCGCCCCCCGCCCCAAAAGCACCGTCACCACCAACACCGCCCCCGCGGCAATCGCTACCCCGAACCCAGCCTGCGAACCCCACGCGTCAATCACCAAGCCAGCCAGCACACCACCAAGCGCCACACCAATGCTGATACCTGTCGACATCCACGTCAGGCCTTCGGTGATCCTGGAGGGCGGCAGAATGATCGTCCCTAGGTTCATGACGACCACCATCGTTGGCGCAAACGACATGCCTGCCACAAACAACGTCGCGGCGAGCAGAAACACATGCGGGGCAAAGATAGGCAGTACCGCCGTAACAGCCGTTATCAGCGCTCCGATAAAAAACTGCTTTTCAATCGGCAGGGCAACCTTTGAAGCGCCGAATGCGAGGCCCGCGACCAGCGAGCCAAACGCATAGGTTGCCAGGATAAAACTGGCAGCCCCCGGCCAACCTTGCGCGCTAGCGAAAGCGACAACCGCCACATCGATGGAGCCGCCAATCACCCCCATCGCCAAGAGTGCCAGCACGATGGTGCACACGCCGGGGATAAGCAGGGTCGAGCCCCCGCTGCTTCTACCACCCTCGGCCACCGGCGGCTCTGTCCGGCGCTGCATCACAAACGCCGTGACGCCAATCACCAGCAGCAAGACCGCCGCGAGAGGCCCCGCTTCGGCAAAAAAGCTGACACTCAAGCCGATGGCAAGCGGCGGGCCGACGATAAAAGTGAGTTCAGTGAGTACCGTGTCCAGGGCGAAAGCCGTGCGCAACTGCGGCTTGCCACGGAAAAGCTGGGTCCAGCGCGCCCTGATCATCGCGCCCATGCTCGGCATCGTCCCGGCCAATGCGGCAAGGATAAAAAGCACCGGGGCTGGCGCCCTCATATGCACCGCAATGATCAACGCGACCAGCATGGCGATGCTGAACGCCGTCACCCAAGGCAAAACCCTGCCCTGCCCCCGCTGGTCAACCAGCTTGGATACCTGCGGGCTAAGCACCGCATTTGCCAAGGTGAAAGCACCCGCAACCGCACCCGCCAGCCAATAAAGACCTGTTTGCTGTACCAGCATGGTGATGATGCCAATACCGAGCATCGCTTGCGGCAGACGCGCCATCGAACTCGCGATCACCAGCCCCCCGACGCCTGGGGTAGCGAAAAGCTCGCGGTAGGGGTTTGCCATGGACTCGCCTTTTTTATAGTTGGAGATTATTGACTGATCAGCGGTTGAGATGCAGCTGACTGTCCAGACGAATCCCCTGCAAAAAAGCTTCGTCGTGCGATACCACAAGCAACGCGCCGGGATACTGGATCAGCATTTGCTCGAGCGCAATCCTGCTGGGTAGATCCAGATGGTTGTCTGGCTCATCCAACAACAGCAATTGTGGTGGCTGCGCAGCGTAGAGCTGAGCGGCCAGGGCTACTTTCAGACGCTCGCTCGCAACAAGGTCGACTTACCGCTGCCATTGGCGCCAATAACAGCCATTCGGGCAAGCCCTGTGAGTGTCAGATTGATAGGTGTCGAGTCACCATAGGGGAGAATGACGTTGCACAACTGCAGCAGTAATTTGCCTGCGGGCACTTCACATTGCGCCGACATCATCATGCGCTGAATGTCAGGCGCACACCGCGCGCGCCTCGGTGATTCGTTGTTTTTGCTGCCCGTGGCCTTGCTCGCGAAGGTGTGGCGCAGATGCTCGAACAGCACCCGCCCGTCCGGCAGCTGAAACGAGACCTGATCAAGTTGAAGTAGCCGTTGGCTCATGAAACGTCCTTGTACAGTCGGGCGGGATTGAGGCCTAAGGTCCCGCGCCACCTCTGATACCGATGAAGTTGTCCTAGGGAATGACCTGAAAATTACACATGAAGCAAAGCGTATCAGGGAGCAAAGCTTCCCCCTCAAGGGCTAGCATTTCAAGGCCAGAAACTCCCGGTAGTAATTCCAGGCAGCAAGTTTAGCACCGTACCTTTGTATCCTCTGCACCTGCCCTATCCGAGCAAGGAAGCTCATCCATGTCGACATCAGCGCGTTACGTACTGCTCACCTGCCTGCTGTTTTCGTCCTTCACCCATGCAGCCAACACCTGCCCAGGCTGGACACCCGCGCAAGCAACCACCGAGATCAACGTCCTGCAAACCCGCCTCGCCGGATGGGACGACCGCTATCATCGCCTCGGCGAATCGCCGATTTCGGACGAGATCTACGATCAGTCACGCCTGCAACTCCAGCAGTGGCAGCAGTGTTTTCCTGGCAGTCGGGGGCTGCAACCGTCGCCGCTGGCAACCGCCGGCGGGCCGATCAAACATCCTGTCCCGCACACGGGCGTCGACAAGTTGGCAGACGCAGCAGCGGTCAGAGCCTGGCTCAAGAGCCGCGACGGGGTGTGGGCGCAGCCGAAGATCGATGGAGTAGCGGTAACTATCGAGTACCGCGCTGGCCGGCTGTATCAGGTGCTCAGCCGCGGGGATGGCAGCCAAGGGCAAGACTGGACGCGGCCGGCGCGGTCGATTGCGGCGATTCCGGCGGTGCTGTCAAAGGCGGTGGATCTGGTGTTGCAAGGCGAATTGTATTGGCGCCTGGATAATCATGTGCAGGCCGATGCCGGTAGCAGCAATGCCCGGGGCAAGGTTGCGGGGCTGATGGCGCGCAAGGCTTTGAGTGTCGAACAAGGCGCGGTGGTGGGGCTGTTCGTCTGGGACTGGCCCGCAGGGCCGGCGCTGCTTAAGGACCGGCTTGAGGGTTTGCGCGATCTGGGTTTCCCGGAGTCGCTGGCCTACACCGAGGCAGTCAACGGCTATGAAGATGCGCTGTACTGGTACAACCACTGGCACCAGGCCGCCCTGCCCTTCGCCAGTGACGGCTTGATATTGCGCCAGGGCGAGCGGCCTGCAGCGCAGCATTGGCAGGCCAAGGTGCCTTACTGGATTGCGGCGTGGAAATACCCGGCCGCCCAAGCGCTGGCTCGGGTGCGCGATGTCACGTTTGGGGTGGGGCGTACCGGGCGGGTCACGCCGGTGCTGGAGTTGGAGGCTGTGCAACTCGATGATCGTCAGGTGCGCCGGGTGAGCATGGGCTCACTGCAACGCTGGCAGGCCGCGGATGTGCAGCCAGGCGATCAGGTGTCCATCGACCTGGCCGGGCTGACCATCCCGCGCTTTGCCGGGGTGATCTGGCGCAGCCCCGCGCGGGGGACGGTCAGCGCACCGGATGCCGGGCAATATCACCCCCTCAGTTGCTGGCGCTACAGCCCCGCGTGCGCCTCGCAGTTTCGTGCGCGGCTGGTGTGGCTGAGCGGCAAGCAGGGGTTGCAGATGGCCCAGATTGGCCCCGGAACCTGGGACCGCCTGGTAGAGGCCGGCAAAGTCGAAGGGCTGCTGGACTGGCTGACTCTGGATGGCGATGCCCTGCAAGACATCGCAGGTATCAAGGAAGGCAACCGCAACCGGCTGCTGCAAGGATTCGCTCAGGCCCGACAGCGCGATTTCGGCCAGTGGTTGACCGCGCTGGGTATGCCGGCCGTAACGACGGTATTGAAGAGCCCGGCGGTCTCGACGGCAACTGGGGGGAACAGTCGCTGGCAACAGCTCGCCCGCCAGGAGCGCGACCAGTGGCAGGCATTGCCTGGCATCGGTGCCTTGCGTGCCCAGCAGTTGCAGGCGTTTTTTCAGGATCCACAGGTCACGGCCCTCGCCGCGCAATTGGCCGCTGCAGAAGTCGATGGGTTTTACTAGCGGCACCGATGCGTTTCAGACGTGTCCTAGTGACAGGGTATGACCATTGGACTTCAATACCCGTACTTATGACTCAGGAGCTCTCATGAAAACCCTATCCTTGTTCGCCGTATTGACCAGCTGCGCGTTGCTGAGCCCATTGGCCTCGGCTGCAGACTCTGCGGGGCTGAAAGGCTGCGCTGCCAAGAAACACGAGCTGCAAGTGCAGATCGACCAGGCCCGTGCGAATCACAACACTCATCAGGAGGCCGGGCTGAAGACGGCGCTCAAGCAGGTCAATGCCCACTGCACCGATACCTCGCTGCGCAAGGAGCGTGAGAGCAAGATCAAGGCGGCCCAGCACGAAGTGAGCGAGCGTCAGGCGGATCTGGAAGAAGCCAACAAGAAAGGTGATCCGGACAAGATCAGCAAGCGCCAGGCCAAGCTGGAGGAGTCGCGTCGGGAGTTGCAGAGCGCGCGGGATGAATTGCATCAGTAATCAGAATAAGCGGCGGGGGGGCTGAGGACGCCATCGCCAGCAAGCTGCGCTCCTACGGGTATAGGCTTGCTGGCGAAGGGGCCTGCCCGACAACCCAATCACCAGGCTTTCAAATCGATACAAAAAAGAAACTGGCGATAATCGCGAAACCCACGAACCACACCAGCGAACGCAGCGCGGGCACATCGGCCAAATAGAAGATGACGTACAGCAAGCGGCTGGTGATATAGGCCACGGCAAGCACGTCCATGGTCACCTGCGTAGCATTGCCGACAATATCGGCAATGATCACCGACGCCGCGAAGCCCGGCAGGGCTTCGAAGCTGTTCAGTTGCGCCGCATGAGCACGCTTGGCAAAGCCATCGAGATTATCAAGAAACTTGCGCGGGTCATGGTTGTTGCCGAGGCGAAACTTGCCGCCGCCAAACTTGGCGATCGACGCACAGGCGACCGGCAATATGATCGCAATCAATACACACCAAAAGGCGACAGTCATCAGGGTGGTCCTCGTCAGAATTTCATGATCAGCATGCCCGCCAGTACCAAGGCACAAGCTATGAGCCGGGGGCCGCCGAAAGGTTCGCGCAAGTATCGCATGCCGAACAGCACCACCAGGATCACGCTGACCTCGCGCAACGCCGCCGCTTCGGCGACCGAGCCCAACTGCATCGCCCACAACACCAAGGCATAGCTGGCCAGCACGCACACGCCCACCGCGGTGCCCAAGCGCCATTGGGTCTTCCAGAAGTGTCGGAACGCCGGGCGCTGGCGCACCAGGGCGTACAATGGGAACGGCCACGCACTGATAAACGTCAGCCACCCCAGGTAGTCCAACGGATGACCCCAACGCTGCAAGACCTGGCCATCAAGCCAGGTGTAGCAGCCGATGCACAGGCCGATCAGTGCCACCACTGGCAGTAGATTCCAAGGCAAGCGATCACCGCCGCCACCGCGCCAGAGCAAGGCGATCATGCCGCACGGGATCAACAGAATCCCGATAACTTGTTGATGGCTGAGCGGTTCGGCAGCAAACATCAGTGTCAGGCCCAGCACTACCACGGGTGACAACCCGCGCATCAGCGGATAGACCAGCCCCAAGTCACCGACCCGATAGGCCTTGATCAGCAGATATCGGTACAGGAGCTCGAACCCGGCAGAAGCCAGCATCCATGGCCAGATAGCCACGGGAGGCACATCCACAAAAGGAATCAGGATCACCGCACAAACGAGCGCCACGGCATCCATGCTAGCGATGACGAGGATGCGTTCGGCACTGAACTTGACCAAGGTGTTCCATGTCGCATGCAGTACGGCGGCGATCAAGACCAGCGTTGTAGCAAGCACGCAATGCTCCTTGTTGTCGTGTAGCGCAATGAGGTGTTCTTGAGGTCACCCTACTTTAGCGGCTCTATATACTGGGGCCAAACGCGTCATAGTCTGTAGCGCTTCGCCATAATTCCAATAAGTCCTGCGCCTTTTAGAGGTCGTCGGCATGCGCACCTGTGATCGAATCAACCATAGGGATCATTCCGCATGCCACTCGCTTTATATGCATTGGCCATTGCCGCGTTCGGCATCGGCACCACTGAGTTCGTCATCATGGGGCTTTTGCCTCAAGTCTCCGCCGACCTTGGCGTGAGTATCCCCAGCGCGGGCCTGCTGATTACCGGCTATGCGCTTGGCGTGGTGTTCGGTGCGCCGATTCTTGCAGTGGCTACCGCCAACCTGCCCCGCAAGGCGACACTGCTGGGCATGACCGCGATGTTTATCCTCGGCAACGTACTCTGCGCTATTGCGCCCAATTACATATCGCTAATGGGCGCGCGGATCATCACTGCGCTGTGCCACGGCGTGTTCTTCGGCATTGGTTCGGTGGTGGCCGCCGGCCTTGTGGCACCGAACAAACGCGCCCAGGCAATTGCGCTGATGTTCACCGGCCTGACGCTGGCCAGTGTGTTGGGCGTGCCTCTGGGCACCGCGCTCGGCCAAGTGGCCGGCTGGCGTGCGACGTTCTGGGCGGTGTCGGCCATCGGTATCGTCGCGCTGATCGCTCAGGCGATCTGGCTGCCGCGCTTTATCACCATGGAGCGGGGCAACCTGATGAACGAGTTCAAGGTGCTTGGCAAGCCTAACGTGCTATTGCCCCTGACCATGAGCGTGATGGCGTCCACGAGCCTGTTCAGTGTGTTCACTTACATCGCGCCAATTTTGCAGGACGTGACCGGGATCAGCCCCCACGCCGTCACGATCATGCTCTTGCTGTTTGGTGTCGGGCTGACCGGCGGCAGCTTGCTGGGTGGCCGTCTGGCAGATACCAAATTGCTGCCGGCATTGATCGCCATGGCGATCGCGGTAGTCGTGGTCATGGTGCTGTTTACCCAGACCAGCCGTTCGGTGATTCCTGCAGCCATCTCCCTGGTGCTTTGGGGTGTCGCAGCATTCGCGCTGTGTCCGATCCTGCAATTGCTGATCATTGACCAAGCGGTAGAAGCGCCCAACCTGGGTTCGACGCTCAACCAAAGCGCGTTCAATCTGGGCAATGCCTTGGGTGCCAGCCTTGGAGGCCTGGTTGTGGCCAGCGGCGCGAGCCTGGACCAACTGCCGTGGCTGGGGGCAGCAAGCGGGTTGATGACGCTGCTGACTGCGGCGTACTTCATCTATCGCCAGCCGCACTGGGCGGCGCAGGGAGCGGCCGAGCCTTCGTCTGATTTGACTTGAACTAATCGCCCGACTCCCCTGTGGGAGCGGGCTCTGCCCGCGAAGAGGCACTGATTGCTTGCACGTGTTTCTGCGGGATATGAGGTGGCTGATACGACGCCTTCGCGGGCAAGCCCGCTGCCACAGGGGGTGCTGAGGATGTTGGAGGGGTGCTGGATATGCTTTCATATGTTTTTCTGCAACTGTTACAGGATGTCTGATGCTTGAGCTTGTCGCTGCGTTTATCTGTTTGACCACCTTGCTGACCTACGTCAACTTCCGCTTTATCGGCCTGCCGCCCACCATCGGCGTGATGGTCACCGCCATGCTGTTCTCATTGATCTTGCAAGGCCTGAGCTTTCTCGGCTTTCCAGGCCTTGAAGAGCGCGTGCAAGGCCTGATCGGGCAGATCGACTTTGGCGACTTGCTGATGAACTGGATGCTGTCATTCCTGCTGTTCGCCGGCGCCTTGCACGTCAACCTTGCCGACCTCAGAAGCTATCGCTGGCCCATCGGCTTGCTGGCCACCGTGGGTGTGTTGATTGCCACGTTTGTGATCGGCACTTTGGCATTCTGGGTGTTCGGCCTGTTTGGCTGGCACATCAGCTTTTTGTATTGCCTGCTGTTTGGTGCGCTTATTTCGCCCACCGACCCGATCGCGGTGTTGGGGGTCTTGCGTACGGCCAACGCCTCCAAACCCCTGAAGACCACTATCGTTGGCGAATCCTTGTTCAACGACGGTACGGCCGTTGTGGTGTTTACCGTACTGCTGGGTATCGCGCAGTTGGGCGAAACCCCGACCGTCGGCGCCACCGCGATGCTGTTCGTGCATGAGGCCGTGGGCGGGGCGGTGTTCGGCGGCGTGATTGGCTATGTGGTGTACCGCATGATCAAAAGCATCGAGCAGTACCAGGTAGAAGTGATGCTGACCCTGGCGCTGGTAATCGGCGGTTCGGCCATGTCGTCCGAACTGCATGTGTCAGCGCCGATCGCGATGGTGGTAGCCGGGCTGATCATCGGTAACCTTGGGCGCAACCTGGCGATGAACGAGATGACACGGCGCTATATGGACGGTTTCTGGGAATTGCTCGACGATATTCTCAATGCCCTGCTGTTCGCGCTGATTGGCATGGAATTGCTGCTGTTGCCCTTCTCTTGGCTGCACTTGAGCGCGGCGGGCATGCTGGCCGTGGCGATTCTGCTGTCGCGCTGGCTGACGGTGGCGCCGGCCATTGCCTTGCTGCGACGCTGGCGTGCAGTACCGCGCGGCACCATCAGGGTGCTGACCTGGGGCGGGCTGCGTGGCGGGGTATCGGTGGCATTGGCCCTGGCCTTGCCGCTGGGCCCGGAGCGCGATCTGGTGTTGAGTATCACCTACATCGTGGTGCTGTCATCGATCCTGCTGCAGGGCCTGACGATCGGGCCGCTGGTCAAATCGGTGACCCGTGGGACGGCAGCACCGGCGTCGGATCGCCATTGATTTGCGGTGTTGCCGATGCCCTCCTCGCCAGCAAGCTGTGCTCCTGCAGCGCGAAGGGGGCGGCAGCTTTAACTTATTCGGCCGCTTCGAACTGATCCTTGATATAGCGGATTTCCGTACGCCCGTGCGGTGCGGGCAGTCCGTCCTCGCCGAGATTGACGAATACCAGCTTGTCGACCGTGAGGATGCTCTTGCGTGTGATCTTGTTGCGTACTTCGCAGGTCAATGTGATCGAGGTGCGGCCAAACTCCGAGGCAGTGATGCCCAGCTCGATGATGTCGCCCTGGCGTGAGGCACTGACGAAGTTGATCTCCGAAATGTACTTGGTCACCACTCGCTGATTGCCTAGCTGGACGATGGCATAGATTGCCGCCTCTTCGTCGATCCAGCGCAGCAGGCTGCCACCGAACAGCGTGCCGTTGGGGTTGAGGTCTTCGGGTTTTACCCATTTACGCGTATGGAAATTCATTTTCGCTCCTGAGTGTCTGACCTATGGGGAGGACATCATGGCAGAGCCGTGGGCATGGCTCCACAGGGTGTTCCCTATGGCGGTGATATACGTCGGCCCCATGATTGTAGCGATCCGACTTGCCGGCGATGACGAGCCTCAGACCGCCGTAGCCAGCAAGCTGAACTCCTGCGGGTGATCGGCGCTGAGACGACAGCCACCCGGCAGTATTCGCACATAAGCCTTGGGAAGCATCGCCGAGCCATATATAATCCCCTTCGCTTCACTCGACGGCCCTTTCATCGCGGCCGTTCCCGCCACCTGTCCGAGGGGCGCTGCAGCAGGTCTATCCTGTCAGGCTCGGATGGGGCGTTGATCGCCGGACTCGCCGGCACAAACGCACAACGGCGCCCATTCGCACTTTACGAATGGAGGCTCTCTATGAGCACTGTCAGCACGCCTGCAGATTTTTCCGACTACAAAGTCGCCGACATGTCCCTCGCTGCCTGGGGCCGTCGCGAAACCATCATCGCCGAATCCGAAATGCCTGCACTGATGGGCCTGCGCCGCAAATACGCCGGTGAGCAGCCGCTCAAAGGCGCCAAAATCCTCGGCTGCATCCACATGACCATTCAGACTGCCGTGCTGATCGAAACCCTGGTTGCCCTGGGTGCCGAAGTACGCTGGTCGTCGTGCAACATTTTCTCCACTCAAGACCAAGCCGCAGCCGCCATCGCTGCTGCCGGTATCGCGGTGTACGCCTGGAAAGGCGAAACCGAAGAAGAATACGAGTGGTGCCTGGAGCAAACCATCCTTAAGGACGGCGCGCCATGGGATGCCAACATGATCCTCGACGACGGCGGCGACCTGACCGAACTGCTGCACAAAAAATACCCGGCCATTCTTGACCGTGTACACGGCGTGACCGAAGAGACCACCACTGGCGTGCATCGCCTGCTGGACATGCTGGCCAAGGGCGAACTGAAAATCCCGGCCATCAATGTCAATGACTCGGTCACCAAGAGCAAGAACGACAACAAGTACGGCTGCCGTCACAGCCTCAACGACGCCATCAAGCGCGGCACCGACCACCTGCTGTCGGGCAAGCAAGCCCTGGTAATCGGTTACGGTGACGTGGGCAAGGGCTCGGCCCAGTCGCTGCGTCAGGAAGGCATGATCGTCAAGGTCACCGAAGTAGACCCGATCTGCGCGATGCAAGCCTGCATGGATGGTTTCGAACTGGTGTCGCCGTTCATCGACGGTATCAACACCGGCGCTGCCGACAGCATCGACACCCTGTTGCTGGGCAAGATCGACCTGATCGTGACCACCACCGGTAACGTCAACGTCTGCGACTCGAACATGCTCAAGGCCCTGAAAAAGCGCGCCGTGGTGTGCAACATCGGTCACTTCGACAACGAGATCGACACCGCTTTCATGCGCAAGAACTGGGCATGGGAAGAGGTCAAGCCGCAGGTGCACAAGATCCACCGCACCGGCCCAGGCAGCTTCGACGCGCAAAACGACGACTACCTGATCCTGCTGGCCGAAGGCCGTCTGGTCAACCTGGGTAACGCCACTGGCCACCCTAGCCGCATCATGGACGGCTCGTTTGCCAACCAGGTCCTGGCGCAGATCTTCTTGTTCGGCCAAAAGTATGCCGACCTGAGCCCTGCTCAAAAAGCCGAACGCCTGACCGTTGAAGTACTGCCTAAAAAACTCGACGAAGAAGTGGCCCTGGAAATGGTTCGCGGCTTCGGCGGCGTGGTCACTCAATTGACCCAGCAGCAGGCTGACTACATCGGTGTCAGCACCGAAGGCCCATTCAAGCCGCACG